>ERZ773004.519-NODE-519-length-24046-cov-14.366888_pt1 | contig 24046 bp, 15 predicted proteins | sample MGYA00580667_ERZ773004 | MGnify/ENA primary metagenome ERZ773004 (study PRJEB29015, sample SAMEA2737963) | human oral metagenome | biome: human oral; feature: human-associated habitat; material: dental | place: China | collected 2123 ... | reverse complement strand
CGGTGGATCTGCCCTGCGCGTTCTCGGTGAGCAACGCCCGCCATAGTGCGTCTAGCGAACGGTCTTCTGTGACCAGGAGCACAGCGACCATTGAGGCGGCGATGTCGGTGGCGTCGTCGTCCGGGCGCAGCCGGCTTTTGAGCGCCTGCTGGCGCCGTTGGCTCTCAAAGAAACGTGGGTACCGCTCGACGACGTCTCGCATCGCTGAGCCACCCCCGAGCTCCTGCACCACGAGCGAGACGTGGTCCGCAGTGAAGACGCCGTAGGCGAGCTCCAGGTCGAGCAGCCAGTTGTCCGTCGGAGTCTGCGGCTCGGAACCACTCCGGTAGATGAGGAACTTGCACGTGGGGCTCCTGGCAAAGATCTCTCTCTTGATGGCGAACTCATTGTTGTCGACACGCCGGATGGTGGTACCGGGGGGCACGAGCTCCGTGACGGAGTCCTCGTACCGGCCTTCCGGGTCGGACCACAGGACGACGCGCCCGGCCTCCCCGGGCCGGGCAAAGCGCTCGCGCAGCTGGTGCTCGATGGTTGACAAGGGGCTCATTCGGCGTCTCCAGAGATGCTGTCGAGGTGGGCGCGGCCGGCGTCTGTGAGCCAGTAGCGCTGGAGGCGGCTGTTGGGCTTGGCGGGGATCGTCCGGGCAAGGTACCCCTTCTCGACGAGGGGGAGCAGATGGCGGCGGTAGTTCCCATAGGCGTCGGCGAGCCCGATGGCGGCCAGCAGCTCGGAACGAGATCGGGGAGTGTCAGCGGCGGTGAGGACCGCCATGACTTGCTCACTCGACTTGCTCACTTGCTCACCCACCTGGCCCGGGTCGTGGCTAGGCACGTAGATCGTCACCCGCACACGGTCCTGGATCTCCTCGATGACGGGTTCGGGCAGACCCGCCTTGGCGACCTGTTCGAAGACCCGCTGGATACCGGTGCCCCACTGCTCCATGATCCCGGCCTCACGGAAGATGCGCGCCAGCGCCGGGTTGCGCAGCCGCGAGACCCGGCGCATGGTCTCCACGGTCATTCCGGGCAGCAGCAGGCCTGGGCTGTCCACCTGGATGCGGTCGTCGTAGAAGCCGATGCGGATGGGCGTGCCCCTTTCAGCGTAGGAGGCGTGGGCCAAGGCGTTGACGATGACCTCACGGACCGGCTCGACGGGGATGGAGTACACGTCGCGGCGGCGAACCTGACCGAAGACGGCAGTCTTGTAGGCGTGCTTGAGGAGGAAGCCCATGGCCTGATCAACGGCCAGCGGAAGGGGACCATGAATCTCAGTCTGGTCGAAGATGTCGGTGCCATGCGGGCCGCGCAAGCGTCCGCACTGGATCCAGGCCGAGGGCAGGAAGCGGGTTGGGTCCGGGCAGGCTGCGAGGATTCCCGCGTTCGTGGGAACAACCCGGTCTCCTTGCCGCGCTGCGAGTCCGAGCGCGAGCAGGTCGTCGACGTCGGTGGGCCGACCACGCATGTCGGACAGGACAGCGAGGTCAAGGTCTGCGAGGTCGGCACGGGGCTCGGGCAGGTCCTCGAAGGCGACGCCCCGCGCGTTGCGTTCGAGCTCGGCGACCAGTGCCGGGTCCGCTTGACAGGTGGTGGAGCCAAGACGCACATAGACACCTGCCTCTGGGCCTTGCCGGGTGATGTAGTGGGGGCGCCGGGTACTGAGGGGAACGTCGACGACGAGGACGGTCTTGTCTCCGAGGGTCATCAGATCAATGGCGGGGACCAGCTGCGGTGAGATGTGATCGCTGATGAGGCTGGCGACGCGCTCCTCCTCAGCGAGGGGGTCAGCAACGCCGACGACAGTGCCGTCGTCCTCGACACCGACGACGAGGCGTCCGCCCGCCGAGTTGGCAAAGGCCGTGATGGTACGCAGCGGGCCTGCGGGCGAGCTGAGGTCCCGCTTGAGCTCCAGGGTCTTGCCCTCCCGGTCAACGACCCGCCCGTCCTGTCCGAGGGTAAGGTAGCCGGTCATGTGACAGTACCTTCCGACGATGCGGACACAGAACCACCTAGGAGTTCGCGTTCATCGATGTCGAGAGCCGTACACATCGCGGACACATGTTCGGGATCGACGTGGTGCATGAGCTGAAACAGTGAGCGGAGAACGGTCGTGGTTTCGGTCAGCTTGAGCGGTTGCGAAATATCGCCGCCGTCAAAATGAGAGTAAGCGTGGAGATATCTCTCGACACGCGTCCGGACACCGCCATCTAAGTGATGATCTCTGCACATGAGTTCTTGCAACGCGACATGGAACGATCCCACCTTTCCGGGGCACCTGAAGCTCAAGAACGCCTCAAGCATGCGTCTGGCGGCGTTGGGCATGAGCACCAGTTCGTTCATTTGGTCCGCAATGCTCTCGTCACCACTCCTGTCAACGACCGCGTGGGCTACCCGCGAGAAGAGGAAGTGATACTCAGATCGCAACACCTTGGCACGCTCTTTATCTGTCTCCCAGCGGCAGAGAACAGGACGCCGAACGTATAGCTCTCGCCCTCGTCGAACATGCTCGGGACGCATCTCGTAGGCTTTGTAGTTGCAGTCGTCGTGACGCTGCCTGGCCTCGAGATGCGTCAGCCAATGGCGAAACAGATCAAAATTGTGAGTCATGAGGAAGACCTGGTCAGCGTAGTCGTTCTCGACCAGTTCGGACCACATGTGTGCGGAGGCTCCGAACAGAATCTCATTGTCAAGACTGGAAACTGGGTCGTCGATGATGACGATCGGCGGACCCCCCTGGACCTTGTCCTTTCTGACGCTCACAAGGAAGTACAGGAGGGCAATGGCGGTCTGCTCACCCTCGCTGAGGTTCGACGCGGGAGCACCGTTGCGTTCAATGGTGTAGCGCTTCCCCTCGTCCGACGCACTGAACCTGAGCTCATTCCGCCCCAGGAGTCTCGCAACATAGTCGGTCAGCTCATCCGCGCCCGGAACCGGATCGCCGTCAATGTTCTCCAGCTCGCTTATTCTTTTGCTGAGGCGCCTCTCCTCCTCTTTCAGGTCATTGCGGACTCGCTCCTTGTCCGCATGATCTTTCTTAAGAAGCTTGTACTCATCGACGAAGTTCTTGATGTGATACAGCTCGACTCGGCGCGCGGCCGCGCGCGCGTCCTTGTCGTGGCTGTCGATCTTCTCCGAGTGGACGGCAACGACCTTCTCTAGTGCCGCTACATCGGGGGCGACGAGATCGAGCCCCCGGCCAAGATCCGGAATACTGAAAGGGTTGTTCTTCTTCGCCTTCAGCGCAGCCACAACCACCTCAATCCCCCGCTGGTAGGCGGCATGTTCCTGCCGGTAAGCCTGGCGTGCCCGCTTGAACTCCCCCCTCAGGTCCTCGTAGACCGATTCGTCAGCAGGGATCAAGGATAAGTACTTAGCAGAGTCTTCCACCGATAGTTCGAATTGGCCAACGAGCCTGTCGATCTGTTCCTGAAGGCGCCTGTACGACTCGTCGAAATGAGCATTGAGCGCAGCACGCCGCTCCGAGGTAAACGTTTGCCCACAGAACAGACAGTCGCCGCGCCCGCCGTGAAGAGGAATGCCCTCCTGCACCCACCGAGCGCGATCAGGATGCCCACTGAGTTCTTCAATGACATTGTTGTCGAGAATGCTGCTATCCAGCAGTGAACGCGCTTCCCTGAGTCCGACCCCCTCAAGTAAAACGCCTTTTTCCGGCAGGACAACATGCCTCATCGGGGCGCTGGTCGCAGTCTTAATGTCGGCAGCGACATCCAACGACGCACCATCCAGTACGGTCGAGTCCTTCTCGAAATCCGCCAGCAACCTCTCGACTTTAGGGCGCCTATAACTGCGAGCTTGATACTCAGGGAGAGACGTTCCAGTGAGACTGTTCCCAATACCCCTTGCGATATCGGTCAAGCGATCGTCCTTTGACTTCTCGGCCTTTTTCGCCGCCCTCTCGGCAGGACCTATTTCAGACCGCACCTTGTCCAGCTTGGGATGCAACTCAGCCAACTCAGCCTCGGCGTCGACATTGATCTTTCCGATGGTTAGCAGAGCCTGGGGCTGCGGACCGCCGTCGGCACCGAACGCGAGATTGTGTCGCACGAAGTCCTTGTTGAAGACTCTGACTCGGCGCCAGAACTCGGAATCGTCGACGCCGATCTCGATGGTCGAGGTCCCGTCACCCATGGTCCCAAGAAGACATAAACCGGCGTTAACCGCATCCTGACTACCGCCACCTACCTCGGGCTCGGCGGCTGCGTGAGTAGCACACCCGAGCAGGAGGTTTGCGAGCGTGCTCTTGCCGCTGCCGTTCGGTCCGTAGATGAGGTTGACGCGAGCGAACTCAACCGCGCTACTCGGCGCCCATTCCTGGAAGATGCGGTAGTTCTTAATCTTCTTGATCTTATGGATCCGCATTAGGCTCATCGGGTGCCGTCCTGGGAAGCGAGGGGGTGGTTGGGCCAGGTCCAGGTGGTGGCGTCGGGGCGTTTCTTCTCGATGGCGGTCACCTTCTGCAGGGCTCGGCCGAAACGGAGGTAGTTGACGAGGACGCCGTCATCGAGGTCGATCTCCAGGCCCCGGGAGGCGAGGGGGTAGAGGACGTCGCGCTCGTAGTCCTCGCACTCGGTCAGTGCGCGGCGGTAGGCATCCGCCCGCTTCTGGTCCGCAGCCGCGCCGGTGCGCTCCAGGCGGGAGGCCTCGGCGCGCAGCTTCGCCTCGTAGTCACGCAGGTAGTCGCCAAGCACCGCGCCCAGCATCGACGGCGTGTAGCGGTGGAGGTAGATGAGGGCCCGGAACGAGGCCCGGGAGTCCGGTCGAGAGGAAAACATCCAGTAGATCGGCCGGTTCGAGTACCGCTTGCAGTGGTCGGGGTAGAAGTCCTTGACGAAGTACTGGCGCAAGGACTTGCCGAGCACGTCCTCGATGTAGCGAACATTTTCTTCTAGGTGCTCTCGCCCGAAGGCGACGGCCAGGAAGTCACGGAAGCGGGTGACGATATCGTCTTCGAACCACTCGCCGTCGGTCGCCGGGATGATGCCGTCGGAATCCGGTCGGAAGGTCGGCTCCGGCACGCTGCGCAGGTAGTCGTCCAGGGTCGAGCCCTGGTCAGCGAGGATGAGGCCGGGCTGGTCAAGGCTATAGCGGCCGAGGATGCAGCCCACGCCGTAGGAGATGAGGTCCCGGACGGCGTCCGCGGTGAAGAGCGTGCGGTAGCCCTCCTCCGTGCTCGCGCTCGTCTTGGCGTAGCGGAACCAGGGGTTCGAGGTGAGGGAGACCCGGCTGAGCGGCACGTCGACAGGTACCTCGTCCTCAAGGTCATAGACGCGGGCCCAGTAGCGGTTGTTCTCTATCTCCAGCTCCTGGGCCTCACGCGCGACGTTGACAGAGTCCTGCCACCAGCGCTCCAGGGCATCCTCCAGTAACCCTCCAGGATCCGCCCGTTGCACAAGCGGCGAGGACCGGAACTCCCACGAGGTCTCGTAGGCGTTCCAGTCAAAGCGGAAGGCATCCACTAGGGCATCAACAACGGAGGATATCGTCCTGGCATCAGGATCATCAACCATCGGAAGTTCGGACAAGTGTCCGATTTCAAAACCGACGCCCGGGGAAGTTACCTGGAGCAGCGATTCGACCACGGACGAATTCAGGAGACCACAATTGGCCGATGCTCTGTCCGACAGGATAACCGGCCCCTTGTGCCCGCTGATCGAACCTTCGGGGTTATACCGGAACGACGGCGCGCCAGAGGACAACAGTGACCACGAGATGGCGGGCTTGAAGTAGGAGTCGGGGTTGCGGATGACGGAGCGCGGGCGGAAGTCCCACAGCTCCGCACCATCGTGCGCCCAGTTGACGACGTAGTCCTGATTGCCCCACCACTTGCGGAACCCACCTCCCTTGAGATGAGGGAACCACATAGCGCCGCTATCTGCGGCCGCTTCACGGGATGTCGCGCCGAAGCAGGAGCGGTCACGGGAGACCTCGAACCACTGGCGGAGGAACCGCGCATTGTCCGCCGTCGCCAAGCCCTGTTTCGGTGCCGCGCTCTCCCCAAGCGGCCGCCCCTGGGTGAAGGCGCGCGTCATCGCCGGTGACAGCCAGTAGGCGAGCCGTGCGCCAGGGAGGGCCAGCATCGTGCGTGCTGTGACCTTGAAGAGCCACTCATCGTCACCCGCGAGCGTCCGAGCCAGCAGATCCTTCTTGGCCGCCTCTGATCTCCCCTGCACGAGACGGAGGTACGTTCCGGGATCGCCAGCCGCGCGCCCCGGCTGCAAGACGAAGGCCGTCGTCGAGACGACCTCGCCCCCGATCGAGTCGAAGGCTCGCTCCCCCAGATGCAGCATCGTCGCAGGCGGCGCCTCACGCAGGAGAGCGCGACGCAACTTCTCGAAGGAAGCGAGGAACATCCACGACTGCATGGTGATCATGGCAACCAGACCGTGCTCGCCGTCGGCGAGGGCCAGGCAGCGTTCGATGAAGGCGGCGAAGAGATCCGCCTTGGCCTGCGGGTGGTGCTTCTTCACCCACCCGGACAGGGCATCGCCCATCTTGCTCGAGCCCATGTAGGGCGGGTTCGTCACGACCACCGTGTATGTGCGCGCCAGGTACTCGGCCTGGGTCACCACTCGCTCTGCCCGAGCGAACAGCTCGGTTCCGTCGAGCGTGTTGGAGACCATAATCTCAAGGCGCTGTTGCGCGTCGGCCAGCGCTGCGGCATCGGGGCGGATGAGAGATCCCAGGACGTCCGCGTACATGAAGCTCTGCCAGAAGAACCTGCTCTCCTGAGCACCATGCCCCACACCGGCCAGCTGGTCGAGCTCGGTCGCCGTAAACTCCACCGGCTTGACGACGCAGATGCGTGGCTGGACCGGGGCCCGCAGGAAGCCCCTCTGGCGTGAGCGCGCCTTCATCATGAGAGCGAAGGACGCCAAGGCCGCGGCCCGAGGGTCGATCTCGGTCCCATACAGGTTGTGGGTGAGGATGAGGCCCGGAATCTCGGAGGGGGCGTAGCCCTCCTCCTCGTAGATCGCGTACAGGAGGTCGAAGGTGTAGGTGAGCATGTGCCCGGAGCCGCAGCACGGGTCCATGACAGTCAGCTCCTCGGGTTTGCTGATCCGCAGGACGTCGTCGCCCCGATCCTCAGGCTCGACGTAGTACTCCATCTGCTCCACGAGCCTCGACCCCGGGTGGTTGAGCATCCACAACCGACCCACCGAGTTCTGCACGAGGTAGCGGACGATCCAGTCCGGGGTGAAGAGCTGGGTGGCGGCGGGGATCTCGTCCGCACCGGCCTTGAGGCCCTTGTTGAACGCGGCAAAGACCTCGTTCTTCCGTTCCGAGATATAGAACTGGTAGAGCCAGCCGATGATCTCCACGTCCCGGCAGTCCTGCGCAGACAGCATCTCGACCGCGTGGGCGCGCACCGAGTCCTGAGACAGCATGTCCGTTGGCATGAGTAGGCCCGTGTAGTCGCCCTCGCGAGCAAACATGAAAGGCATCTTGGCGTTCCAGTGGGCGCAGTAGGCCGCCAGGATCAGCCCGTAGGCCTCACCCTGTGCGTCTGGGCTCGACACTGTCCCGTCCAGCAGACCTACGATCCGCTCCACGGAAGCAGGGTTCCTGAAAACCTCTGGATCCAGCTCGCCCCGTTTGGCGGCCGCAAGCACGGCCGGCTGACCCACGGTCCGGCCCGCATCTGGGGAGACAAGTGCTGGGCTCGTGTAGCCGTTGGCGTCCATGAACCGCAGGGCGATGATCCGGTTGAACCAGACGTAGGCCTGTTCCTCGGCCACATGGCGCCTGCCCTCCTCACCTCCGCCCCGTTCGCGGATACGCGCTTCCAGTGCTCGCACAGCTGTGGGCGCCTCCACCCGAGCGGCCGACGTCGGAGAAAGAACGGCGGTCATGCGCGCACCGACCTGAGCGATGAGCATGGTCCGGGCCGCGGACGCGAAGGACTCGAGCTTGCGTGTGTTCATCACAGGGACACCTGCTTCCCGGACTCTATGGCCTCATTGAGGAGGTGATGTAGCTCTTCGACATAGGCGTCAACGTCGGCTGTGGTCCGCAGGAGCCCGGTGCGTGTCCGTGAAAGGCTGCGGATCGGCACGATCTGCGGGGTCGGCGGCGCGCAGTGGCCGCTCTGCACCACCCGTGGCCCGCGGCCCGCCTCGACAGCGGTGAGGACCTCGGTGTACCCGGATTCGTCGAAATCAGCCGCAGCCTGGCGGATTGCAGGCACGGAGGACGCGGCTGCAACACGCTTCACGGCATCGGCAGCCCAGTTCTCAGCCTTAGCGCGAGCCTCGTCGTCGGTCTCGGCCCAGGCGGCGCTGGCCCGCACCGCCTCCATCCGCTCGCGCACCACCTGCTCGGCGGCCCGGCGCTCCTCGTCAAGCCTCGCGTTAAGGCAGGCACGCAGCGCCGAGGAGGCCTCCTTCAGTCGGGCGCTGCGCAGCCCGCGGAAGATGTGAGGGTCGGCCAGCAGGTTCCTGACCGCCTCCTCCAAGCCCTCATCCGGCAGGTAGGTGAGGCTGTCCCGGCCCTCCTCCAGGAGCCTGACGGCGTCGTCATAGATCTCGTGCTGGGTGCCGCTCATGAAGTGCCGCACCGGGTCGACGACGTCCTGCTTGGCATCCAGCAACGCATCCGCGCGGGAGGGCAGCTCGTCGAGGTACCACTCCGCAGGGTGGCCCAGTGTCTCGCCCAGCAGGTGGATCGGCTCGTCCAGGACGCTCCGGAAGGGGTATTGCGCACAGCGGGTCTCCTGCAGGATTCGCAGCTCACGCTGCTCGGAGGCCAGGCGGTCCTTGACCGCAGCGATGAGGTCCCGCGGGTCACCCGGCAGGACGGCTTCGGCCAGGAACTCCTGGGCGAAGGAGCGTAGGCGGTGCACTGCGGCGGCATCGAACTGACGCTGTGGGGCCGCGAGAACCGACTCGTGCTTCTTCAGGTTGCGCAGGACGCTGGGAACCTCGGTGCGCTTGACCTCACGGCCGTCCAGGGTGAGTGTCACCTGCGACGAAGCCACCAGACGCGCGATCGTGCACAGGATTCCGGCGAGGCTCCAGCCGTAGGGCTTGTCCTCAAAGCGGGTCACGATCTGCCTCACCGTGGTCCTCGCGCCAAGCCCACGCTGCCTGACCAGCCACGAGGCTATCTCCTCCACAGCCGGCTGGAGCGCGTCGGCCTCCCGGCTCATCAACGCCGGACCCTCATCGAGGATGCGGGCGACGTCAGACTCGGAGTAGGTGAGGTCACCGAGCAGCGGAAGCTGAGTGAACGTGCGCGTGACAAGCGCCAGCACCCCCTCCTCGATGCGACGCCGAGGATCGGAGGCCGAGACCGTCACAGGATCGCCGGCGATGACGAGCTCGGCACCGGCGACGGCCTCCTCCACCCGCGCCACCAGCCCCCGGCGTCGTTCCTGGTTCTGCCTGCTCTTGGCCTCAAGAATGTGCCGACGGGTCTCAGTGAGCTCGGAGCCGCTGCGCAGACGCACGTACTTATCGGTCTGTACGTACAGCCTCAGGTCCTGATACATGCGCTTGTCATCCGCAAGCAGAACCCGCAGCTCGTCACGCCCCATGGACTGGCTCAGAACCACCTCGCGGGGCTGGCCCAGCGCCGACGTGATGTAGTGCACCGCCAATGTGTGGGGGCGGCTGTACAAGGACTCGTCGATACGCAGCTCGTACTTGAAGTCCCGTCCCGTGGGTTCGTGCCGCGCGGACAAGACCCTGGTGATGTCATCCTTGATGATGCCCGCCAGAAGTCTAGAGACGTCCTCCGAGTCGACGTCGGTGCCCTTGATCTCCTGCTCGACGTCCTGTTCCTCGTTGGTCAGGTACTCGTAAGCCAAGCCGTTGCGCTGGACGTAGGTCTCGCGCTCCAGCAGGTCCAGAGCCTGCGTCACCTGGTCGCTCAACGAGGCCGCATCCTCGTCGAGGCCACGGCGCACCAGGATGGTGAGATTACGCGGCGTGGCATGGAAGCCGTTCACGTACTTGACGAGGAACAGGGCCTTGAGCAGGCGGACCGCGACCTCCTTGACCGCTCCGGGCTGCAGGTGGGTCTCCGCCGTCGTGATGTTCCGGGTGGCCGCAGACTTCACGGCCTGGCGGATACCGGAGAACATCGCGTCGAAGGGCACCAGTGTTCCCACCGGGCTGCCGGCGAGATCCGTGACCACGCTCTGGACGACGCCCAGCATCGAGCGCTCACCCACGGAGGCATGGCGCCCCTCGAACACATTGTGGTCGGACAAGCCCACCAGAGCCTCCTGGAACAGGGGGAACTGGTAAGGGACAAAGGGGTAGCGCCGGATGAAGCCCTCCCTGCCCTCGTAGCTGCGGTACGTCTTCGTGCCGTCGACGAAGTCGAAGAGGGTGCGGAAGCTCGCGTGGTGCCGCGAGTACAGGGGGTCGAGAGCCGCCTCGCCGTCGGCATTCTTGCCCAGCAGACGCTTCTCGATCACCTCCTCCACATCACGGCTCGTCAGCTTCATGCGGGTGGCGAAGCGGGCCTGGATCTTGGAGAAGTCGTTGCCCTGGGTCCTGGTCCGGTCCCCGATGACGCCGTCCATGTCCTCCTGGCTGGTGACGCACAACCAGGCCCTGCCGCTGCACTTGGTGCTCAGGGTCTCTGCGATCGTCTGCAGGTTGAGCATGAGCCTGGTGCTCGAGCCGATGAACTGACCGACCTCGTCCACCAGGAACAGCAGGCGGTGGTCCGCGCTCTGGGTGGCAAGCCACTGGGCGACCTCGTCGGCGAAGTCCTCGATGGACAGCGAGTACTGGACCTCGTAGCGAGCGAGGATGTTCTCTGTGCCAGCCTCACCGGTCACCCGCGACCAGGCCTTGGTCACGTTGTCCTCCTGGAGGATGCCCTCCTCGCGCCCCTGCTCCCACGGCACCCCGGCGGCGTCCGCGAAGGCCGTCGTGAAGGCCTCCAGCAGCCCCCGGCGGTCCAGGTCCCGTTCGAAACGGGCCACCGAGGGCTCCCCCGCGTAGTAGCCGCGCGCCTCGTTGAAGACCTTGACGAAGACCTGAAGGAGGGCATCGGTCTGGTTCTTGTCGATCAGCGGAGCCTTCTGATCGATGTTGAACAGCAGGGAGGTCGCCGGGATGCGCGCGGTCCGTGCCAGCAGGCCGCCGAGCATGGAGTCACCCTCCGCCTTGGCGGAGAACGCCTCGGACGCGTACCTTCTCTCACTCGTGCTACCGGGAACGTCCCCGAGGAGGTGGGCGAGCATCTTCAGCAGGTGCGACTTACCTGAACCGAAGAAGCCGGAGATCCACACGCCGTTGCCCCCACCGTACACCGGGGCCGTGTACGCCTCCAGGAAGTCGGACAGTGCCGCAGCCGTCTCACCTGTGAGGACGTACTCGTCGATCTCAGTGGCGAGGTGCTCGGTGTCATCGGCCTTGATAACTCCCTCGATGGGGCGGGAGACCTCCTTGGCGAAGAGGTCACCGATTGTCGCCGGGCTCATGCTGGCTCCTGTTCCAGGATGTTCTTAGCGCGGTAGTACTGGTCGTCCGTCAGCCTGTCGAAGAGCACCAGGGAGGATCCTGTGGTGGCCGACTGCCGGTACTCACCTGGGAACAGCGTGAGCACCGGGATACGGGACGCAGCGCGCTGGAGGTTGTTGAGGATGTTGTGTGAGCGGACGAAGGGGAAGACCCGTCCAACGCCGGTCAGTACGAGGATGTCCAGGTCCGCCTCGACGTCGATCTGCTGCTTGATGGCGGGAACGATGTGCTTCTCGGGGTCGAGCATCCGCTGCAGGTCGCGGCGGAAGTCCGACCTGCTGCGGGTGGGCTCCACGGCCTCCAGGCGGTCAAGCACGCTCCGTCCCCGCTCCTCCAACAGAGTGATGGAGAGATCGAAGAGGTCCACGGCGAGCACGTTCAGGCCATGCTCGGAGCGCAGGACGGAGAGGATGCGCCCGGTGGCCTCCTGGACCTCAAGCTCCTGCTGGGGCGGGTAGGCCCAGATGAAGAAAGGGACCTCGTTGCCCAGGCCCTCCATCCTAAGGAAGCGCTCGGAAGACAGGACCGCCAGGACGTGGCGCTCCTCAGCGACGATGTCTCGGCTGCTCACAGGCTGCTCCTGACCGGGAAGAAGCGCAGGTCACTCGGGGCGCGCTGGTCCAGGAGCAGACGGACTTCGCGCGAGAGCAGGGGCGCGACGATGCCTCCCTCCTCCAGCAGGCCAGCCTGACGCATCGCGAGGAAGAGGTTGGTGCGAATCTTGGCGCGGGTGGACGGCTTGGTCGCCTCCAGCTCGCTGTGCCACAGGGCCTTCGCGTCCCAAAAGCGCTCGAAGTCCTCGGCAGACAGCGCATGGATGCCACGCAGATAGCTGCCCCTCAGGACCTCATGGGCGAAGTCAGCGACGATCTCGTAGTGACGACAGGCAGCCGCCCACATCAGGTGCCTGCGGTCCGGCGAGAGGGCCGTTGCCAGGTAGCAGAGCTCGGCGTCGCCGAGCGTCGACATCCTCTGCACCACCTCCCTGGCGAGGCGGACCCCGGTGGCGCGCGTACGCGTGTGCAGCAGGTTGTCCTCAGCGAGTGCTGCGCGGACTGCAGTCCAGTCATGGAGCCTCAGGTAGAGGGGAACGGCGATCGTCGCCTCGGCGGACAGGAGGCCCCCCACCACGAAGGACAGCCTGTACGGCACGGGGACCGTCGCAACCACCTGGACGCCAGCCGTGGACGCCACGCTTTCACCCCATTCCCACGCTCGGCGCGCTCAGCAGCAACGCCTAGCGCTCACGCAACTCTACCTGACTCCCAGGCCCTCGTCGCCATCGCTCCCTCACCCTTGGGCAGCACCCAGCCACTCGAGCCCCGTGGGCACAGGGGGCGCCGACGCTCACAGGTAGTGGCGCTGGGGCCTGCGGTCCTCCAGGTAGCGCTCGTAGGCCCGCTGCGTCGACTCCAGGCGGGAGACGCCCGAGACCGCCACGTCCCACCAGGAGGAGGACGGCGGGTTGGGGCCGTACAGGTCGGTCTCGATGTGGATCATGGCGGCCTCCTCGCCCGCGTGGGCCCGGGCGTAGGCCTCCTTGAACTCCTCGATCGTGGACACCCGGTAGACCTTCAACCCCCAGGACTCGGCGTTGGCGGCGATGTCCACGCCCCGGACCGTCTCGGCGTCCTCCAGGTGGGACCCGCCGCCGCGCTGGCGGTACTTGGTGCCGAAGCGCTGCGAGCCCCGGGACTCCGACAGCGACCCGATGGAGCAGAAGCCGTAGTTCTGCAGCAGCACGTAGATGACCTTGATGTTCTCCTGGACGACCGTGGCCAGCTCCATGGGGAGCATCTGGTAGGTCCCGTCCCCGACGATGGAGACGACCTCGGACTCGGGGCGGGCGAGCTTGCACCCCAGACCGGCCGGGATCTCGTACCCCATGCAGGAGAAGGCGTACTCCACGTGGTACTGGACCGGCGTCCTGGCCCGCCACAGGGCCTGCAGATCGCCGGGCATGGAGCCCGCGGCGTTGATGACGATGTCGTCGGCGCCCATGAGCTCGTTGAGCGCGCCGAAGACCTCCGTCTGAGCCGGCAGCGGCCCGTGGCCCAGGTGGTAGCAGCGCTCGGTCCTGGCGAACCAGGACTCGCGCTCGGAGGCGATCTCGCGGGAGTACTCCTCGCTGACGCGATGGCCCTCCAGCGCCATGGTCAGGGCCCTCAGGGCCTCGCGGGCGTCGGCCACGACCATCTCGGCGCTCTGCTTGGCGGCGTCGAAGGGCGTGACATTGATGTTGACGAAGCGCACCCCCGGATCCTTGAACTGGGTCTTGGAGGCGGTGGTGAAGTCTGAGTACCGGGTACCGATGCCGATCACCAGGTCGGCCCTGTCGGCGATGTGGTTGCCCGAGTCGCCGCCGGTGGAGCCCACTCCCCCGATGGCGCAGGGGTGATCGTAGTTGATGGCGCCCTTGCCGGCCTGCGTGTCCGCCACCGGGATGCCGGTGGCGGCGGCGAAGGCGCGCAGCTGCTCGGAGGCCTCGGAGTAGATGGTGCCGCCCCCGGAGATGATCATGGGGCGCTTGGCCGATCTGATGAGGGCGACGGCGCGCTCCAGGGCGGCCGGCTCGGGCGCGGGTCGGCGCACGTGCCACACGCGCTTGCGGAACAACTCGATCGGCCAGTCGTGGGCCTCCGCCTGGACGTCCTGGGGCATGGCCAGGACGACAGCGCCGGTCTCGGCGGGATCCGTGAGCACCCGCATGGCGTTCAGCAGCGAGGGGATGAGCTGCTCGGGGCGGTTGATCCGGTCGAAGAAGCGGGACACCGGGCGGAAGCAGTCGTTGACCGTGACGTCGAGACTGGTGGGGTCCTCGAGCTGCTGAAGCACCGGGTCGGGGACGCGGGTGGCGAACTGGTCCGAGGGCAGGATCAGCACGGGAACGCGGTTGGTGGTGGCCAGGGCCGCGCCGGTGACCATGTTGAGCGAGCCGGGGCCGATGGAGGCGGTGATCATGTACGTCGACATCCGGTTGCGGACCTTGGCGAAGGCCGAGGCGGCGTGAACCGCTCCCTGCTCGTTGCGGGGCATGATGTAGGGCATCTCGCCCTCGCCCTCCACGGGGGCGATCTCGTTCTGCAGCAGCGCCTGGCCGATGCCGGCGACGTTGCCGTGCCCGAAGATGCCCAGGGCGCCCTCGATGAGGCGGTGCTCGACGCCGTCGCGCTCGGAGTACTGGTTGGTCAGGAAGCGGATGGTCGCCTGGGCGACCGTCAGGCGGATGGTTCCCGCGTAGGCTTCATTGCTCACGGTATGTGCTCTTCTCTGGTGGTGTTGGCGGTGGGGCGCGGTGGATCGGTGGATGACCGGCGGATCGTCAGCGGACGTCGGCCGCTGTCAGAGGATTCAGCAGGTCATCGGCAGTCGGGGATCGACGTCCTGGCCCTCCCAGGTATCGCGGATCCAGTGGTGGGCGGGATCATCGGGGGCGAGCCACACGAGGTCCTCGTCCGGGCCGGCCATCACGTTGAGGTAGTACATGTCGTATCCGGGGGCGGCCACGCAGGGGCCATGGTAGCCATGGGGCACGAGCGCGACGTCGCCGTCGCGAATCTCCACGCACAGGTCGATCGGCCGATCGGGATCGGAGGCGTAGGTGCGATGGAGGCCGAAGCCGGGGTCGCCCGCGGGCGAGGAGGCGATCTCGAAGTAGTAGATCTCCTCGAGCTCGCGCTCGTCGGCGCCCCTGCGGTCGTGCTTGTGAGCCGGGTAGGAGGACCAGTTGCCGCCCGGGGTCAGCACCTCGCAGCACAGCAGGTGGGAGGTCTCGACCCCGTTGTTCAGGGCGTAGTTGTTGACCTGGCGCGAGCAGTCCCCCGCCCCGCGAAGGTCGGTGCGCACCTGGTCGCGCCCCAGGTAGCGCACCGGCAGATCGCGCACGGCGGTCGCCGCGGGCAGGGCGAAGCGCCCGCCCGCCGCCGAGGTGAGGGTCATGGCGGTGCGGCGCGGCACGTAGAGGGAGTCGGTGATGCCCTCGAACACGCCGGAGCGCCCGGTGAGCCGGTGGACCTCGCCGCCCGTCTCGACGTCGACGCCGCCCGCCAGCGGCAGGACGAGGAGCTCGTCGTCGCCGGTGTCCAGGGCGAGGCTCTCCCCCGCCTCCAGGACGGCCACGCGCAGGCCCGAGTAGGTCCAGCCGGCGTCGGCGGCGGAGATGTCGACGGTGAGGGAGTCGTGGCCGGTCGAGCCGGCGGGAACGTGAAGGTCGAGTGTCATGAGAGCAGTCCTACGGTGTTATCGACGGCACCGGCGACGTCGTCGTCGGGAGGGAAGAGAAGGGAGCGGCCGATGACCAGTCCCCTGATAGTGGGCAGGGCCAGGGCCCTGGCCCAGGAGGAGCGAGCGGCCTCCGGATCCTCGCTCACCGCGCCTCCCAGGATAAGAGCGGGCAGAGTGGAGGCCTCCATGACGCGCTCCATGTCGGCCACGACGGGCAGCTTGAGCCAGGTGTAGGCGCTGGTGCGCCCCAGCCCGGAGGCGATGGCCATGGAGGCGATGACGGCGTCCGCGCTGAGGTCGTTCACGATCCTGCCATCGCTCCACCGCGAGATGAACGGCTCGACCATGGCCATGACCCTCCGCTCGGCGAGATCGTCGACGGCGGAGGCGCAGGCGGCGAGGGTATCGGCGGTCCTGGGATCCTCGTAGTTGACGCGCAGCAGCATCTTCCCGCCGTCGAGACCGGACTCCACGACCCCGCGGGCGTCGTAGCCGGTGAAGCGGTCGTCCATCTCGAAGGCCGCGCCGGCCAGGCCACCGCGATTCATGGATCCGTAGACGAGCTTGCCGTCCAGAGCGCCGAGCAGGGCGAGGTCCTCGATCATGTCCGCCGTTCCCAGGAAGCCATTGACGCCGGGCCGGCCCAGAGCGGTCACGCAGCGGGAGAGCACCTCCTCGCGCGAGGCCATGGCCATGGGATCCCCGCCCGCCGCGAGCGCGCCACGGGCGGGGTGATCGCAGGCGATGATCATGAGCCCGCCATCGCCCTCGGGGAGGGCCCCGCGGGGGCGCTCGGCGAGCACGCGGGCGACGTTCTCAGGAGCGCGGGCGCGGATGTCGACGATCCTGTCGGTGAGGGGGGTGGAGGCGGTGGTGCTCATGTCACAGGTCCGTGAGGCTCGGGGCGCATCGGTCGCGGTGGATGCGCATGACATTGAGCAGCTCGGGCTCGGTGGGCATCGCGGTGGAGCACTCGATGCGCTCGCAGACGATGGCCCCCGCGGTCGAGGCCGCGAAGATCAGCTTCTCCAGGGACCAGCCCGACAGGAGTCCGTGGCAGACCGCGCCCCCGAAGGCGTCGCCGGCGCCGAGGCCGTTCTTGGTGGTCGCCGGCGTCACGGGCATCTCGATGCGCTCGTCGCGGGTCTTGGCGAGGGTTCCGAGCGGCCCCTGCTTGACGATGGCCAGATCGACCCCGGCCTCGAGCAGGGCGTCGGCCGCGCGCTCGGGCTCGGTCTGCCCGACGGCGATGCGGCACTCCTCGCGGTTGCCGATGGCGACGGTCGTCCCGGGCAGAACGGCGGAGACGGCCTCGTGGGCGGCGGCCTCGTCGGGCCAGAACGCGGCCCGGTAGTCCAGGTCGATAATGGTGTGCTCCTTGCGTCCGCGGGCATCGAGGGCGGCGCGATGGGCGGAGCGGGAGGGCTCCTTGCTCAGGCCCGTGGCGGACACCCAGAAGATCCTGGCGTCGCGCACGGCGTCGAAGGGAACGTCCCCCTCGGTCAGCTCCAGGTCGGGGGCGGAGGGCTCGCGGTAGAAGTACAGGGGGAAGTCGTCGGGGGGGAAGATCTCGCAGAAGGTCACCGGGGTGTTGAACTCCGACTTGGTCACGACGTAGTCGTCGTAGACGCCCAGGCGGCGCATCTCGGCGCAGACGAATCTCCCGAAGGGGTCGTCGCCGACACCGGTCACGACCGCGGAGCGGTGACGGTAGCGGGAGGCGGCGACGGCGACATTGGTCGGGCTGCCTCCCAGGAACTTGCCGAAGGACTCCACGTCCTCCAGTCCCACCCCGATCTGGAGCGGGTAGATGTCGACGCCGCAGCGTCCGATGGTCAGGACGTCGAGCGGCGGGGTCAGGAGGGATGTGGTCACGATATATGGTCCCTTCCACGTCATCGGGGCGGGTCCGTCACGGGACTCGCATTGAGCCGGTGCCAACAGCCTGCCGCAACCATCGCACCCCGTCAAGACATTTGTCCGAACAAATATGAGGTGATTGCCAGCATCCGACCCGACCGCCGAGCGCGCTCGCAGCGTCACGTCCCGGACGATTGAGCCGCGCAATGTATCATGAACTGACCCATCGCCTTCAGGGAAAACCCCATGCCCACCACACCGTTCCAGCCCGACATCGCCATCGATCGCGCGAGCGAGGCCCCGCTCTACAGTCAGATCGCGGAGGCCCTCGCCGCTCTCATCCTCGACGGCACACTGGCACCCGGCACCCGCATCGAGGACGAGATCTCCATGGCGCGGCGCCTGGAGGTGTCGCGCCCGACCACCCGGCAGGCGCTCCAGCGCCTCGTGGACCGCGGCCTCATCTCACGGCGCCGCGGGGCCGGGACCATGGTCACCTCCCCGCACGTGCGCAGGCCGATGGAGCTGTCGAGCCTCCTGGCGGACCTGACCAAGAGCGGCCACACGGTGTCCACGACGATCACCGACTACTCCACGCACCCGGCCGACGAGGAGGAGGCGGAGCACCTCGACATCGCGCCGGGCACGAACGTGACGAGAATCAGGCGCGTGCGCTGCGCCGACGGCGAGCCGATCGCCCTGATGGAGAACCTCCTGCCGACGGCGATCGCCCCGTCCCACGACGACCTGGAGCACGACGGGCTCTACAACCTTCTGCGCGCGCAGGGCGTGGTGCCGATGACCGCCGCCCAGTCCATCGGCGCGCGAAACGCGACGACCGTCGAGGCCAAGGCCCTCGACGAGAAGCGCCGGGCCGCCCTGCTGACGGTGACCCGCACGGCCTACGACTCCCTGGGCGCCGTCATCGAGTACGGCACGCACGTCTACCGCGCCTCTCGATACTCCTTCGAGACGACCCTCTTCAACGCATAGCCGCCGCCCCCGCCCCACCCCCTTCGCCGAGATCGGTTCAGTTCCGCGTCGAGATCGGTCCGGTTCCGGACCGTCTCGGCGAAGGGGCAGAACGATCGCCATCTTTGTCTGGACAAAGCATTGACAACCGTGCCGCGTCGCACTTGAATAAGGGCAAAAGCCGCAATCGGCGAGGACGCCTTCCGCGGCCGCACACCCCTTGGAGCACGCTGATGAGCATCGAATACACACCCGGCCCTCTCCTCGAGGCCGCCCGCACCACACCGACCGCCCTGTGGAATGACTCCGCGGACCCCGATGAGCTCCGCCAGTCGATCTCATTCGGCGGCGTGGGCGCCACCTGCAACCCCACCATCGCCTACACCTGCATCAACCAGCGCAAGGACGTGTGGCTCCCCCGCATCGCCGAGCTCGCCGAGGAGATGCCCGAGGCCACCGAGTCCGAGATCGGCTGGCGGGTCGTTCGCGAGCTGAGCACCGAGGCCGCCGAGCTGCTCGAGCCCGCCTTCGAGGAGCACAAGGGGCGCAACGGCCGCCTGTCCATGCAGACCGATCCCCGTCTGGCCCGCAGCGCCGAGGCCCTGGCGGACCAGGCCGAGGAGTTCTCCAACCTGGCCAAGAACATCATCGTCAAGATCCCCGCCACCTCCGTGGGCGTCAAGGCCATCGAGGACGCCACCTACCGGGGTGTGTCGGTCAACGTCACCGTCTCCTTCTCCGTGCCCCAGGCCGTGGCCACCGGCGAGGCCATCGAGCGCGGCCTCAAGCGCCGCGAGGCCGAGGGCGAGGACGTCTCCACCATGGGCCCGGTCGTCACCCTCATGGTCGGTCGCCTGGACGACTGGATCAAGATCGTCGCCAAGCGCGACCGCCTCTTCCTCGACCCGGGCCACCTGGAGTGGGCCGGCATCGCCGCCTTCAAGCGCGCCTATCAGGAGTTCCAGTCGCGCGGCCTGCGCGCTCGCATGCTCTCCGCGGCCTTCCGCAACGTCATGCACTGGTCCGAGCTCGTCGGCGGGGACCTGGTCGTCTCCCCGCCCTTCGCGTGGCAGAGGCTCATCAACGACTCCGGTTACAAGGTCGTCGAGCGCATCGACGAGCCCGTGGCCCCCGAGATCATGAGGACACTCATGTCGATTCCGGAGTTCGTGCGCGCCTACGAACCCGACGGCATGACCCCGGAGGAGTTCGACACCTACGGAGCGACCGTGCGCACCCTGCGCGGCTTCCTGCAGGCCGACGCCGACCTGGACGCGCTCGTCCGTGACGTCATCATGCCTCAGCCGTGAGTCCGGGACTCCGGCTCTCCCGACCTAAGGAAGTGCTGACATGCTGAACATCGCCGTCATCGGCGCCGGCCGCATCGGCCACGTCCACGCCAAGACCATCGCCGCCCACCCGAACGCCTCCCTCGCCGTCGTGTGCGACCCCATCGGCGACGCCGCCAGGGCACTCGCCGACCAGTACGGGGCGCGGGCGTGCGAGGAGCCCGAGGAGGTCTTCGCCGACCCGGCTGTCGGAGCCGTCATCATCGGTTCTCCCACGCCCCTGCACATCCCCCATCTACTAGCCGCCGCCGGGGCGGGCAAGGCCGTTCTGTGCGAGAAGCCGATCGCCCTGGACATGAAGGATGTCGAGACCTCCCGCTCCGAGCTGGACGCCGTCACCACTCCCGTCATGTTCGGCTTCAACCGACGCTTCGACCCGTCCTTCGCGGCGGCGCGCGCGGCCGTCCGAGACGGGCGCATCGGCGAGATCGAGCAGCTGACGATCATCTCGCGGGACCCGGCGGCTCCGCCGGTGGACTACATCAAGGTCTCCGGCGGCATCTTCCGCGACATGACGATCCACGACTTCGACACCGCCCGCTTCTTCCTGGGCGAGATGACCGAGGTCTATGCCGCGGGCCAGAACCTCGACCCGGCGATCAGGGAGACCGGCGACTTCGACGCCGCCGTCGTCACTCTCAAGGCAGCCTCCGGAGCGGTGGCGACGATCATCAACAACCGCCGCTGCGCCTCCGGTTACGACCAACGGCTGGAGGCCTCCGGTCGCGACGGGGCGCTCTTCGCCGAGAACGTCCGCCCCACGACGGTACGATTGTCCAACGCCGAGGTAACCGACGCTCAGGAGCCGTACCTCGACTTCTTCCTCGAGCGCTACGCCGACGCCTACCGCCTGGAGCTGTCCGCCTTCATCGAGGCCGTTGAGAGCAGCACGCCGACTCCGACGACCATCGACGACGCCGTCAAGGCGCTCGCCCTGGCCGAGGCGGCCACCGAGTCGGCGCGCACGGGCGAACCGGTCGCCATCGGCTGACGGAGCACCGCGGGAGCGGGAGGCCGCTCCCGCCAGGCGCACCCGGCTGCGAGGCTCCACTCCCCCGCAGCCGGACAACGCTGCGCGTTCGGCCCGGTCATGTCGCCGGCACGGCCCATGGCACGACGGGAGGAGGGCTCCTGCGCGTCCCGATCACGACCGCCACCGCATGCCCGCACCGCTTCCAGATGAGGGGCCGATGAGCCTGTACTCTGCGACTGCACAGCCCTCCCGACGCCACCTGGAGACCTATTGTGAGCACCAAGGCGCATGCCGCCACCCAGAGCGACGTCGCCCGCGCGGCAGGGGTCTCACGCTCCCTGGTGTCCCTAGCCCTGAGCAACTCGCCCAGAGTCGCTCCGAAGACCCGCGAGCGCATTCAGCGGGTGGCCGTCGACCTCGGCTACCGGGTGAATGTGGCCGCGTCCTCCCTGGCGCGCCAGAGCTCGACCATTATCGGCCTGGTCCTGCCCAATCTCCGCAACGTCTTCTTCGAGCGACTCGCCCGCCGCCTGGGGGACGCCGCGTCGGCACGCGGACTGACCCTCTTCATCACGGTGGGGGCCGAGCGGCCGGAGGTGCTCGGTCAGGCGATCGACTCCCTGCTCGGGGTACGAGTGGCCGGAATCATCCTGGTCTCCCCCTGGCTTCTCGACGAGGACCTGCTGGCCATCGGCGAGGAGGCGCCCACCTGTCTGATCGGACGACGCGGCCCCGGCGGGCGGGTGGACTCCGTCCACATGGACGAGGAGGCGGCCGCCGACCTCGTGGTCGAGCATCTGACGGGACTGGACGTGGAGACCATCGGGTACATCGGCCCGCGGGTGGCGGACAGCGCCTCCCGGCGCCAACGCGAGATGGCCCTCAAGCGCGCCGGGGCCCGAGCGGACGTGCCGATGGTGGTCTACGGCTGCGGGGACGATGCCGGCCCGGCGGTGCGGGCCATGGTCCAGACTCATCCCGAGGCCCTGGGCATGGTCATCCACAACGACATCCTGGCCATCGACGCCGTCCCCGTCCTGCGGGAGGCGGGTCGCCTCCCCGAGTCGACCGGGGCCGGAGTGGCGTTGGTCTCCTACGACAACACCTACCTGGCCGAACGCGGCGAGTTCTCCCTGACCAGCATCAACCAGCCCGAGGAGATCATGGCGGCCCGGGCCATCGAACTGCTCTGCGAGCGCGCCGGGATCGGCGGACCGGGGACCGCGTCCGCAACCGCCCGCACCGTGGTCCTGCCCCCGGACCTGGTGGTGCGCAGCTCCTCGGTGGGCCGTGCGCCTCGCACAGCCGCACCCGTGGCGGATCCCCCGGTCATCGGAGCACCCGATGCAGCCCACTCCGCCGACGGATCGCACTGATGCGCCGGGATCCGCGCGAGCCCCGATCCGCGGCCCGTCGCGGAGGCGGTGCGGAGACGATCCAAAGGGAGGAACCGGCGCATGGGCGCGAAGAACGACCTGCGACGGATGCTGACACGGCGGGCGCGCATCGATCCGCACCCGGGCGGACCGGCCCCATCGCCGTCGAACGCGCTCGCGCGCCGCTCCGCCGTGCTCATCCTCGCCGGTGCGCGAGAGACGATCCTCGCCCCCGGGGCTTCCGCCGAGGACGCCGTCCCGGCCGATACCGACATCCTCCTCACCATCCGCTCGACGGAGCTGCGCCATCACCCCGGCCAGGTGGCGTTCCCGGGCGGGGGAATCGAGGGCGGAGACGACAGCGCCGCCGCGGCCGCGCTGCGGGAGGCCCGCGAGGAAACGGGCATAGCCCCGGAGAGCGTCGAGATCCTGGGCAGCCTGCCCGAGATCATGCTCCCGGCGAGCGGCAACCTCGTCACCCCGGTCCTCGGGTGGTGGAGCCGACCGGGCGCTCTTCTGGTGGATGGCGTCGAGACGGCCGATGCCATGCGCGTGGCCGTGGCGGCCCTCATCGACCCGGCCTCGCGCTGGACCTCCGTGCTCAGGCGCAATGGCTCCGTTCACCGGGGTCCGGCCTTCCGGACCTCCACGAGCGCGCCGGTCATCTGGGGATTCACGGGCCGCCTCCTGGCGACCGTCCTCGACGGGGCGGGCTGGGCACAGCCCTGGGACGAGACCCGTGAGATCACCATCGACGACCGAGTGCCGCGCGTACCGGGAACCGGCGGAACCACGGGCCCGCGCAGAACCGACCAGTAGCCGGCCGGTGCCGTTCGCACCGGGACGCCCCGACTAGTTCGTCCTGACCATTTTCTCCTCGCTCCGCTGCGGGGTATTGACAGCGCCATGCTTCCCGCACATACTGGAGTCACATGTTCACGCGCGTTAATCACTGCGGTCCATCCCTCTGAGGCGCGCTCGGGTCGATGAGGACAGAACGCGGACGGAAGGTCCACACCCATGAGCACCACTCCCCTGTCAGTCGCCGTCATCGGCGCCGGAATGGCCGGCACCACCCACGCCAACGCCTGGCGCCAGGTCGGCACCGTCTTCGACCTGGGCCTGCCACCGGTCCGCCTGCGCACCATCGCCGATGCCCATCTCCCCTTCGCCGAGGACGCCGCCCAGCGCTACGGCTACGAGCGGGCCGTGGACGACTGGCGCGCCGTGGCCGAGGACCCGGACATCGACATCGTGTCCATCGTGGTGGGCAACGCCCTGCACCGCGAGATCGCCGAGACCCTCATCGAGGCCGGCAAGCACGTCCTGTGCGAGAAGCCCCTGGCGGACACGCTCGAGTCCGCCCGCGCCATGGCGCGGGCCGAGAAGGGGGCCGGCGTCGTCACCGCCGTCGGCTTCACCTACCGCCGCAACGCCGCCGTGGCCGAGCTCGCCAAGCTCGTCGCCGAGGGCCACCTGGGCGAGATCAACCACTTCGACGGCCGCTACTGGTGCGACTACGGCGTCGACCCGTCCACCCCCATGGCCTGGCGCTACAAGGGCCCCATGGGCTCGGGCGCCCTGGGCGACATCGGCAGCCACCTCATCGACACCGCCGAGGTCATCTGCGGCCCCATCGTCTCGGTCTCGGGCGCGGCCATGATGACCTCCATCAAGGAGCGCCCGGTGGCCACCGGCCACGTCACTCGCGGAACAGCCCTGGGCGACGGCGACTGCGCTGACGTCACCTACGAGCCGGTGGAGAACGACGACGTCGCCACCTTCACCGCGCACTTCG
>ERZ773004.517-NODE-517-length-24102-cov-18.606562_pt1 | contig 24102 bp, 16 predicted proteins | sample MGYA00580667_ERZ773004 | MGnify/ENA primary metagenome ERZ773004 (study PRJEB29015, sample SAMEA2737963) | human oral metagenome | biome: human oral; feature: human-associated habitat; material: dental | place: China | collected 2123 ... | reverse complement strand
GCACCCGCACCTACCTGGACTCCGACCTGTGCTTCCTGGAGGTCAAGACCAACGGTTCGCGCGAGGCAACGGTCAAGGACCGGCTGAAGTACAGTCCCGACGACGCCGACCGCATCACCGAAGAGGGCAAGGAATTCATCGTCGAGCGCCTGGTGGAGTCCGAGACCTGCGCCCTCGAGGAGGCCCGCGACATCGCGGAGGCGCTGGTGCCCGTCATGGACAGCACTTACCAGCGCACCACGCTCCACCTGCCCAACGACAACGCCCGCGCCACCTTCGACAAGGCCCTGACCTGGGAGCTGTTCAACTCCGATGGCGTCCGCACCGACCGCCGCGTGCTCATCGACAAGCGGATGGTGGTGGAGACCAAGAACCCCTCCACGGCTTCGCCCACGGATCGGCTCCTGTGGGGACGCGGCCATCGGCCGACTCGTTTGTCCAAGTACGCCACCGGAATGGCGGTGCTCCACGAGAGCCTGCCCACTAACAGGTGGCACCGAACCATCAACCGCGACCTGGGCCGTTACCAGTACGACGCCCCAACGCGCCGAGGCCTTTAAGGCCCCCGTCCAGCCGTTGCCCGGTCCGACTTGGAAACTAGAACAAGGCCAGAACGAGCAACGGCTGGACGGCTGGGTTCGACCCACAAGTCAGGAACCCGCGGCTTCCCCTCATGGGCAGACCGCGGAGTCTCAACGAGCAGGCGATGATCGAGCACGCCATGGAGGAGTTCTGGGCCAACAGCGACAGCTGTTGCCTCACCGCTGCCTCACTGCTGCCTCACCGGCGCGCCCGGCCGAGGCAACCGGCCTGACCAAGGGCAGCCTGTGCGCCTTCTCCGACAGGCGCGCACTGCTCGATACATGCCTGGCATGTACCAGCAGGTCGCCGAGACCGGGCCGCAATCGGGCAGTAATTGCTCGATCTCCAGTAGCAACTGCTCGATCTCGAGCCGCAACTGCTGGAGGCCTCCGAGAACTGCCGCCGCGCGCATCCGGCGCAACATGTCCAAAACGGAGGAGATCAAGACCTTCTCCCTCGCAGTTTCACTCAGCAACCCGCTCCAACCCGCGGGTTTCTGTTTCAGCTGTGCAGGGGCAGTGCGTTGATCTCCTCCGTTTTGGACATCCGAGCCTCTGGAGCTCTCCACCAGGCGATCGACGTGACGCTATCCGGCCTGCGAGTCTGGCTCGGCCAGGACGGGCGACCGCGCCCCGGCCGAGCCGGCCGGCCACTGACCGCCGGCCTATGCACAGCCGGCCGGCCACTGATCGCCGGCCAATGCGCAGCACACCCGCGACCCGCCCCATCCAGGGGAAACGTCCGTCCACGTCTTTGACCGATAGTTCAAACCGATAGCTCAAGAAGGAGAACTATGAATCTGCATCTCGAGGGGAAGACCGCCCTGGTCACCGGGGCCGGCCGTGGAATCGGCCTAGCAGTCGCGCAACGGCTGGCGCAGGAGGGCGCGCAGGTCGTCGGCACCGCGCGCACCATCACCCCAGAACTGGAAAAGACAGCCATAGCAGCCATCCCAGCCGACCTGGCAACACCTGGGGGCGCCACCGGTGCGGTGCAGTCCGCCCTGGATGAGCTCGGCGGTATTGACATCCTCATCAACAACGTCGGCGGTGGCGACGCGGACACCCTCAAGCTCGGTGGTTTCCTCGAGCTGGATGCGGATGATGCCCAGTGGCAGAACATGTTCAACCTCAACCTCTTCAGCGCCGTGTGGACAAGCCATGCCGCTCTCCCAAGCCTTATTGAGCGCAAGGGCTCCATCGTCAGCGTCTCATCCATCAACGCCCTCATCCCCACCCCGAGCCCCGTGGGCTACAGCGAGGCCAAGGCCGCACTCCTTGCTTTCAACAAGCGGCTGAGCGAGGAGTTCGGGCCGCGCGGCGTACGCGTCAACACAGTCTCCCCGGGCACCGTGGGAACCGGACGTTTACGCGATCCAGACGGCTACGGCGCACGAGTCGCTGCAGCCCGGGGCATGAAGCATGAAGAGCTCCTAGCCGCCCTGCCCTCGATCTTCAAGATCGCTTCCGGGCGCCTCACCGAGCCCGAGGAGATCGCCGACTTGGTCGTCTTCCTCGCATCACCTGCTGCCAGCAGTGTTGTCGGCGCCAACATCGTCGCCGACGGCGGCACTGTGAAAACCGTCTAAGAGGCCCTGATCCCGCACATCCGGCGCAACATGTCCAAAACGGAGGAGATCAAGACCTTCTCCCTCGCAGTTTCACTCAGCAACCCGCTCCAACCCGCGGGTTTCTGTTTCAGCTGTGCAGGGGCAGTGCGTTGATCTCCTCCGTTTTGGACATCCGAGCCTCCCCACCGCCCGCATCTCCTGGATCTCCCGGACGACTCATGCCCTGCCCATGCCCGATTCACAGCGGGCTCATTGAAACCGCTCCTTGACTATCCACTAACGGGCCGACCTGCCCGGGACATCAGATCCAAGGAGCCTCACCATGACCCTCGCATCGATCGCCGCCATCGGCGCCGACCTGATCGCACTGACTGCGCTCGTCGGCGGACTGTACGTTCGGCGCCACAGCCGCAAGGACCTCATGGCCGCCTACATCGGCGTCAACGTGGGCGTGCTGGCGGTGACTCTCCTGCTGGCGACCTCCAGTGTCGGAGCCGGCCTGGGTCTGGGCCTCTTCGGCGTCCTGTCGATCATCCGCCTGCGCTCCACCGAGCTCGCCCAGCACGAGGTCGCCTACTTCTTCGCCGCCCTGGCACTCGGCCTGCTCGGCGGCATCGGCGCCTCCATCGCAACGACGGCCGTACTCATGGCGCTCGTCGTCGCCTCCCTGTGGATCGGCGATCACCCGTCCATGCTGCGCCGCAACCGCCACCAGGTGGTCATGGTCGACCGCGCCATCTCCGATGAGACCGCCCTGACCGACCACCTCTCCCGCCTGCTCAACGCTCGGATCAACTCGATCGAGGTCCAGCGCCTCGACCTGGTCAACGACACCACGCTGGTCGATGTGCGCTACCAGCTCCACCGGCCCCGCCCCCAGGCGGCGACCAGTGCACCCGCCCCGGCGGCTCCGGAGAGTCTCGAGAGCCCCGTCGCCACGCTGCCGCCGGCGCTCTCCCCCGCAGACGCTTGGAACCCGGTTGTGCAGGAGGTTCCCTCCTACCGCCCGCAGCGCGAGCCGCAGAGCACCACGGCAGTCCACGCGGCAATTCGCTGACTCACCACTGGATATCGGATAGGAGCCACCCATGCCTGCGGCCGCGCCCACCACCACCGCCCTCGACACCGAGCGCCTGACCGCCACGACCCTGGAGAACCTCAACGCCGCCGCCGGCCTGCTCACCCGCGTCGACCGCAAGTACCTCGTCGCCTCCGACACCGCGCAGGGCGTCATCGACGCCCTGGCCGAGCGGGCCCTCGTCCTCGACATCGACGGCCTGCGCTGCTTCTCTTACGCCTCGACCTACTTCGACACCCCCGAGCTCGGCTCCTACTTCCAGGCCGCTCACAAGCGCCGTCGCCGCTTCAAGATCCGCACCCGCTCGTACCTGGACTCGGGACTGACGTTCCTGGAGATCAAGACCCGGGGCACTCGGGGCGCAACGATCAAGCAGCGCCTGGACTACCGAGCCGCGGACGCCGACCACCTGACTCCCGAGGGCCTCGACTTCATCGCCGACTGCCTCGCACCGCTGAGCGGGTCCGTACGGGATGCCCACCGCGTCGCGCGAAGCCTCAAGCCGGTGATGAGCACGACCTACCGCCGCACCACGCTGCACCTGCCCGACGACGGCGCCCGCGCCACCATCGACACCGACCTGACGTGGACCGCATTCGCGTCCGGCGAGGACGGCGATGGCCAGGAGCGCGGGTCCGGCACGCGCGCCACCCGCCACGGCGCACCCCGACCCGCGGGACCGCTCGCCGTCGTCGAGACGAAGAATCCGGCTCGATGCTCTCCCACGGACCGCTATCTGTGGGCCAGCGGTCACCGGCCCTCGCGGATATCGAAGTACGCCACCGGCATGGCCGTACTCCACCCCGAGCTACCGGCCAACAAATGGCATCGGCTCCTCAACCGCGAGCTGGGCAGTACCGCTCGTGCCGCCTGAGCCGGGGATTCCGGCTATCACCCCCACTGACCATCTGCCCCATCTACCGGCCGCCGCCCACCAGCAGCCAGGCCCCAAGCGCCGGGACACCGGCACCAGGAGACACACATGTTGAACCCGCTCAAGCACGTCACCGCCCGGCCCGGACGCCGTGCCGCAGCCCCGCGCGGCCGCAGGATGCAGCGCGTCGGTGGCGCGATCGCCGCCCTGGCCTCGGTCGCACTCGTCGCCGCCTGCGGAATGACGTCGGCGACCGCCACTGATGCGTCCACGGGCTCGACCAGCATCAGCACCGCCGTCAGGCAGGCCTCCGCCGGTGCGAGCGCATCCGATGTCCTGTCCGCGAACGCTGATACCTCCGAGGCCACCGACATCGCCACGGATGCCGACAAGACCGGCGCCTACGACGCCTCCGCCGCCACGACCATCACGGCCTCGGGCGGCTCCGCCGAGGTCTCGGGCGCCGACGCCGGCAATGTCACTGTTGATGGCGGGACCGTCACCATCACCGGCTCCGGCACCTACGTGGTGAGCGGCACTCTCGACGGCCAGGTGGTCGTCAACGCCGATAAGGCCGACGTCCGCCTCGTTCTGGCGGGCGCCTCGATCACCAACACCGGCGGGCCCGCGATCGACATCCAGGACGCCGGAAGCGCCGTGATGGTCCTGGCGGAGGGCACCACGAACACACTGGCCGACGGCTCCGCCTACGCCGATACCAGTGAGGACGCCGCCACCGCCGCCCTGTTCTCCTCGGACACGCTCACCATCACGGGCACCGGCTCCCTGAACGTGACCGGCTCCTACAAGGACGGCATCTCGTCGAAGAACGGGCTGGTCATCACGGGCGAGCCGACGATCACGGTCGACGCCGTCGATGACGGCGTGCGCGGCAAGGACTACCTGCTCGTCGCGTCGGGGAAGTTGACGGTGACCGCTGGCGGCGATGGTCTGAAGTCCTCCGAGGACAACGACGAGACCAAGGGCTTCGTCGCGCTCGGGGCCGCCACGGTGAACGTCACCTCCGGCGACGACGGCGTGTCCGCGACCACCGACGTCACCGTGGACGGCACGACGCTGTCGATCGCCGCCGGGGGCGGGCAAGCCAATGCCACCGTCTCGGAGGAGCAGGGACCGGGTCAGGGCGCGCCCGACCAGGGCGCGCCGGGTCAGGGGGCGCCGGGTCAGGGGGCGCCGGGTCAGGGGGCGCCGGGTCAGGACCAGGCCGCCGGCGGCCAGGCAGATGACAGCCAGTCCGAGAGCAGCACCGCCTCCCCCAAGGGGATCAACGCCGGCGTGACATACGCCCAGGACACGGGCAGCATCACCATTGACGCTGCCGACGAGGGGCTGCAGGCGGCCTTCGTCAATGTGAATGGCGGAAACCTCGATATCGCCTCGGGCGACGACGGCATCAATGCCTCCAACGGCGATTACACGATCGAGGGCTACGAGAGCGCCGACTCCGAGTCCGATGACGGCTCGGTGATCACGATCTCGGGCGGGCAGGTGCAGATCGATTACGCCAACTCCGACGGGATCGACTCCAACGGGTCGGCCCATGTCACCGGCGGCGAGGTCGTCGTGGGCGGTGCAGCGGGATCGATGGACGGATCGGTGGACGCCAATGGCGAGACGACGCTGGTGGGCGTATCCGCCTCCATACCGGTGGCCGAGGGCGACACGATCACCGTCACGGGTGCGGACGGCACGAGCTGGACACTGACCAGCACGGTCTCCGCCGATGCGGTGACGGTGCTCGGCCTGAGCGAGGGGGGCGAGTACACGGTGGCGACGACGTCGGGCGGCTCGACAACCGCGACGGCCGGCGCGCTGAGCGCCGGCATGGGCGGAGGCCCGGGAGGCCCCGGGGGCGGGGATCAGGGACCGGGGCAGGGCGGTCCCGGGCGCAAGGGCTGAGCGCTCCCCCTCCACGCCCCCTCCGTCGAGATCGGTTGTATTCCGGCTCGAGATCGGTCCGTCGGACCGATCTCGAGCCGGAATACAACCGATCTCGGCACTTGCGGGGATCAGCCGGGGAGGCGTATCCAGGCAGTCGCGTCGGCGGGCAGCACATTCGCAGCGCAGCTACTCGCGGCGCGGCCACACGTCTCGCCATCGGACTCGACCACGCCGAGCGGAGCGGAGGCCAGCAGGACCTCGCCGGCCGGCAGTTCGACATCGGCGCCGAAGGCCGTCCAGCACTGCACGTCGCCACGGGCGAAGGCCAGAACATCCTCGTCACGGCGCACCCACCGAAACGGCCCGGCCGACGGATTCGCCGCGCCCCAAATCTCGCGGCGCAGTCGCAGGCCCTCGCGATACAGGTGAAGCATCGAACCCGGGTCGGCCTCCTCGAGCTCGACGGCGCGCTCCCCCCAGTCCGCCGGCTGGGGCAGGTGCGGCTCGGCGCCGTCGTCGGGCCCGAAGCCGAAGGATCTGCCGCCCGCTGTCCACGGCAGCGGCACACGGCAGCCGTCGCGCCCTTTCTCCTGGCCGCGCATGCGGCGGGCGATCGGGTCCTGCAGGCGGTCCTCGGGGATGTCGGGGACCTCGGGCAGGCCGAGCTCGTCGCCCTGGTAGAGGTACATGGCTCCCGGCAGCGCCATCACGACCATGGCGGCGGCACGCGCTCGGCGCTCACCGCGCGCGGGGTCGCAGGCGGGGGCTGCACCCCGGATGCCGTCGGCGCTGATCCACCGGCGCGCCAGTCGTTGGGCGATGCCCGCGGGATACTCGGGGTCGGGCTCCTCCGGAGAATCGTCATCGGCGAGGTCGAAGCCGTAGCGGGTGGCGACCCGCGGGGTGTCATGACAGCCGAGGACCCAGGTGGTCGAGCCGCAGGCGGCCTGGTCCGCGATGCCGGCGTCGATCGCCCAGGCGACGGAGCGGGCGGTCCAGTCGGCATCCTGCATCTGGAAGTTGAAGGCCTGTCCCAAGCTCGCGGCATAGGCGGGACGGCGCGAGGCGACGACGCCCGCCTCGGCCACGGCGAAGCGCGGCGGATCGTAGGAGTCGAGGGCGGCGCGCCATCGGCGGTAGATGTCATGGACCTCGTCGCGGTCGAACAGGGGGTGAGAGCCGTCGTCGGGCAGAGGCCACCAGGGGATCTCCGCCATCGGACGGTGCGGCTCGGACATGTCCTTGGCCATCCCGGGGGCCATGTCGATGCGGAAGCCGTCCACGCCGCGGTCGGACCAGAAGCGCAAAGTGGCCAGGAAGTCCTCGCGCACCACCGGATCGTCCCAGTTGAGGTCGGGCTGCTCGGGGGCGAAGATGTGGAGGTACCACTGGTAGGGGCGGGATGTTCCGGGACCGGTGAGCGGGGCGCCGTCGGGGCCGACGTCGTCGATGCGCTCCCAGGCGGAGCCGCCGAACATGGAGCGCCAGTCATTGGGCGGCTCGGTGCCGCCAGAGCCGGTGCCGGGGCGGACGTGGTAGAGGGCGCGCTCGGGGGCGTCGGGGCCGCCGGCCAGAGCGGCTCGGAACCACGGGTGCCGGTTGGAGGAGTGGTTGGGGACGATGTCCACCATCACCTTGATGCCGACGGCGTGAAGGGCGGCAACCATGCGGTCAAAATCGGCCAGCGTGCCGATCTCGGGGGCGACGTCGCGGTAGTCATCGACGTCGTAGCCGCCGTCGGCCAGGGCCGAGGGGTAGAACGGGGAGAGCCAGACGGCGTCCACGCCGAGGGCCGCGAGGTAGGGGACGCGGCTGATGATGCCGGCGAGATCGCCGATGCCGTTGCCATCGGAGTCGGCGAAGGAGCGCGGGTAGATCTGGTAGACGACGGCGTCCTTCCACCACTGGCGGACCGGGGCGGGCGCGCTGGGGCGGTGGTCTCGGTGGGCTTGATGGGCTGGGCGGGCTTGGCGGTCTTGCTGGGCTGCGGTCACGGCTGCATTCTTTCAATTCCGTCAATCCTGTCAGATTCTCGCGCCGAGCCCCTCAGTCCTTCCTCGCCTGTCCGCCACACGAGCGCCGAGCACGGTGTAGCTCAATGCGACGGCGAGGAAGATCGTCCCCACCCCTAGGAATCCGGTGCCCATGCTGACGCTGGCGGAGATCCCCATGAACACCGCCCCCAGAGCGGCCACTCCCACCGCCAGGGCACTTTGTTGAACGGTCGTGATCAAGCCGCTTCCCAGACCGATCTTATGATCAGGAATGGTAGACAGAATAGTGCGATAAGTACTTGGCACGTAAAGACCGTTGCCGATACCGATCAGGAACATGTCGGCAGCCACATGATAGAATTCAGAATAAGGCCAGAATAGAATAACTGGCAGCATGACCGCCGCAATTCCCGTCGCCTGTGCCAGCCCTCCGATCTGGATGGATCGAATCCCATATCGCTTAATTATTTGTGGCGCCCGCATGGCCGATAAGAACTGCCCCAGCGCCATCGGAGCCATGGACATCCCGGATTCAAGCGCACTCATGGAATTCCCCTCCTGCATGGCCAGCGCAAAGGCGAACAAGTAGCCGCCGAACACCAGGAATCCACTCCCCAGCACCAGCAGTCCTCGCCGCATCGTCGAAATAGCCAGAAGGGAAGGCGGGATGAGGGGAGCCCGCCCTGAGATCTCGATGCGCGATTCGTAGAACCGCAGCGCGACGAACGCGGCGGCGCTGCCGACGCAGAGGGCCCACGCCCACGCCGGCCAGCCCGCCTGCCTGCCCACGCTGAGGGGAATGAGCAGGCCGAGAATCGCCGCCCCGAAGAGGAGAGTTCCGCCGATATCCGTGGAATCAGGGTCATCCGCCCTCGTCTCCGGAACCCAGGCCCTGATCCCCAGGGCCGCCATGACCCCCAGGGGAAGATTGATCAGGAATATGAGCCGCCACCCCAGGCCGCCCAGGTCGGCCCATACAATGACCCCTCCCAGCAATTGACCCACTGCCGCGGACAGGCCACCAATAGCGGCGTAATAACTGAGCAGACGCGTCTTGGCGGGCTCTTTCAGAGCGGCTTGAATAGTGGACATGACTTGAGGGAGCAGCAAGGCGGCGAAAGCCCCTTGAACCACCCTGGCCGCGATCAGCATTTCCATCGAGGCGGCCACTCCGCAGAACAGCGACGCCGCAGTGAATCCCAGTGTGCCGAATACGAGAACTCGCCTGCGCCCGTATCTATCTCCAGAACGTCCGCTGAAGACCAGAAGCAGGGCGTAGACGATCGAGTATCCACTGATGACGAACTGCGATTCGACGGTGTCCGCCCCCAGCGAGGACTGGATGGACGGAAGCGATACGTTCACGATGAATGAATCGATCGACGTCAGAACAGCAGCCAGCAGAATAGCGGCCTGCCCAGCGGGCGGGAATTCTTTCGCGTCGGGTATCGATTCCCGCGCCGTAATCGCACCGGATTCTCTCATCACGGCTGCGATCCGATGGAGCGCTCGTGAACGAAGACGATCTTGCCGATGGTCCTGCCGTCGCGCAGCGCGGTCAGCACGCGGGGCGCGTCCTGAATCGGAGCCCGCTCCGCAATCTGCACAGTCACCTCACCAGAAGCCACCAGCGCCAGCGCCCGGCGCAGATAAGTGCCGACGATGCGCGGATACGCAGCGGACATGGCCCCGAGATTGAAGCCGTGAACACCGATCCCCTTTAACCAGAGCGTATTGCTGCTGACCACCTGGTCACCGGCCTGGGAGGCGTCGCCGACGGCGAGCAGACGGCCGCCGAGTCGGAGCAGCTCGAGGCTGGTGATCCTGCCGGGCCCGGCCACCGGATCAGCGATCACATCGAACTGTCCCGGTTCCGCATTCTCAAGATCAGCACGCAGCCATACCTCGTCGTATCCGAGATCGAGCGCGGCCTGCTTCTTCTCCTCGCCGCCGACGACGCCGACAACACGGCCGGCTCCGAGCGTGCGAGCGATCTGCCCGAACTGGGAACCCAGCCCACCCGCGGCGGCATGCACGAGCACATGCTCTCCCGGCCGAAGATGCGCAACCCGCTCGAGCGAGATCAGCGCGGTGGTCGTATTCGACGGCACCACCGACGCCAGGGAGGGATCCATGCCCGCAGGGATCGGGGCGACGAGCTGGGCGTGCGTGACAGCGACCTGCCCGTAGGCGCCGCCCGCATTGATCGTCAGCGCGGCAACCCGATCGCCGACCGCGAGGCCCTCCACTCGCTCGCCGAGTGCCCGAATCCTGCCCGCGGCCTCGATGCCGGGCACCCACGGCAGCGGTTTGGGCACGAACCCGCCCGCGAACAGGGCTTCAACATAGTTCGCCCCCGCGAACTCCACATTCAGCGCCACTTGCTCCGGGGCGGGCTCGGGTTCGGGGAGCGTGTCGTAGGTCAGCCCTCGAGGACCGTCGTAGCTGGTGATCTGGATGGCTTTCATCTCGACTCTCCTCATATAGTGTCAGTAAGCTGAACAGAATCAGGAACCTGATAGATATGACAGTATCAGACATCTGACACAGATCGGAAGCGAGAGGTGAGCCACGATGCAGCGCGAACTTGGACGTACAGGGCGGAAGGTGTTCCCATTGGGCCTCGGCTGCATGGGCATGAGCTGGATCTATGCGGAGAGCCGCCGCGATGACGAGCGCTCCATCGACGTCATCCGACAGGCCCGGGACGCCGGCGTGCAGCTGATCGACACCGCGGGCCTGTACGGCGACGGCCATAACGAGGAGCTCGTCGGCCGCGCGCTGCGCGGGCAGCGCGACGACATTGTCATCGCCACGAAGGGCGGACTGGTGGTCGACGACCTCGCGGCGAGGCGGGTGCACCGCGACGGACGGCCCGAGACCCTGAGGCGACAGGTCGACGAGAGCCTGCGGCGCCTCGACGTCGAGCAGATCGACTTGTTCTACCTCCACCGGGTCGACCCGGCAGTGCCTATCGGCGAGAGCTGGGAGGCCCTGTCGGCCGTCGTCGACGCCGGCAAAGTGCGCTGGCTCGGGCTGTCCGAAGTCACCATCGCCCAGGCCGAGAGCGCACATGCGATTCACCCGGTGACGGCGATTCAGTCCGAACTCTCACTATGGACGCGCGACCCTCTCGGACACGGCGCCGAACAGGGCACGGGCCGGGAGCAGGCCGAGCCCACGAGCCGCGGCAGCTCGGACGGAACCTCCGACGGCGCCTCGAACAACACCTCCAACGGCGACCTGCTCGCCTGGACGCGAGACCACGGAGTCTCGTTCGTGCCGTTCGCACCGCTGGGGCGCGGCTATCTGACCGGCACGCTCACGCCGGACGGATTCGAGGACGGCGACTTCCGCGCCACAAACCCGCGCTTCACACCGGAGGCATTCGCCCGCAACCAGGCCATCACCGACGAGATCGCGCGGGTCGCCAGCGCCCACCATGCGACATCCGCACAGGTCTGTCTGGCATGGCTGCTCGGTCTATCGGAGAACATCATCCCGATTCCCGGCACCCGCAGCAGTACTCACCTGTCACAGAACCTCCGCGCAACACAGCTCGCCCTCACCGACGACGAGATGCGGACTCTCGACGGGCTGCCCGTCCCCTCAGGGGCTCGCTACTGAGCTCCGCCCCAGCCGACGACACCGATGCAGTGCCGGCGCACTCACTGCGACGGCTGCGGCGATACCGCGTCGGCACCGGCGGCAGCGTCGGCGTCGTCGGCTGTATCGGAGTCAGCGCCACCAGTACCGTCGCCACCGCGCAGCACCGCCGCGATTCGGCTCAGCAGGTCGCGAGCCACAGCGTGCTCCTCCGCGGTGAACGCACCGGCCAGGCGCTCCTCGACCGCGCGGGCGCGCTCGTCGGCGCGCAGCAGTAATGCCTCGCCGGCCTGCGTCAGCTCAGTGACCAGCACCTTGCGGTGCACCTTCGAGGGCGTGCGCTTGATCAGCTTCTTGCTCTCAAGCCTGGCCAGGATCGTCGTCATCGTCTGCGGAGTCACCGCCGCGTTCCGCGCCAACTGCGCCGAGGACTGCCCCGGCGAGTAGTAGAGGACCAGCATCGCCGCGTACTGCGCCACGGTGAGGTCGAACGGTCGCAGCGCCTCCGACTTCGCCGCCATCAGCGCCTGCTCCGCCTGCTTCACATAGGTGCCCAGGCGGGCATGCACATCCTCCACAAGCGCGTCCTCCCCCCGACGGGGCGGGCATGGTCGCGGAATGGCGGCAGGCCGCGTATCAGTCATCTGACAATGATAGCCCGGCCGAGAACCGGTCCGCCGCCTCCGCACAGCGCCCCACCGATCCGCAGTACCTCTTGACACATAGGTAAATGGGATTAACCTATTTTCCATGACGCCCCCCACAGACCGACCGGACCGCCGCGTCACCGACACCCGGCAGCGCCTCATCGACACGACCCTGGAACTCATCGACGCCCACGGACGACAGAAAGTGACGCTGACCGGCGTCGCCCGCGCCTGCGGGGTCACCACACCCGCCTGCTACAAGCACTTCCCGTCCAAAACCAGCCTCTTCAACGCCGCCGTACGCCAGCTCTCCAGCAACCTCGGCGAGCAGGCCGAGCAGCAGCTCCAGGACGATCCCGTCGAATCGCTCCTGGCCATCGGGATGATCCTGATCAACCTCGCCGCGGATCACCCCCACCTCTTCGAGTTCAACCAGCTCAGCCCCGAGGCCGTCGCCGCCCTGGACGACCCGGTCGAGGAGCACCCCCTGCTGGCCATCACCCGCCACGAGGTCGAGCGCCTGGCCGCACGCGAAAGGGCGGACCCCGAGCGCCTCCAGCTCATCATCTGGTCCTGCCTTCAGGGCTACACCCGACTCATCGCCGTCGGCGCCGCCAGTGCCGACCCCGACTTCATACGCGCCGCACTGCACACCGTCATCACGATAGGAGACCACTCATGACCCGCAGCAACCACAGCAAGAACAGCGACCGAACCCTCGTCATCTACGCCCACCCCTACACCGGCTCCTTCAACCACGCGGTCCTGGAGGCCACCACCACCGCCCTGGACAAGGCGAACCGCCCCTACGACGTCATCGACCTCTACGCCGACGGCTTCGACCCCCGCTACACCGTCGAGGAACTGGCCCTGTTCAGCGACGGAGGCACCCTGGACCCGTTGGTCACCCGCTACCAGGAGCTGATCAAGGGTGCCGCCCGCCTCATCGTCATCACGCCGATCTGGTGGAATGACCTGCCGGGCATGCTCAAGGGCTTCTTCGACAAGGTCATGAAGCAGAAATGGGCCTACGACCCCACCCCCTCGGGCGTGAAGGGGCGCCTGACCCACATCGAGCAGATGCTGGTGCTCACCACCTCGACCTCACCGACCTGGTACATGCGCTACCTGGCAGGCAATGCGATGGGCTCGGTATTCCTGGGCGCAACCGCCAAGCAGCTGGGCATACAGGGGCGTCGCTGGATCAACTTCGGCCAAGTGAGCCAGGACGGCGAGGCCGGCGACCGGCGCCGCGCCGACCACCTCCAGAAGGTCGGCCACCTGGTGGCGGCGTGAGTCGGCAGTGAGTCGATAAGAAGCGCCGACGCCGGAACAGCTCAGGAGGACCCGGCACGCCATCGTCGCGAGTACCGCTATCACAGGCGGTACTCGCGACAAGGCGGTCAAGGGCATCTTCACCCCACGTTACGACCGATCTCGAGGCGGAAGCGGACCGATCTCGAGGCGGAAGGAGGCGGGCGGGGGGAGAACCCGGATCTTGGCCTCCCTCCCGAGGATGATCTGTGAAACTCCTTCTCCTTCCTCAGGCGGACTTTCGAGGAGACGATTCCCCTTAATCTAGTCGAATGCCAATGACGACATCCTTCACCCGCGGCGTGCGCTATCCGGCGCCGGATGTGTCCCGCGGCTTCATGCTGCTGCTCGTCGCGGTGGCGAACGTGCCCACCTGGACCGGAGCAGACGGGCGCTTGACCCAGGGCGGCCTCCAGGCGCTATCCGCAACCTTCTCGACGGCGGACTCCGTATGGATCTTCATCCGCACCCTCCTGGTGGACGAACGAGCCATTCCGCTGTTCGCCATGCTCTTCGGCTTCGGTCTGGCCACCATGATCAACCGGCGCATCAAAACCGGCACGCAGACATATCTGCAAACGCTGCCGGGCACCGCGGAGGGGCGCGAACCGACGCCGGCAGAACTGGCCTGGGCACGCGAGCAGGCCACGGTCGACGCCCGCCGCCTGGTGCGCCGTCGCGGCTGGTGGATGATCCTGTTCGGCGCCGTGCACGGCATCTTCTTCCCCGGCGACATCATCGGCGCCTACGGAGTGGTCGCGGTCGTCTTCGCGGGCTGGCTCGCCCGCAAGCACCGCAAACGCATTCTCGCCGCAGGCATCACCTTCGCAATCCTGGCCACGCTCTTCATGTACTCATTCGGCCTGTGGCAAACCGGCGCAATGAGTCGTACTCCAGGGGCGGACTCGTCCACCTCAGGCAGTCTGCCCTGGTTCATCGGCAACCTGACCGGCTGGGTATTCACCCTCATGATCACGCTGCTCTCAATGGTCATCCCCGCCATGTTCATCGGGGCTCGTCTGGCCGACACCGACTTACTGGCCCACCCCGAGCAGCACCGCCGTCTCCTGATACCCGTCGCCGTGGCCGGACTGGGAATCGGCATCCTGGGCGGACTCCACGCCGGACTCGCATATGCCGGATGGGGAGTCCCCATGTCCTCCCTGGACCCGGCCGCGACTGAAGTGACCGGTCTAGCGGCCGGCTGCGGCTGGCTGGCACTCCTCGCCCTCTATGCCGGCGGACCCGCACCAGACGGACAACTAACCGGACTGCGCCGCCTCGCATCCGCCGTCGGACGCCGCTCCATGACCGCCTATCTCAGCCAAACCATCCTCTTCGGACTCACCTTCACCGTCATCCCCGGACTCCTCGGCACCACCCTCAACGTCGGCGAAGCCCCAGCAGCCGCCATCGCCGTCGGAGTGTGGACCCTCGCCGCCGCCTTCTGCATCACCCTCGAACACGGCGGGCACGCCGGTCCCTTCGAAACCCTCCTACGCACCGCCGTCGCCCGCAGCCAACGCAACCACCCCCACCCACCACCGCCCCAGGCATAGGAGTAGACCTCCGAGAGCGCCACGACGCGGGACGGTGCGTGCCGGTGCAGGGTATGCGCATGGGAGCAACGTTCCCCTCAGCACCGAGATCTTATTTCCGCATGATTCCAAGGTTATACGTGGAGCTGATCGCATACGAGTGTGCAACATCCGCCAGATGCCGTTCACGAACTCTCGACCGGTTCCCGCGACGGCGCCTCACTCATCCCTCCCCCACCATGCCGACACCGATCACGGCTGAAAACAAGTCCCGGAACGAGTTCACGGCGCCAGGGCGCCCTGCGGGCGCGGCAGCCGCACCGGCTGCCGCCCTCCTCACTCAGGCGGAAGGCTGGAGCTGCCGTCGTGTCCCGTCCACATGCGTCCCGATCCACTCAGCGATAGGTGACGGCATGCGATCCCCCGCACCATCGCCCCAGGCATCGCCAAAACGTTCAAGGACCTCATCGACAACGTCGAGAACATCCTCGTCTCCAACGCGAAGCAGGTCCTGGAGTCGTGCGAAATGCTCGCGCGAAACCTCGGAGAGCCTCGTGGCACCAAGGAAGGGCAGCCCGAGTTCAAGGTTGTCTGAATGAGGCAGATATACGGCGGTGCATACGAGATCGTATGCGGGCGAGAGCCGGGCCCGCATACGGTCGGGGTAGATGAACGACCAATTCTTGAGATGGGCGTCGCCATTTCCGACAAGCAGGTTGAAGACGGTGCGCCTCACCATCTCCCGCAGGGAGTCGTGGTCCTGTCCACGGTAGGCGAGGGCCGCGAGGGTCTTGACCGTGGACTTGTACTTGCCGTCCCCAGAGCCGAAGCGCCCGAGGACCTGCGCGAAGTCCTCAATGTGTACCCGGCCTCTCGCTTGACCTCCCGCCGTCCGGTCAAAGCGTCGCACCATGTAGGCCTCGGTCTCATCGGAGGGCCAGGCGCCTTCTCCGAGATCACCTACCTGATCGCGCTGCACCATCCGAGTTTCAGGCACCTCAATGCCGACCTCATGCGCCAGTCTCATCACGGCGAGCTCGTTGGCCGGCAGCCCCGGGAAAGCGGCGTCGGGAATCTTGACAATCCAGTCACCGCCCTCACCGTGCGCGGGGAGCACGATCCTGTCCCCATCCTGCCGCATAGAGAATTTCATTCCCATTCCGGCCAGGGAGAAGCGCATGCGACCAGCCGCTCTCGACACGGGTGCCGACGCTTCGACTGAGGCACTGAAATCCGCCTCAACATGTGCGTGCTGATCCGGAACGACCTCAACCGCCCCGGGTAGATCATTTCCTATTCGCACGAGAAGCTCGATCTTCCGGTATATGCTCACTCCTTGCTCGCGAGCAATAAGGTCCCGTAGCCGCCCCTCGGGAAGCAGATTGGAGAACCAGGCGGGCACATGATTCGTCGCATGTGGCTGCCTGCGCGGATGATCCTCGAACCACCTGCCGAGAACGGCCCTGTCAGGACGATCCCAGTAGTCACTGTCGAAGATGAATTTTGTGAAGGCATCTCGACGATGGATAGCGCCGACGTGCTCGCCGTAGAGTAGAACCGCATAGACCGCCTCGATCATGGTCAGGCACCTTTTAGCGTCTCTACATCGCCACCATCGAAGATCCAATCATCAAGCGGGGGAGAGTCCTCATGTCCGCAGGCGGTGCGAGCCTTAATGAAGTCGATGAGGTAGTGGCGCAGCACCTCGGCCCTGAGTTCAATCGCCTCGTCGTAACGATTGCCCTGCAGAAGGCTCAGGATCTCCCGGTTCAGAAGCAGGGAGTCGAGGTCGAAGTCGTCATCCAGAAGCGGGAGCAGCTGGCGCCGATCCAGAACGGAGATCACTTTGTTCGCAGCGACGAAGGCATCCGCACCCAGCGCAGTGGGCGGGACAAGATCGGCGGCTACGGCTCGTGGAGTCGTCTCCCCCTCCAGCTGCGCGGCCAGCGCCTCCACCGTCATCGGCTCCCCCGTATCGGGATCGACCGGCTTCCGGTTCCACATCGCGGTGAGAATAACCTTACTGTCCGAGCGCGTCGCTCTGAACACACTGAGGTCGGGCACCTGCGGCCCGTGTGTCAAGGTCGCCTCGCTGAGAAGCCTTTGGACCGACTCCGACTCCTCACCGGGGACGATGCGTGCCGCCATATCGCGCAGATCGGTCTGAGACCCATTGATGCCGAGCTCGTCAGCACCGATACTCGTACGCCAGAACCAGCGGCGAAGCAGCTCGAGATTACGGTCATGAGGCTCGGGGAAGAAAGCGAAGAGTCTCGCCAGGACGAGCAGCTGGAAGCGGAAGGGCAGGAAGGTCATGTGCGGAACGCCGCACTGCTGCTGAAGGAAGCGCACGGCGGCCACGAGCGCCCGCTCTGTGGCCATATAGGCCTCCTTCTCGCTCTCACCGGGGAAGTCACTCACAAGACTGCGGCTAGGAGAGAATTCCCCATGAACATCTCGACTAATATCCGTATGGCGACGCACCAAGAGCGCTTGTACGACGACCTTGTCCGCGAGTGCGCCGAAATGGGTCTGCTCATCCACGTGCGCAGCGATCCCCGACATCGTCAAAGCCGCATCCGGACCGCCATGAATGGCGTCGAATATTTCTGCGGCATTGAGCTTCTTACCGCGATTATTTATCCTGTCGAAGACCTCGCGGAGAACCTGCTCGTCGGCGTCCTCCATAATCGTGGCGGGTACCGAGACGCCTGCGAGTCGACCCGTGACCTTCTGGATATGAGGGGCGAACCCAGCCCCATCAGGATTATCCCCCAGCCACGCCAGCGCCCGCCCGAGATCGAACAGATCGGGCAAGGGAATAACGAGGGGCGGGTCGGGCTCACGGAGCGGCACGACCTTCTGCTCCCTGAGGGAGTAGCCGAGAGCGAATCGAGGGTCGCGCACGCCTTCAGGATCAACAACATTGACGAGGCTCGTAATCCGCTGCTGGCCATCCACAACCCACAGAGCATCCGGCATCTGCCCCGCCTCGATGTCCAACGTCCCGATCCTCAGGCGCGCGGCCCCGGCTTCACGCTTCCAGAGGAGCAGACTGCCAATTGGATACCCGCGAAGTACCGAGTCAACAAGATTGAGAACGTCCCGCCTCTCCCATCGAAACGATCGCTGGAACTGCGGCACTCGCAGCTGCCCAGCCTTTACAAGTGCCCGCAATCCCGCGATGCTGTAGCTCTGACTGGTCGAGAGTGCCTGCGGTTCGTCCATATGCCGATTATGCCCGTCTTACCGAGTATTCGAGTATTACCGAGCCTTACCGTGTACCACCGTGTACTAGCGACACGATCGATGGACACTCCTAAGGCACGACCGACCGCTATCGGCGCTACGGCGCCGACGGCCGAACCAGGGGACCCAGAGCACAGGGCCGATGTGAACAGCGACCGTACAACCGTGAGTCACGGCCGCGGCCTCCGCCGCCCGCCCCTCAGCACTCCACGACGTTGACGGCCAGGCCGCCGCGGGAGGTCTCCTTGTACTTGGCGAGCATGTCCTCACCGGTCTGACGCATAGTCTCGATGACGGTGTCCAGGGACACCGCGTGACGCCCCTCGCCCCACAGCGCCATGCGAGCAGCATTGATCGCCTTGACGGCCGCCACCGCATTGCGCTCGATGCAGGGGATCTGCACGAGCCCGCCGACCGGGTCGCACGTCAGCCCCAGGTTGTGCTCCATGGCGATCTCGGCGGCGTTCTCCACCTGCGCAGGCGTCCCGCCCAGGGCCTCCGCCAGCCCGGCCGCCGCCATGGACGACGCCGCCCCCACCTCCCCCTGGCAGCCCACCTCCGCCCCGGCGATCGAGGCATTGGTCTTGATGAGAGACCCCACCGCGGTGGCGGCCAGCAGGAAGCGGCGCACCCCGTCGTCGTCGGCCCCGGGGATGAAGCGCTCGTAGTAGGCCATAACGGCGGGGACGATCCCCGCGGCCCCGTTGGTCGGGGCGGTGACCACCCGCCGACCGGCGGCGTTCTCCTCGTTGACGGCCAGGGCGAACAGGTCCACCCAGTCCATGCCGCGCAGCGGGTCGGCCATGGCGAAGGCGGCGGCCGGTCCTGACTGCGCGAGCAGCCGCTCATGCAGCGCCTTGGCCCGCCGCCGCACCCCCAGTCCCCCGGGAAGCGTGCCCTCAGCCGCCATACCGGCCTCGATGCAGGCGTTCATGGTGTCGCGCAGGCGGTCGAGATAGGCGAGCACCTCCTCGCGGGGCCGAGCAGAGATCTCATTGGCCATGACCACCTCCGAGACTCGACGCCCCTCGCACGCGCACACCGCCAGAAGGTCGGCCCCCGAGGAGAAGGGGTAGGGCGCCGGCGTGGCGTGCATTTCAGCCGAGGCCGCAGTCGCCAGAGCGCGGATCGACGGCGCGCCGGGAGCCCCGACGTCCTCCATGACGAAGCCGCCTCCCACAGAGTAGTAGGTGCGGCGCAGCACCTCCGCGCCGGTGGCGCAGTAGGCGGTGATGGTCAACGCGTTCGGGTGGTAAGGCAGAACCCGCCCGGGCAGGAAGAGGATGTCCGTGGTCGGGTTGAAGGGCAGCGCCCCGACGCCGTCGACCACGAGCTCTCCGGCCGCGGTCACCTTCTCGTGCAGGCCCTCGCATACCTCCGCCGGGACGGTCTCGGGCTCGTAGCCGGCCAGGCCCATGACGACGGCGCGGTCGGTGGCGTGACCGCGACCGGTCGCCCCCAGTGAGCCGTAGAGCTCGACGGTCAGGCGGGTGACGGGCCCAGTGCGCTCAGCATGGTCGGGGCGCGCCGCGACGGCGATGACGTCGGCCAGCGCACCGGCGAAGGCGCCTCCGGCCCGCATGGGCCCGACCGTATGGGACGACGACGGCCCGATGCCGATGCGCATGAGATCGAAGACGCTCAACGGCCGCGATGCCCGCCGCGCGGCGACCTCACCGGCCAGCAGGGCCGCAGGAGTGCTGGCATCCAGGGCAGTGGAGACGAGCGTCGTGTCTCCGTCATCGGCGGCGGACACGACTGAGATCCCCGAGCTCCCAGAGTTCCCTGAGAACCCAGAGCTCCCAGACGACGTCGGCGGGCCGGCCGACCGGCCGCGCGCAGTCCCGACCGGCCCGGCTTCCGCGAGATCACGAATGGTCATGACGCCATGATGCACCGGTTCGGGTCATGAATCCCACAGACCGCGCACAATCCGTCCCGTCGCCGTCTGCACCGTCTGCGGGCTCCCGGCCGGGCCCTGAGGAGCCGCAGCCGGGAACCGGAGACTATTGACAGGTCAGTCGGTCGAGCGCACCAGCCACCAGGCGGCGTAGGGCGGCACGGGCACCTGCCCATCACCGGCCCCCTCGAGCGTGGTCGAGTCGGAGGGAACCGTGCCGGTGAGCGCATCGACCGCGCCCAGCACCCCGTACTCGGCGAGCCGCCAGGCCGGCACGCTGCGCCAGTCGGGCGTCACGTTGTACACGCCGACGAAGGAGCCGCGCGGGTGGTCGCGGTAGGTGACCAGCACGCCCTCGTCGTCCACGGGGGCCACCACCGTGCGCACGTCGGCGCTCAGCTGCGGCAAGCCGGCCCGCACCTCGCCCAGGTGCGCCAAGTCGCTGAAGACGCGCCCCTCGACCGTGGAGCGATCGTGGCGGCGCTCCATACGGCCCTTGTCCAGGACGGGGCGCCCGGACCACCGCGAGTCGGACTCATGGCCCGGCTCCGTGTCCCAGTTCGGGTCATTGAACTGGCCGAGCTCATCACCGCTCCAGATGACCGGCACGCCGCCCCAGCCGTAGATGATGGCGTTGGCCAGCCGCAGGGCGTTGAAGCGCTCCTCGAGCCAGGTGCGCAGCTCCTCCTCCTTCCAGGCCGGTGTGGACTCGTCAATGCCCTCGACCGCTTCGGCGGCGGTCTCGATGCCGATCAGGCTCGCAGCGGTGCCGGCGATGCGGCGGTCGTTGGTGACCGGGTTGTACTGGAAGACCAGGCCGCGGGCATCGCTCATGGGATAGGCGGCGCGGTACCAGTCCGCCAGGAAGACGCGATGCCAGTAGCCGTTGAGGCCGACCGCATCGGCGTCGGCATCGCCAATGGCCCAGCCGATGTCGTCATGGCAGCGGATGTAGGTGATCCAGGTGGCGGTGTTCGGCTCGACCGGCAGGGCGCCCAGGGCGTGGGCGGCGAGCGTGACATTGCGGGTGGCGAGCATGGACCAGATCTGAACCATGAGGGAGTTGTGGTAGGCGAGGTCGGAGACCTTGCCCGTGTACTTGCCCTGGCCGAGGTACTGGAGAAGCTCGGTGGGGGCGACGATCGCCTCGGCCTTGAGATCCACCGCCGGGGTCGCGATGCGGGTGATGGCCCGCAGCACCTCGGTGATGGCGTGGACCTCGGGCTGGCCCTGGCAGTCGGTGCCCTTGCGCTTGATGGTGAAGGCGATGGCGTCCAGGCGCAGGACCTCCACGCCCTTGTTGGCCAGGTTCATGATGATGGAGACGAACTCCTCCATAATGCGCGGATTGCGCCAGTTGAGGTCCCACTGGAAGGAGTTGAAGGTCGTCCAGACCCAGCCGCCCATCTCGTCGTTCCAGGTGAAGTTGCCCGGGGCGAAGTCGGGGAAGATCTCCGGCAGAGTCTTCTCGTACTCGTCGGGTTCGGTGCGGTCCGGGTAGATGAAGAAGTAGTCGCGGTAGCGCTGCTCGCCCGCTCGGGCGCGCTCGGCCCACTCGTGCTCGGCGGCGACATGGTTGAGGACGAGGTCGATGACCAGGCTGATGCCGTCCCGGCGCAGTTCCGCGGTCAGATCGGCGAGGTCGTCCATATCGCCCAGGTCGGGGCGCACGGAGCGGTAGTCGGCCACTGCGTACCCGCCGTCGGAGTCCCCCGGGCGGGGAGTGAGCAGGGGCATGAGGTGGAGGTAGGACACGCCCAGCTCGCGCAGGTATGGAATGCGGTCGATGACGCCGCGCAGGTCGCCGGCGAAGCGCTCGGTGTAGCCGGCGTAGCCGATGCGCGAGGGGTCCTGGATCCAGGTGGGGTCGAGCGTGCGCGCCAGGTCGAGGTGGCGCAGCTCCGGGTCGCGCTCGGCGTAGGTCCGGGCGGCGTCGGCGAGCAGGACGGCGGCGGTGCGCGTGGCGATCGGCTCGCCGTAGAGCGTCACGAGGCCGTCGCTGACGTCGGGGTACCAGCGTTCGATCCGGGTGGTGAGGATCTCGCGCTCGGAGCGGGTGAGTTGAGAATCGGCCAGGACGGCGTCAACGGCGTCGCGGACCTCGTCGGGGATCTCGACAGCGGTGTCGCGACCAGTGGACCAAGTGGAGTCGGATGCGGAGGGGGCGGGCTTGGAGGCGCTCATGGTCCTATAGTGACCGATCTGACCATCGTTTGGCAGGCGTTCAGGCGCCGAATTGGTCCGGTCGCCCATCCTGGCGCTGCGCAGTGGCTGCGCACATCGGCTACTGCGCGCACCGGCTACGCGGCCGGGCATGAACGGGCATCCTGGAGAGCTGGAGAATGTCAACGGCGCCTGCCGTGCGCCCGGCTCGCGCTCGCACAAGCCGGGCGCCGAAACCGGCCCCGGGGATTAGGGGGTTATTAGGGGGTTATTCGTCTAGGCGCTCGTATCGCCGGAGCCGTCAGGACGACTGCCCTGACCGCCGAGATCGGGTGCGCCTTCAGCAGCGTGCCGGGCACGAGAGACCCGAGTAACCGACCCGGTCGCCGCAGGCTCGGCAACCCGAACCCCGGCCCCAGTCGTGACCTCAGGCTCGGCCACCCGTCTCCCGGCCCCAGTGGCCGTCCCAGGCTCGGCGACCCGCCTCCCGGCCCCGGTCGTGGCCATGGGCTCGGCAACCCGTCTCCCGGCCCCAGTGGTCGCCTCAGGCTCAGCCACCCGCCTCCCAGCCCCGGTCGTGGCCTCGGGCTCGATCACCCGAACCCCAGTCCCAGTGGTCGCCTCAGGCTCAGCGACCCGCCTCCTGGCCCCAGTGGTCGCCTCGGGCTCGACGGCCGCCCTGACGGCCCTGGCCCTCCGGGACGGCCGATCGCCGTCGAACAGGACGACGGCCAGCTGGGAGTCGTCACCGGCCGGGGAGTTGGTCACCATGGCGGCGCCCCCGACATGCTCCTCGAGAGTCTGGAGCATCTTCATGGGGGTGGCCAGGAGGAGCTGGAAGCCGAAGCCGCGGAAGACATCCAGGCCAGCGCGCGTGAACTCGGCGTCCGTCTTGTCGAAGGCCTCGTCGAGGACGACCAGCGCGTAACCGGGAACCGCCTGTCCCGGCTCGGTGAGCTGGTAGCGCAATGCGGCCGCCAGGCAGAAGACGACGAGTTTCTGGCGCTGCCCGCCCGACAGCCCTGCGGCGCCCTCGTAATAGTCGACGGCGACGCCGGAGGCATCGCGCTCCACGGCGGTGAAGGAGACGTGCAGGCGGGTGTCGAGGCACTGACGCCTCCACGACTCATCGCGGGGGTCGGAAGAGCCCAGGCGCGTCATGACGGAGTTGAGGACGGCGAAGCGCTCCTCGGCCTCCTCGGTGGTCTCGTCGGCCAGATCGAGGCTCCCGGCGGCGATGGTGGCCAGGTCCGACAGGAAGTCGTGGACGATGGGCAGCCGCCGCTCGGCCACCTCGATATGCAGGTGATGACCTGGCGAGTACTCGGTGGCGCGCAGGGCGTCGTTGACCGGGCCGATACGGCTCCTGACCTGGCTGACGGCGCGGCGCACCTCACCGGCGAGCCGGCCGATGTTCTGACGGGACTGGTTGTGCAGGAGCTCGGCGAAACGGCGCTCGAACCGGGGCAGGCTATCCGTCTGAAGGCGGTTCAACAGCTCGAGGTAGTCGCCCAGGAAGGCGGCCTCCGGACGCACCCCGCTGCTCGGGATGGGCCAGCGCTCGGAGAATCGCACCATGATGGCGCGGGCCTCGCCCAGTCCGCGGCTCTCGGCCTGCGAGGCGCGCTGGTTGTCGTAGGCGATCTGCTGCTCGACCTCGCGGGCGGCGATGTCCACCTCCGCCA
>ERZ773004.509-NODE-509-length-24327-cov-3.706493_pt1 | contig 24327 bp, 24 predicted proteins | sample MGYA00580667_ERZ773004 | MGnify/ENA primary metagenome ERZ773004 (study PRJEB29015, sample SAMEA2737963) | human oral metagenome | biome: human oral; feature: human-associated habitat; material: dental | place: China | collected 2123 ... | reverse complement strand
TGAGGAACGTCCAGTCCTTGCTTCCTGTAGTCACACCCGTCTGGTCCTACACACGGCTCCCAGTTACGTGTCTTAGGACTGAGATGTTGACAACTTGATGAATTTGATGGCATAATAATCAAAACCTCTCACGTTTTTTGGTGAACAACAGAATCGTTAAGTTATCTAAATGAAAATCCGAGATAAAAACAGCAGTGAGTCAGAAAATTAAATCTGACTCACTGCTGAAAGAGAATGGAGTGAACTCAGTGTAATCTACTTGACTTCATCAAGAAGAATTCCTCCACCCAGATACTTGTCCTCAACCTCTACTCCAGTCTCCTCGTCATACGCTTTTTCATTGGCAATCACCAGTGTTCTGAACTCGTAGAGATTGTCCTGGCCCTCGCTCTGACCAACCAACTTGAATCTGGCGCCATTCTTCTCCAGCGGAACATGATCGTAGGCGTGCTCTCTGACCTGTTGTTCAATGGAGTCTGTTCCGTCAGCACGGAGATTCACACCATCAGTGTTCCTGATGCTGCTGATCTCACTCAGGTCCTTCTTCGCTGATGGTGTCAGTTTTGCATCACTCTTCACACCCAGAGACGGGAACATATCACCATTGTTAGGAATCCCTTGGTTCCTGCGACGAACACTCTCCATAATCCTCTCGTACTCATCTGTGTCACCCAAGGCAATACTTCTGGCAAGAGCAGACCCATGCCTCTGAACTATCTCGTTCTTGTGCTTCGACTCAAGTACCTCATCCTTGACGTCACCGGACCATGACACGGGGAACTTGCAACTGACACGCTTCCCAGTGCTTTCATTGTAGATGGTCTTCATTGCTGAAGGCACGACACTGACGCCTCTGTCACGAACCTCAGCCGCCTTCTCGATACGATAGTCCGAGTCAGACGCAAGAATCTTGTCAATCTTCCCATCAAGATCCTGGCTTGACATCTTTGCTGTACGCCCCAAGGAGTTACCACCATATACCATCGAACTCAGTGCCCGTTCAGGATTCTCGTCAATGAACGACTTCTCCCCAATGGCGTCAGAGGCAGCCAGGTTGTAGGCAAACACCTCACGCATGTCATCTGCTGACAGGTTCTCGTTGCTGGGGAACTCTGCTGTGTTGATAAGAAGGAACTTGTTGTCCTCTCCTGGAAGACGCTCCGCTTGATACCCAAGGTTTCTGGCATCAGCAACAGCGTACTCAGGATTGTCAGTAGACACCTCCATGGAATCCATGTCAGCGTCCCTGAGAGCCTTCATGTTGGCGTCAAGAGCCTGCTGAGAGAGTATGACATCACTGGTGTCAACAGGCTTCACCTCATTCATGACACCTGTTCTCATAGAGTCATTGTCTGGTGCTGATGAACCTGCTCTTGATGTGCCAGCCATAGGATCCAGTCCCTGACCAGAAGCAATCTGCTCTGCGATCTTTTCGTTCGCCTCACTCCTGCTCCCAGCCTCGACATGAATCGCTCCGCCTTCTACACGACACTTGTCAGGAGAAGGGGCGTCACACTCAACCATGTTGTTGTAGTCGCCCTTCCTTGGGTGATACAGACCTGTTCCCTTACCAGCCATCTCCAGCCTCCTGTTGAGTCACATGCTCTTTGCCTTAGCGTCTGAGAGCGTCTTTCACACAATATGTTTCTAACCGTAACTCAAAATAACGAAAATTCAGATTTCACTACTTCAAGATTGTTTTTAGTGTTTTTCAGCACAAGGTCATACGGTTAACCTGTTCCATTCAAACTCAAATTGTTTCGATTATTAACCATGCAACAATTACTTTTGCTTGAACATCTAATATTATCTGCCGTAAAGGGAGATGCTAGACTGTCTTGCGTCTAATACATCTTTATACGACAAGGTTTTTTAGGTTATTTCACACTATACTTTGTCGGTATAACCTTGACCACGACGAGCAATGACAAAACTTGCTCCTGTATGAGTATTCAACTTCATTTGTGGACAATATTTTTGTTCAGCAATCCAACTCGTCCATGCTGGATTGACTTTTCTTAACCAAATATAGTTGCGATAGCAGACATTTTCCATAATGTCTACGAATTTACGATAAGCAAGTGAGTGCAACATATCGTTATACTTCTTACCTTTCTTGCTTACAGTTCTGGCTTTGGCGTTTTTAAAATTAAGGTTTTCAATTACGACATCCTTACCTGTTGCTAAAGCACGCTCTTTAACCAAGGTTGCAACAGCCTCTAAATCAGTTTGAGTGGCTGTACCTCGTTTGAAACGATACCTGATCAAATCAGTATCAACCATGTGACCATATTGATTTGTTTCAGTTAACGTCACAAATCCTTTATTGAAATCAAGACCAATCACACCATGAGATGAGCAAGTAATAAAAGACGCATCGTCTCTTTGAATTTCAAAAGTGCAGTACAAGTAGTAACGTCCATTCTTCTTAACAACTTTATAAGATAATGGACTATTGTGATTAGCAAGAATTGAAATTAACTCTTGCTTGTGATGATTAAAATAAACTTTACCTATCACACAAGAACCACGTTGGTCTTTAAAACCACCAATATCTTTACGCAACTTAATACCAAACTGATTATTTCGATGGTTATAAGATAATTGTAACAACTGATTACCAGATGTTTCAGTCTTAGTACCAACAAAAGACAATTGACTGTCCCTACGCTCTACAAACTTGTCATAGTCACAGTTAAGCAAGTATTTTGTACCAAAACACAACTTATAAGCACCGTGCTCAATCTGATAATTAAGATTCTCTAGTTTTTGTTTCTTGTGGTTAAGATGGTTCTTTTTAGCAACCAACTTGCGCTTCAGATTACGATGTGTAACCAACGATACTGTCTTATCATTTAATCGTAACAAGGCTTTATTATCAGCAACCTTCATTTCAAGTCTATCAATCATTTTCTCTAATGACGAGATTTTATGTTCAAGTTGAAATTTTTCGTATTGTTTCAACCCGATTAAAGCATTCAACGTACCCTGAGCATCTGAAATAATTGAGTTAGCAGTACGCCCTAAAACACCGTATTTAGTTTGTAAGTGCGTATTAAACGCTGATTTGTTAAAGTTATTATCACGCTTAATAACATGAAAGGTTTCACGCTTTGCTTTACCGTATGTTGCAAAACATGAGTCTACATATTCAATTAAATCGTGATTTTGTTCTTCATGTAATTGTGCGACAACAGTAAACTTGCGTGACTTCATTTACTTTTTCTTTCTGAAGTTCTTTCTCCACCGACATTACCCAGGTTAACTTTCTAGTTATAGAATAACATAGTTTAAGAGACTTGTCAAGAGACAAATACAGAAATAGAAGAAATAATTCATGTTTCTTCTATACTATGAAAAACTGTTGACAACCTCCAAAAAAGACAGCAGACAATGCATACGTATCTACATTCTTTCATTTCTGCAAACACATATGCATCGCTGTTGTATTACTCAAAGGATGGTAGATAGCCGAGAATCAAGCAGTCATCACAAAAAGGTTGTGAACGACTTCACTACCTCAGTACTTCTCCTCAGAGTCCTCATCAGACTTCTTCTCAAGGTCGATGCCTTCAATCGTCAGGTACATGTGAAGGTCAACACCACCGGACTCGTGATAGGTCTTACAGTAGTTGACAATAGCGTCTCTGGCTGCCTGGTTGTTGATGACATTCTTCAGGTAGTCGCCCTGAGACTGGAAAGCCAGCGAGGCTAGATCCCTGAACACATCCAGTGAGTCGTTCTGCAGACCCAGTTCATACACAGCAGCCACGAAAGAGGTCGTCTCACGAATGAAAGAGTTGTCACTCCCCATCAGGTGAACCTCAATCATCTCCTCAAGGTTCTTGATAACCTCTATATCTTCCTCAGCAATCTCGCCTTCACCAAAGAAACTATGCAGAGAAGAGAACGACGACATGCACTTAATCCCACGCCCCAGACGGGACTTGTAGAGATCCTGGAGTTCCTTGGCGTCATCAACATTCACCATGAAGAACATGTCTCTTTTGATGTTATCAGGAGTGCTGTCATCAAGAACGCCAAGCGAATCAAACATCTTTGGTGCAGCAGCACTGGACAGAGCACTGATCCCGTTCTCTAAAAAGATGCTCCTGATCTTCTCCTGCTGCTCTGTGGGAAGTTTGTCCATATTCGCAGCGATACAGAACTTTGTGGCCTGCATGACAAACTTCTCAGCAAGAATCTCATCATCACTGAGAACCTTGTCCTGAGTACTTGTTGACATATTGATACTGCCTTTCATAGAATATTCAAGAAGATGTTGTTTAATGAGATGACTGGCTTATGTAAGCAGATAGGGTATCACTGATAGGTTTCAGTCAGCGTCAATACTTTTCGGCATCTTGTCCTCAATCTGAAGATAAAACTCCAAGTTCACAGGATTCTCAGAGTAGGTCTCACAGTGCTCGATAACGGCCTTGCGAGAGTCGTCATCACGAATCAACTCATTCAGGAACTTACCATCAGAAGTGAACGTCATTGAGGTAATGTCTCGGAACACGTTCAATGAGTCATTCCTCATACCCAGAATGATGATTGCAGCAATAAACGAGGATGTGTCACGCTTAGATGGAATACTGTCAGAGTCCTGGATTAACGTCTCCAGGTTCTTGATCGCCTCGCTATCAGAATCACTCATCTGAGACACCTCATCATCAGTTAGATACTTCCTGACAGAGGAGCCACTGTTCACAGTGTTCTTGAATGACTCAATACCAAGGTTCAGACGACTTGTGTAGAGATCCAGCATCTCCTTGGAGTCATATGGGTTAATCAGGTGCTTCAGGCTCATCTGAGACTTCTCGTCTAGATCGTAACCACCAAGCATCTTGAAGATCTTAGCCTGCTTATCATACACTGCACTGGTGAACAGGTGCTTACTGAACAGGACATCCTGAATCTCTTCAGGTAGTTTTTTGAAGGACTCATTATCCTTGACGTGACTGAAGTAGTCAACAACCTCTTTATCAGAGATCTCAACATCAAACGCAGTACTTCCAGCAAGCATCTATCTCTCCTCTTTCTGCTTTGCTCTGGATATGTGTATATAGCAAGTAGAATGCATTATGCCACTAAAAAGGCTGCTAGTCAAGAGCAAAAGCCCTGTTTCTGACCAAGGCGTCCCACTGACTGGTGATTCCTTCACGAACCCTGTCAACATCAGTAGGTGTACCCAGCAACTCAAACCCGTACAGAAAAGGGACCTTCAACTTCTCTGACAGCAGTTTGCCAGCGATCAGGTATGCCTCGCCAAAATTCATGTTACCGCTGGAGATAACTCCAACACAGTTATTTCTGGACTCAGGATCCTTCAGGAATGTCATCACCTGTTTAGGGATGGCATGCTTCGGCTCCATCCTTCCTCCACCATACGAGGGCACGACGAGGACATACGGAGCATCACCTTTGACAGGAGGATCCTTACGAACCACAGGGAGCCTGACAGAGGGGATACCAACCTTGTCAACAAAACGACGAGTGTTCTCAGTACTTGATGAGAAGAAAACGACTCGTGGACCCTCAGGCAGACTGCTCACCAGAACAACATGATCCTGAGAACTGGATTCTCTGATGCCCATGTCTTCTGATTCCTCTGTGTCAACAGATGTAGACAATACAACCAACTTCTTTAAGAATACGTGCTATAACTCAGTCCCAGATCTTTGGGCGCTGAGACTCGCCAAGAGCAATCAGTGGGACCAAATACTCATCATAAGAGGTCTTCTCAGTACAGACCTTGAACTCCGCAAAAACTTGACCAAAAGCGATCTGACCATATCGTACCAGACTCATCAAATCTGACACCTTTAACAAGTACTCAATACATGTGTCAGTATCAACAACTTTGACAACACTACCAAGATGGCTATTATTGTGTGGGTCTTCTGTGATCAGAATCTCAGTCTTGAGGATGGGCTCAGACGTCATGTGCTAAAACTCCTGCAACATATAGGGTACTTGGGACAGAAGAGAAAGAACAAGGAAGCGATTTGGTAGAAATCTGCTCTTATTGGTTTGGCTCCTCTGCTGATGGCAAATCATAGCACACTATTCAGCATTCATCCAGGTTTACAGGTGAAACATTTTTGAGAGATAGACCACACTCACATCTTTATGGTGCTACTCATCAAGTTCAACAACAATTGTCCTACCATACTGCTTGCGCAGCCACACAGACAAGGAAGCCATGAGTTCTGGATCAATATGATCACCACTTCTCATCATAGACCTCATGAGAACAATGTCTGAGAACACCTGATCATTCATCACTTTGGGCGACTGATCATTGAAATACCTGCACCAGTAAGCGGATTCCTCATCTGTGGCGTCCTCAACCACGTCAAACGACCAGGAACCATCACACAGGATACTTGCCATCATCTTTGACGACACCTCATTGAGGAGTTCTGCCGCCTGACTGATTTGTGCTTGCTGGTGCAGGTCAACAACACCACTCTTGGCAAGAGAGTTACACTCAGATGCCGCCTTGACTGCTAAATGAGAAGCATGGAACAAGGAGAACTCAGCATCATCCAACGACACAAGAGTAACAATCATGACAGAATGACTCCTTCAAGAATATGTGTAAGCCGAAAGATACATGACAATCATCTCATTAATGATGATTCTACCACAATCTTGTTGCGACAGGAAGAACGACTTCGTGCTTTTCTAAGGCAAAGAAAAAGTGGACCTCATTGTCCACCTCATCACATCATACCAGATTCAGTATACATCAGTCAACAAGATGCTGAACTGATAATACTATGCCAATCTGGCAGCACATCCTCGCGATCTAATCAGTGTGACTCAGATTGTGAAGTTGTTCTTCTCACTCTCAGCAATCTTGATTGTCAGCCAAGATCCGAAACGCGCTGCTGCCAGAATACCAGCAACCAGCATCACTGCCATACCCAGCGACATAAGAAGACCAGTTGTTGTCATACCTACTCACCTCCAACATATGTGTCGCTCAGCGTACAGAAACAAAAAGAGTTCTGGTCAAGGAACAGTATCCTCATTGACCAGAACTCAGGATGACAAAATCATCTGACATGATGCACAGAAAATTTGTCATGGCATATAGAGTATATCATATACATCCATTCTCGTCAAGGTCCGTGTGTTCTTGAGAAGTTCCTTTCGCTTCAACTCCTCTTGCTCAGCAATGTCCTTCTTGATTGACTCCAGTTTATCATTAATGCGAATTTCACCAGATCCTGTAGAAAAGATGATGACCCAACTAAGCAGAATCGCTATGCCTCCGACAGCAAGCGTGTAGTTGACAACACCTAGAAAGAACCAGCATATAACAAAATCAAGAACTTTCATCCACATGGGATACTGATTGAAGTATGATAACTTGTTGTCAGCAACAATTGGATACAACCATGCACTTAGAATAAACGCAAGAAATACACATACACTCAAGCATCCAAGTACTGCCTCAGGCATGTTCACAGAGTAAAGAAAATAGTTTTTCAATTGTACAAAGACAGGTAATACTGCTGTTGAAACAATGGCGGAAGTAAGCATTGATGAGGATAACATCAAAAGGCAGTTTTCAAACATCTCAGAAACTTGATCCATTATCTCTTTTGCCTCTGTGTCCATTTTAGTCCCCCTTAATTCCAGCCATGAAAGCAACTGCTGCCTTCCATCCAGCAGCAAAAGCATCTTGCTCAGCAACAAGAACCTCAAAAGAGTCAGAACCAAAATTCACATCATTTGACACATACTTGTTGAAAGCACCAGAAATCATGTCATCCATCACCTCAGGATGACCTGTCTCATAATCAGGAGTGTTCTTGATTTCTGACGCATCTGCTACATGATCCCATGGGTTTGTACTCATGCTAACAACCTTCTTGTCTGATTCGTTGATTGTTGATAGTTGAGCATTTTTTTTGCCATCCATCAACACTACTCTGTGAGCAACTATAGCACCTCAGCACAAAGACGTGAACTCATCAGGTAACAATGCGACTGAAGTCACTCTTTCTCTCAGTAATCTCAAGAGTCATCCTGCAACGAGAGCGCCTACGCCTGTCAGATTTTTTCGTCTCTTCCAACATTATAGGCGAATGCCCATGATTTGGATTCTTCTCTGAGGAACTAGAAGACTCACTGTTGGCAGCCTCCTTCCATCTCTTCCTTGCCTGAGCCTTGAAGACATCCGCCTCATCGTCAGAAAGATCTCTGGCGTCACACAGAATAAAACCCTCGATCATTCGGTTTGGATCAACATCAAACAAGTCAGTCAATATAGTGAAACAGGTAAGAACAACAAGGTGCTCTGTGTAGTCAGGACATGTCAGAATTCTGGAAACAACCTCCCTGACTCTTGGATCATCGCTGTGACTCCTGGCTGAGGCCGTGGGATCGAAAATCGTCTTATCGAAATCACCGATAGTGTGTAGTTCTGTTTTAGTAATGTGCTGATACGAGTAGTATATTCTGTTCCTTGAAGGAATCGTATCCACACCAGGCGCCTCAAACAAGAACAGAGGATCTGGAGCAACATTCTCTTTGTTAACAGAACTATGATCCCAAGGAGCACGCTTACTCAGTATGAGAGATTCGTCACTTATTGCACCGAGCAGCGTGTAGAGTTTTTCTGAGTCGTACTTGCCACAATAAATTCCAACCGTACCATCATAAGTAACACGAAGCGCTGTGTTCTTGGCGTTGAAATTGTCAATCTCTGCCTGATCTGGTAATCCATCAGGGAACAGGATGTCTACAAGACGTTCTCTGTTGCTGGCACGTTGACGCCTCATCTCATCACCCTCAGAGTCATGAAGAACCTCAGGAAGGGCGAGAAGATAGGCGTCTGGATCGTCCACAAGACTCTTGAAGTCAATCTTGCTGTTTCTGCTCATCATACACTCTCCTACGCGCCTTTTCTGACTATCTCAGTGTACAGATCTGTTAATGGCTGCTCAGGAACTTCTTCATCTGACTCATCTGGTGAGTAGAGATTCCCTTCATTGACTTGGGTGCAATAGCCAGCAGATGACCGTCAAACATGTCCTTTACATGACCAGCGTAACTGCCACACAGAACTGTGTCATCAACCCAGACAACCTTGACATCATGGTCAGCAACAGAATCTGACTGAAGAACAGCACTGTCAGCAAACCAGTTCTCCATCGCAGGCTTCTTAGATGACTGGGAAGGATGGTTCTCACCACTATCACCAAAGTTCAGGTAGAACTGCTGACCAGATGGCTCAATACCAACCATCCTGGAGAGCGTACCAGCATACTGCTTCCAAGTTGTCAACCAGACCAGAACAGTGTCCTCGCCCTGTATAAGGTTGTTAATCTCTGAGACCAGGCTGTCAGACCACCGAATCGGATAGTCCACAGGATCTTCGTCCGAGTCCTCTGTGAAGTAAGGGTTGGGTACATACACCAGGTGGTTGGTTGGGTAGTACTTCTTTCCAGGACCAACCAGAGCGAACGGGTTGACAACCCCGTCAAAGTCAAGGACAAGAACCTTGCTCGTACCCGAGTCCACCAGATAGTCCAGTGAAGGAACCTGCTCCAGCATGTTCTCAGGTAGATAGAAGTTCTGCGAGTGAGCCTGGAACTGATAACCGTTACTCAAAGCCTCGCTACTGGTTGCATACGACTTGACATCGCTCTTGGACATGATTGCCTGCATGGGCTGGTTCTCCTCTCCTTAACTGGTTCTTGCACCCCTCATTCAGAGGTTCTTTCTGTCTAGCGGCATGATACCACATGCTCATACTTTCACGCAACAATACAAGCAGAAAACGGGTCAGGTGTGATTTGAGTAACGCAATTAGTATAGACCAGAACAGACAGGAAAAGAACTGGAAGTGATGAGGGATGCAACTCAATCACTTCCAGCCTTTCTCGTGAGGTATCTCACCTCTTATTTTAGTACCTTCTTCTGCCTCCGTCTGACAGAATGTTCTCAATCATCCAGACAACCAGCGATACGGCTCCATAGAGTGCTGAGACAATGAGAATGAGCAGCAGTAGCGGACCGTAGACAACAGTGACAGGCAGGTACCTGAGAACCGTCACCCACCACTTGTCCCTCTTGAACACGCTGGTGTCAGGATTCTGCTTCCTGGCTCTCCTGTAGTCAAGCAGTGATGAGATCAGCAGGCACAGGCAGGCGATAGCAGATGTAACTGCAGCAAGGATGCCTCCAAGACCAAGGACCGTGACAATAACAGGTTCAGCAGCAGGCCACATTCCGCCCAGCCAGACAGCAACCATGGGCATAAGGATCAGCCAGACAGCGCTCACAAACAGACCAGACACCAGACCAGCAGCGGAGGCCCACGGAATCACCAGAGGACGTTCAACACTCCACCAAGCCTGAGCAAAACCAGGAGTCTCATTCTTGATACAGAACCACGCTGTTGAAGGATCTGAACGAAGCAGGTAACCGATAGACGGCCTGACAGCATGTGTTCCATCCACATACGTCAGAACAGTCTTTCCTTTGACCTTCTTAGGGACAGAGGACTGAGAAGGCTGCTGTGCTTGAGACTGCGAGTGTTGACCAGACTGATGCGAGGATCCAGAACTAGGGCTACCTGATACAGACGATGCGGAGTAGGAACTACCAGGTTGTAGAGATGATGCTGATGGAGCACCAGAGGACATCGCAGTAACCATCGCTCCAGTACCACCAGGATACCCACTAGAAGGCGCTGAGAGACCTCCTGACGTCATAACAGGACCAGACTGTCCCGATGCACCACCAAAACCTCCAGAGCCCCCAGAAGAGCCGTTAGGAGACAACTTGACACGCTGCACGGACGGACCAGCAGAGTTTCCGCTACCAAACGAGACCGTAGGAAGAGTTGACTGCTGCAGGTTAGATGAACCAGACACAGGTCGTCTACCTACGCTGTTCCTGCTCTGCTGAGGTCCCCAGGGCTCATACAGACCAGCGTCACGTCGAGCACACCAAGGACAGTCAACATAGTCTCTCTTGTCAAACCAGTGCTGAGGAATCCTGCTGCACTGCTTCAGGCTGGACAGGACGTCATCATACACCTGAACGAACTGGTGAAGAGAGGGCCTGTTAGATGGATTAGAGGACAGACCAGCAGTAACGACAGACAGGACCTTGGAGGGGATGCAGTCAACCGGAATCCTGTCAACCTTCTCAAACCCCTTAGTCGGTCTGAGTGCTGGATAGGCACCTTGCAGAATCCTGTCCCTGACACCAGGAGCACTACCTGAGCCAGAGAACTTCCCATCTGTTGGGTGAGCACCACCAGTAAGCATCTGAAAGACCATCACTGTGTAAGCGAACACATCAGTCTCTCGTGTTCTGGGATTGTCCTCAAACCTGCCCTTGGAGATCTCAGGAGCAGTGAACTCAGGCTTACCCACCAGACAGGGGAACACACGTCCACTGCTGTCCCGTATCTGAGCACTGTCAGTGTCAACAACAAGAACACTGGCATCCGCTCCAACCAAGTCGTTTGACTCATTGATGTCACCAAGAAAAGCACCGACCTGATGAGCGCTGTCAACCGCAGCAGCGAGGTTCCTACAGGCGTGCAGAGCATACCTGAAGTCAAAGTCAGGTGCACTGGCACGACGCTCCTTGGCACTGCTCAACTCAGACCAGTCACGATACCTGCTGGAGTCCAGTTTACGCATGACGTAGCCAACAAACACAGAGTTATCGTAGAGTACCCCAAGAGGCCAGGCAAGAGAGTCAGTGTCAGGCTTTGAGGAGACCATGGCATGAATCTTGGCCTTCCTATCACCCTCACCAGGACTGTGATAGATCTTGGCAACCAGGTCACTGGCAGAACCCAGACCAGTCACGTCACATGACTCAACGACGTAGACAGAGCCCTCCCCACCTCTACCAAGTTCCTTGCCAACAACAACTGCTCCACTACCAGACGGAGACTTTAACAGGTATCTCTTACTCATCTTACTCTAAGAATCTTTCCTGCGAACCAATGACTCAAATGACTAATGACTTCTATATATTTGAATTGCATAAACAAACTAGTTGTTATATCTAGAAAGAAAAACTCTATGGGCCTAATTGCTGAAAGACAGCACCAGTACGCAAGCCATCAAGCACAGGTCTAAGAGTTGGCATCTGATCCAGATCCAGAGGATCCCAGAAGGCACCCAATCAACCTCCTCTACAAGATCTATAGAGTCATATGGTGTAAAAACGGATCGACACAAACGAGGACAACGACTTTATGTTGAGATAGCAAGGAATGATGTCAGATGATAGATGAGATGTCGAGTGGTTGAGTACGAGAACCGGAAGAAGCCCTGTGTATGTAGTATGTCAGGACAAATAGGTCGTGATGAAGGACGACAGGAGCCGCAAAAAAAGTACCCCATATGGTGTAAAAAACGACTCATTACACCATATGGGGTACTTGATTACAGAATAGGGATTAGTGGCTCAAAAGACTATGCAGCAAGCAACTCATTCTCTATTGCCTGCTGCTCATCAAAATCAGTTGAGTCAGAATCATTCAACACATCTTCATGTGAAGCGACGTTTCCAGGAACAGCAACCACTAGTGTCGTATCATCCTCAATACGATCCTGCTCATTCATGTACTCAAGAAGAGAGTCAACATCCAGATCCCCATTGACAGCACGGCTGACAACAGGATCCCAGAATCCATCAGAGGCACCGCCATCTTTCAGCGACGCCCCAGTCAGACCATCAGAAGCGGCTGAGACAGCACGTATCTTGTCCTCACCTGACAGCAGAGTGATGTCTATGTTCTTAGAGGTGAGCAACTGCGTGATGTTGATGTACTCAGTTGGCTTGGGCGAGGTTATGGTGTCATGATGACCGTCCTCATGCGTAATAACCACAAAGGCGTCTCCAACTGTAGCCGCCGCCCACCCTCCGTTCTCATGAAAAGCTGCTAGGGCCAAAGTACACCCAGTCTCGTCAGAGTCATCACGAACAGTCAGTGACTTCCTTGCACACAGGACTCCACACCTGACAGCCTCGTCTATGGACTCACCTCCAATCAGGTCATCCAGTGTCTCGTTCACAGCAGTTGACACAGCAATCTCTGCCCCAGTACCAGACCTTGGCAGGCTCCCGGCACCATCAGCAACAGCGATAACAGTGAAGCCCTTCTCAGAGAGGAACCAATGAGCATCCTGGTTCTCCTGGCCTCTGTCAACATGGTAAGGACCAGCAATAGTCCCAGCATAAACAGTCATTATCTATTCCCCAATCAAGGTAAGGCGATACTCTAAAATTTCATGAAAAATATCTCAGATCGACCAGGACAAGGCAAATTAAGCATAAAAACAACACACCTGTAATCACTACTTTTAAGTAACTACAGGTGTGTTGTTTTTGTTTGTATTCTTGCTTCTAATCTTGTCAGGGATCAGATGTCAGCAAGGTATCGCATAGCATCCATGACCGTACCGTGACCAGAAACTGCCTGTGCAAGAATACGAACCTCAGCCTCAGGGTATCCTACACCATTGCTGCCACGAACACCTAGAGTGACAACCAGGAAGCCATTCTCGGCACTAACGAACCAAGCCTTATTACGAGGCAGGCGAGGGTACGCTGGAGCAGTGGACGACAGAGTGAACTCCACACCCAGCGCCTCCAGGGCGTTCTGCTCCTGGACATGAACTGGCTTGACACTAGCGACAGCATTGGTCTGCTCATTCTGCTTACTCATATGTTCTATCTCTCCTATTGAAGATGAAATAATTCCAAGCAGATAAGATACCAGAGCAGAGTTGATCGTGTCAATCTTCCAGTAGTGAGATAGAGCACACAACTAATTGTGTCACGAAAAATGTGCTCACAATCACCAACATAGTTTTGTGAGCACATTTTATATGAATGTTGTATCTTGTAATACCTAAAGTGACTTAAATCTCAGCCCAACCAGCAGGAGAAGGAAGAGCAACACGATCTCCTGGCTGGGAAGCACTGACACTGACAGCACTCCTACTGACCCACTCGAACAGTGAGGCAAAGTCTAGCCCTTTAAGGGGCAGTGCTGGTCGTGTTCCGATAGAACTGAGTTCTTCTAGGTCTGCACCAACAACACCAATAGGGAAGAAGGCGAGACGCTTCTTTGACTCGAGATCCTTGATCCGCTGAGAGGCACGAGACAGATCATCTGTTGACAGCCCGTCACTGATGAGGAACATCTGACTCACGTACTTCTGGATACCGTTGTCATTGTACTCCTTCTCCCTGGCCTCAAGAGCATCCAGAGCAGCGTTGAGGGCTGCGCCTGTACTGGTCATTCCGCCAGGAGACAGTTCAGGAAGAGCGATGCTGTCAACAGTCGAGAAGGGAGTGACTGCCATAACCTCTGAGCCATATGGAACGAAACAGAGGTCAGCACGAGCACGGGCAAGTTTGTCCTTGTAGATCTCCGACACGAGGACATCAAGACCAGCGTTCAGGGACTCTAGTGGTGTCTGTGGCTCGTCGTCAAACTTCTGAGTCATGGAGTTTGAGCAGTCCAGCACGAAAACAAAGGGCGCTCTTGCTGACGAGTTCTCCTCAAAGGAGATGTCACTGAAGTCGTTCATATCTAACCGCCAAAACCTTTCAGTGTGTTTTTGTTCTCTACGTGCTTTCATCCCGTTTTTGTAAGTACTTGTTTTGAGATTTTCAGCACATTTTAATGATTGAGAAAAATATCACTTTGTGAGTAGGGAACGACTATCTCGTATATACAGCAAGTTGAATTCAGTGGAGATCATGTTGTCAGACCAGAGTTCTTGTGGTACAATGGGCAGGTCTACTTACCTCGGATGTTTACATGTATGATAAGGTTCACCAATCAACTAGGAGTGCTGGATGACCTTTACTGACCTGTCTGGAAAGAGCACACCTGTGTCTAGTGAACCACATGTTGTGAGCACGCCTAGTATGTCAGGACAACTACTCGTCTATCCTGCGGACGAGAACAACCAGGTCGTGATCAACTACCTTCGAACAGCAGATGACAAACCATTTGGACAAGTTGTGATTGACTCGTGCCTGATTCCTGATGACTACACCATGCCACACACTTGCAAGGTTATCGAGTGTTTGTTCAAGGAACCCAGTGCTACAGATGGTAGTGAATCTCACCTGTCTGTCAGTGCAAGTGCAATGAGTTTCGTCAGTGAGGTTATGAGTGACAGCAGTCTGTTCAACCAAATTGGAAAGGATCTGCTGGCGTCAATTGCTTTGAGTGTTCATGACAGGATGAAGGACTTCTCTGTACTTTCTCTTGTAAGAAAGTACGGTATCCCTGTAAGAATCAGCCCTCCGTATAGCACTTTCAGGTGCTTGATGGAGATGGGTGATGCTGTAGATCCTGAGTCTGCTGCCAGGATTCTTGCAGGCAACAGCATGTCTATTGAGTCACAGAAAGACATAACAATACTGATTACGTCAACAGACTTCAGTGATGTTGACGATCTGGTTGAAGTGCTCAGTGACTCCAGTGCTGTAAGACTTTTGATGGGTGTTCTCTCAGAGAGCGGAGGGCACCGAGGTCTTGTGAGTCTTGTCGCAGAGGTTATCGAGGATCTTGGTGCAGAAGGGCTTAGCAACCTCAGGCACATTATCTCTGTGGGCACCTGGGAGAGTCTTCTTGATGACTCTGTTCTTTCCAAGATGCATCGTGTGAAGTTGTCCGAGGAGCAAGCCTTTACTGAACTCAAACGATCTTTTGAGGCGTACAGCACAAGTAGTGAGATTAATGACGAGAAGCCGGAGAGCAAACCTGTCTGCCCGTCATACTCCAACTACCTGCTGGTGTCAGTACTGATTGCATATGGTCAGGAGGCACTTTCTGAGGCAATAAGGATTCTTGATGAGTTGACCAACAATCATGATCGATACATGACCGACTACTTCATGTGCCATGTCGCTGCTGTTGCAAAGGCTGTTCATGAGGGAGCCAATGACGTTCTTGCTGTCAGCACTTTGTATATTTATGGCATCCCGATCTATGAGTAGCAGAGTATATTGTACTCAACCTACAAGAACACTGAGAAAACTTAGTAAATACTGAAAGATCTGGATTGCATCAGGATATTTAATCTGTGGTGTGATGTTAAGATGAAGGCACATCATTCCAGTACACATGAACCCCTTTGAGGCATGAGAGGTGGAGCACATATGACAACGATGTCGGTGGAGCAGGCGGAGACGCTGTACACAATCCTTGACAAACATGTAGGAATGTTCTCATTTGAGGGGATGAACCAGAAGGCACAGGAATTCTGCAAGAAGAAGCGACTGGAGTTCGTTAACTTGTTTTCAGTGGTAGGAATCCCTGATCTCTACTGGTTCCAGGGAGTCAAGTGTGCCTCAGCGGATCTGATTTACAACGCTGAGCGAAACATCTTCGAGGTGGTCTCAGAGATTGACTGCAAGAACGTCAGAAAGATCATTGAGGAGATGAACAAGGATCTCTACCGACACGGATTCAGAAGGTAGAGCACAACTCTGAGGATGCTCTAGCGGTACAACAGAGCAGTGAATACAACAAATCGTCTGAATGGTTCCTAAAGACAAGGATACCATTCAGACGATTCTTGTTTACCTCTCAAGTGATGTATACCACTGAATGAATGAGTGCTTTGAGATTGTGATCCTGCTGATGTTCGTGTAGTATTCTTGCTCAGAACCCGCCAAAGAGGCAGCAGGTCTCATCCTAAGTGCTGATGACCGATTCAATGCTTATCACTGGTAGAGGTTTCCAACTTTCAACATAAACACTCTCTTCTTCAAGGAGAAACAACACATGAACCAGATCAAGGCGTTCTTCACTGAATACAAGATCGTCATCGGAATCATCGTTACCTCACTGGTTATCTTTGGTGGAGGATGGTTCCTCTATGGGGCGCATGTCCAGAACAACGCCATTCATCTTGAGAACCAGGTAGAGTCGTCTGAGTCACAGATTCAGGCCGTTCTGCAGAAGCGGGTTGACTCTCTCAGTCAGTTAATTCAAACTGCTCAGGAGGGCTCTCAGTTTGAGAAGGACGCCCTGAATCAGATCATTGAGGCGCGTTCCAAGACTGCTGCTGGTGATGTCTCTGGCGCCAACCTTGCCATCAACGCTGTCGCGGAGAAGTACCCTGAACTGAAGTCTGTCGCCCTGTTCTCCAACGTGCAGACCCAATCCACTCTTGTTGAGAACCAGCTGAACGCAGCACGTAACGCCAACACGAACGACATTCGTCAGTACAAGAACTACGTCAAGTCCTGGCCTCACAACTCCATCCTTGACAGCAAGGGCTACGAGGTGAAGAACTATGAGCCCTTCAAGGCAAACTCTTCTGCCACTGGCTATGACCCCACCACTCAGAACCTCTGGAAGAATCAGCAGAAGGACAACAAGTAACCGAACACTCAAGCAGCCAAGGTCTGGTCTGACAGAAATGTCAAAATATGCTCGTACTTTCCTGTACGGCAGAACCGACTAACCAGACCTTGGCTGCTGATGGAATTAGGTACTCTGTCACCAGATTTCTTAGAGAAAGAAAAGAAGAACCTCATGAGGCGTCACTCAAGATTTGATTTGGATGATGACGAATATATTTCCATCTTTGATGACGATGATGACAAAGTGAAGACATTCAGCGATAACAAGCCAGCACTCATTGAACTGTTCAAGACGACAAATGGGCGCTGCCTTGTGTCAGCAGTTGTTGCCATTGTGCTGACTTTCCCGCTGTTCCTGTACGTTCTTGATGGTCAGCGTGAGACTGTGCAGCAGGAGAACAATCGTGTGCTCACTGCCACTCAGATTGACACACCTGAACAGTTCAAGTGGGCCATTGACACCAAGACAGGAAATGTCATCCTCAACGACTACGTTCATGCTCCGCAGGGTAAGACTGCAAGTGTTGATGGTGTGACCATGAAGGGAAACTCTGCTCTGTACATCTCCTGGCAGAAGGAGGAGTACACGATGCACACTCGGACGGTTACCTACTCTTGTGGCAAGAACAAGACGTGCACTCGTGTTGAGACCTACTGGACATGGGACAGCGCTGGAAGCAAGGAAGGCCGTCTTGACAACGTGATGTTCAAGGGGCAGTTGCTGCCTGAGTCATGGTTCCAGGAGCAGGTTCATCAAGCCGACACCGAGAAGGATCTCACCATTTCCAAGGACAGCAGGTTTGCTGGAAAGAGGAATGATGGCTCATACATCTATGATGACTCTGACACAAGGTACTACTTCAATGTTCTTGGTGGCGGGTACAAGGGGACTATCGTTCTGTCAACTGCTGGTGACAAAGTGAGCAAGGTCAGCAACTTCTCAAAGAATGAGAGCATTGAAGAGTACAAGGAGTACTATTCCTCTGATGCTCGCGCCTACACAATTCCTGTTATCATGGAGATTCTTCTGGTCGCAATCATTCTGTTCATCTCCTGGTTCTGCAGTGACCTCAGCGAGGAGTTCCGAGAGTCACTGGAGCGTGGTTACTAAAGTACACATGGCATTTAAGTACTCATCTTCTGTATGAAGGGAAATAAATGAAGTCATTTGTAGCGACATATCTTTCTGTGGTGCTGGCTATTGTGCTGGGAATCTGTGGCGTCCAATTTCTCATCAACATCGCATCAAAGGATCTTACTGACAAGAATAACAAGATTGCCTCTGCTACAGAAGTAAGAACCGACAACCAGTTTGCCAGTATCCTTGACAAGAAGTCAGGTGATCCAGTTATTGCTGAAGGGCAGGTTCTTGCTGCTGAGGGACAGAACGCTATAATTGATGGAGTGTCTTTGAAAAGCGGTCACGCTCTGAAGATTATTGTCACCAAGGAGAAGTACCAGTTGCAGACAACAGTAACATCTGCTGGGAAAGTTGCAATTCCAATTACTACATATGAGTGGAGTTCTGTTAGCAAGTCAAGCAAATCTGTTGATTATGTCAAATTTCATGGACGTAATCTTCCTTACTCGCTCTTTAACATCAAGGAAGAGAAGATCAAAGCGTCTGAACTCAACTTCAAGAATGAATTCAAGTTTCACAACATGAAGTCTGACGGAGAGTATCTGTACGAGAGCGATAAGGTCAGGTACAAGTTCGCCGCTGTCAAGGAGGGTGTCAGCATCTCTGACTATAAGAAGCATCACCAGAATGGGCCAAGGTTGTTCTGAACCACCTGTTCTTGGTCTTTGTCAAGATCGCGTACAACACATTTGCAAGAATACTGGTTGAAATTGATTCATTTTGATTGATTTCAGTCAGTATTTTTTCTGTTTTCTGAATACCTGACAACACCCTTTCTCGTTCATGGAGAATGTGTTTGAAGGCACCTGAGACGGGCTGGACACCTGTTGAAAATGTTGCTAGAATAGCCGACTTTTTGTTGATTTCATGCGGAAAAGTAGTTGCGAGCAGGAGTGCTTCTGTGTTAAGATTGGGGTATCAGGCAAGGCGGTCAGCAAGCCCGCCCAGTACCCCTAAAATGAGAGGCAGAGTACAAGAGATGAGCGCAGCAACCATCACACTTCAGGACACCATCAACCGTCGCGCCATGGCTGGTCTTGTACTTGCTCTTGACGTTGAGGTTGCCTCTCGGCGTGACACCAAGGTCAACCATCATGACCATCACGTGTACCAGATGGTTCGCAGGTCTTTTGAGACTGCCTCCATGACCTGGAACCAGTTGGAGCCGTCTGCCTCTCCTGTTGAGTACGTCAGCCAGTGGGACAATGCTCTGCTATATGGAGGACTCGATGACGATGAGATTCAGTTCATCATCACCTCGTTGGACAAGGCTGTGGCAAGGATGGCTGGCACCATGTCAGACGTCATTATCTCAACCGCTCCAACCAGGGTTGCATCATCTGTTCGAGATGGTGTCACCAGTATGTACTCTGATGTTGCTTCTAGTGTTCTGGCTGCCATCTGAGTTGAACAAGCCATCTTAACAACTTCCTTGTGACGCTTGACATACTCATTCAGGTCTGTTACTCTCAGCACATAACATGGAAGACACCACAAGTCAGGAGAGTAGCAGGTGTCAAATAATTCATACACAAAGTCAGTCAAGAACTGGATCGCTGATGCGAGTACGGTTGCTTACAACAAGCGGTTCCACAGCATCATGCCTGTTCATATGCTCGACACTATCGGGCTTGTTGATGACGCCATTGAGATCTTGAAGCGTTTTGATGAGCCGGTGGACATCGCCAAGTTGAAGCAGATCACCTCTATCGCTGTTGGGCGTGCAATCACGAAGGACACGATTGGCGACTGGCGCAAGGCCGCATCGGATGAGTTGACAGAGATTCTTAACCAGGCACAGGCTCAGGCCAAGGCAAGGGCCGAGAAAGACAACGACGAGTCCTCTGTGGTCAGTGTCGCTGACATTCTTCTGGTGATGGCGTCCAGCGAGTACACCAAGGACATTCTTGCTGAGGTCGGTATCACTCCAGAGGCGCTTGAGACTGCTGTTGGACGCAAGACCGAGGACGCTATCAAACAGAAGCAGGAGGTTCTGGATGAACTGGCTGAGAGCGGTCTTGGTGACACTGCCTCAAACAAGGAGACTCTGTTGTCAACCTTTGGTCGTGACCTGACCATGATGGCTGAGCAAGGGATGCTGGATCCTGTGATTGGTCGTGGTGAGGAGACCCGTGCAGTCTATCAGACGCTTTTGCAGCACATGCGTAGTACCCCTGTTCTCATTGGACACCGAGGAGTTGGTAAGACCAGTATCGTCAAGAGCCTGGCTCAGCGCATTCACTCAGGCGATGTGCCTAAGAGCCTGACACACAAGCGACTGATTCAGGTCTCCCTGCCTGCATTCAGGGCGGCTTCTGACAACATCAAGGACTTTGAGCGGAAGTTCGCGTCACTACTTCAGGAGGTCAAGCGCTCCAGTGGTGAGGTGATTCTGTTCCTTGAAGGAATCCAGGCTATCAACTCAAAGTCCCAGGCGACCTCCATCCTGAAGTCATTCCTTGACGACGGCGGAATCTACGTCATTGGTGAGACCACGATTGACGGCTACAAGGAGCACCTGGCTAAGACTGATGTTGTCTCGCACTTCCAGCAGATTGAGGTTGAGGAGACCGACGAGAAGGCCACGATGGAGATTCTTCGCGGTGTCGCCAGTGACCTTCAGCGCTTCCACCAGGTCAGCATCACAGATGAGGCCCTTTCAGCCGCTATCAGCATGTCGATTCGCTACCTGACTAATGAGTTCCTTCCGTCAAAGGCTATTCTGGTTGTTGACAAGGCCGCTACCAGGATGCGTGCTCAACTGGACAGCCAGCCAGTAGAGATTGACGATCTTCAGCGCAAGTTGAACAGTCTGTCCTTGGAGGAGGCCGCTCTCACCTCGGCAACAGACAAGACCCCTCGTACTCAGGTTGTTCTGCACGAGATTCGCTCTGAGCGTGCTGATGTTGAGGATCAGTTGACGAACCTTCGTGCCAAGTGGAAGGCTGAGCAGGAGAACCGTGAGACGTCAATGACTCTTCGGTCACAGATCGATGAGATCATGGCCGAGGTGCAGGATCTGACCAACAAGGAGGAGTTCGCCGAGGCTGCCAGCAAGCGCGCTCAGGCCGAGGAGATTCAGAAGCAGTTGGACGATAAGGTCAAGTCCGAGGATCAGTCCAGGCGTATCATCGCTGACTTCGTTGGACGCCCGGAGATTGCTCTTGTCATCCAGGATGAGACTGGTATCCCTGTTGGATCCATTCTTGAGGATGAGGCGGAGAAACTGCTGAACCTTGAGTCCATCATCGCCAAGAAGTTTGTGGGTCAGGAGGAGGCTGTCAAGGCTATCTGCAACTCCATCCGTGAGTCCCGTTCAGGCGTTGGTAACCCGAAGCAGCCAACAGGGTCATTCTTCCTGCTCGGTCCCAGTGGAACAGGTAAGACACAGTTGGCGAAGCGCCTCGCAGCAACACTGTTCAACAGCGAGGACGCCATGGTCCGTATCGACATGTCCGAGTACTCCGAGTCCAACAACGTCGCCCGTCTTATCGGGGCGCCTCCGGGATACGTCGGCTACGAGGCCGGTGGTCAACTCACCGAGAAGATTCTGAAGTCTCCATACTCCGTGGTTCTTCTGGATGAGGTAGAGAAGGCTCACCCCAAGATCTTCGACATCCTGCTCCAGGTGCTCGATGACGGACGCCTGACTGACGGACAGGGACGGACAGTTGACTTCAGCAACACAATCATCATCCTAACCTCGAACGTCGCAGCACACGCTCTTATTGATGAGAACCTGACTGACGAGATGAAGGATCAGATTGTTGATGAGCAACTGCTGAGCACCTTCCGGCCAGAGTTCCTGAACCGTTTTAAGAGCAAGATTAAGTTCAAGCCGTTCACTGTCGATCAGATGAAGGATCTTGTTCCACTTGCCATCAGTGAGATTGAGCAGCGTCTTGCTGAGAAGAGGATCCGTTTCAAGATTCTTGACAGTGCTGTGAACTGGCTTGCTACCGAGGGGCATGATCCACGTTACGGCGCCCGTCCGCTGCTCCGTCTGATTGCTCAGCACCTGAACGACCGTCTGTCGCCTATGATTCTCTCTAAGGAACTGGACGATGACGATGTTGTGACCATCTCCTACAAGGATGGCGATGACACTCTGACTCTGGATGTTGAGAAGCGTGAGTTCCAGGCACCGGTTGATGAGAAGGTTCTTGGAGCGGACGAGATTCTTGAAGGCATTGGTTCATCTGATGACAACAAGAGTGCTGACGACAGCAGCAAGGACGAGAAGGGTGATGACAAGTGAGTTTCCTGAAGACATCCGCAGCAGTAGTCGCCTCCGTGTCAGCAGGAGCAGCACTGGCGATTCTGCAGAACAGGTCCGAGAGCAAGACTGACGACAGCAATAATCCAGACAGCATTTCAGTTAGCAAGAACACAGACAGCAAGAACCTCAAGGAGAAGAATATGACCAGTAACAACACACCAGTGAGCGACGCTCTGGCATGGTTGAGCGAGAGGGGATCGAAGTTGGAGCCCAAGATTATCGACGCCGGAAGGAAGGCCGCCAACAAGGCGAAGGAGGTTGCCTCCAGCGCCTCCACACAGTTCAAGCAGGAGCGTGCTGAACGAAGCCTGCCAGCCAGTTTTGACAGGCTTGAGAAGGAGATTGACGACATGGCCTCAGCAGCCTCTGACCGAGCACAGAAGGCTGTTGACTCCACTCGCAACGCCGGAATTATTGACCCGTCAGACATGGATGCAGTCGTGAACCTGAAGGCACCTGAGTTCGACGTAACTATCCATGACTACAGCGACAACGAGGCGTACAGTACCTCAATGGATGACGCCTTCAAGGAGATCAACAACACCGATCCTGACGTTCTGGCCGGGTTCCTCGACTCTCTTGGTGACGCTGCTAAGAAGAGCGCCAAGAAGAGCCGGGAGTGGATCAAGGAGATTGAGGAGTCTGAGCAGGTTCGTATCTATGGAGGCAAGGTCAAGAAGGGTGCAGCAGACGCCTTCGATTTCGCTAAGACATCCTTCACGAACTGGCTTGACTGTGACGACAATAGTGCCAGCAGCGTTCACGACAACACCGGAACTGATTTCCTGAATGACGCTGCTGTCGCAGATGAAGATCAGGATGACATCAGCGTTGATTTTGATGACGCCCTGAGCAGCATCAGGGACGCTCTGTCAGATGATGAGGAGCACAGGAGCGGGAACGAGTCACCTGTGAGTGACGCTGACATTGACGCCATCCTTGACTTGACGGGTGACGACGATGAGACACCAGTTGAGCCAGAGGATCTTAAGGTAACTGTTGAGACCGCTCTGGATGCCTTGGAGGCACGCGAGACCAGTAAGCCGTCCGTAGTTGTCATCACCAGCAGCGCCAAGAAGACCGACCTTGACGCTCTGTCCCGCCAGGCTTCTGCTCGTGGACACAAGGTTGTGAAGTTGTCCACATCTACCAAGGTCTTGTCGTCGGGTAAGACTCCTCTTGGCATGGCTCAGGATAAGATTGAGGAGATTCTGTCAGATGACTCGCAGGATGGCGTGTTTGTCTCACTGGATGCTCGTCATGGTGTGGACAAGATTCATGAGCAACTTGAGAACCTTGTTGAGGCTTCCAAGTCGGGCAGGCTTTCTCTTCTCGTTGCCGCCAGTGATGACGTGACAGGGATTGACGGAGCCCTGGAGATTCACTGACGCCAAACGGGTTCTGAGACAACCCAAGGTTTCTGTTGAGATGGTGCCACTCTGTGGTCGTGTGTTACAAAGCACATGATTCAAGGTGGCACCATCTTCTTTGTGAGTGTTACGTCGCCTGCAATCAC
>ERZ773004.507-NODE-507-length-24392-cov-4.360357_pt1 | contig 24392 bp, 21 predicted proteins | sample MGYA00580667_ERZ773004 | MGnify/ENA primary metagenome ERZ773004 (study PRJEB29015, sample SAMEA2737963) | human oral metagenome | biome: human oral; feature: human-associated habitat; material: dental | place: China | collected 2123 ... | reverse complement strand
GGAACAGAAACAATGATGTTTGTACTAAAAGAAAACGATAAGGAGTTAAGAGTATCATATGAAAAAGGGGAAGTAATTTTCAATATAATTTCTAACAGATTAAGAAATACTTATCAAGATAATCCATTGTCTTTTAGAGAGTTTTATTATCTTAATGCAGAAAGAATAGGGCCTAGAATTTCACAGCCACTTAATGCTTTTCTTTTTTCTAATACAGTATTTCAAGGGGAATATACAGCACAGGTTATTAAAGAGCTTGATAATAAAGGTACTACATTTAAGGTAGATGATGCTCGAATTTTAAATGATGAAAATTATAATTTTGGAGCTCTTTTTGTTAGAAGAGTAAATGCTTGGTTAGCATATATATTAGACGGAATTACTGTTGAGGCTTATATTGATAAAGATACACATACATCAAGGCTTGAAGTGGAAAATGCTTTTTCAAAAGGTAATCCTACTTCACCTACCAATACAGGGTTTGGGATTAGTTATGTTTTACCTATTATTGTTACTTGTTTATTGGCTGAAAAAGATAGATTGGTAATCATAGAGAACCCTGAAGCGCATTTGCACCCTGCAGCACAATCTAAAATAGGGTATTTCTTAGCTAAAATGGCAAGTGCTGGGTTGCGTATAGTAGTAGAAACCCATAGCGACCATATTATCAATGGTATACAGCTAGCGGTAGCTAAAAAAGAAATAGAAAGTAGCTCTATTACTATTAATTATTTTGATAAAGGAGAACAACAGCCAGAAGTACACCCTATCTCAATGAATGAGAAAGGAGAACTTGATAAATGGCCTAAGGGCTTTTTTGACCAAACACAAATTGACTTTGCCGAACTTATAAAATTACGCCGAAATGTTTAACTTTTACTTAGCTACCATAGGGTATGAAAATGCAAGTATCGCTGAGTTAGAAGAGAGTTTTAAAACTCTTAATATAATAGTAGAGGAAGCTAAACCAGAAGACACTTTTTTAAGAAGCGATACTTTTTGGTATATTGAAACGTCTGAAGGAATATTTTGTGAAATAATAGCTACTTTTACAGATGGACAACTTATAGGCACAGTGTGTAAATTATTGGAAAGTATCTCTTCAGAAAAAGATTTTCGTACACTTGATGAAATAGATACTTATTATCCTCAAAAAAAGAATGCTTTTTGGGGAGCGTGCTTTGAAGAAGAAAATGAGCGACATATTGACACAGAAGAGAAATACCACTCATTTAAAGAGCAAAAAATACAAGAAATAACGAAGGGAATTGAGATTTGGGAAAGACGGTCGTTGCTTTTTAAAAGAATAGAGTTATGTCCAGAAGTAAAAACTCAATTGAAAAGTGTTGGTAGTGTTAAACAAATATTAAAAACACTTTTACTATTAGATGACTATTGTGTAACATCTTGGAATAATGGAAGATTCAACGAAAATGAAGCAATGAAGTTTAATTCAGCATTAGAAATTTCTACTGAATCAACTTCGACAAATAATAATAGCAAAAAGAAACTAAAGAGACTATTCAAACTACCTAATGGTAAAACAGAATATTTTGATTTGCACATAAAACCAAATAAAAATTTACGTATCTATATTTTCCCTGATAATCTCAAAATATACATAGGTTATATAGGAGCTCATTTGCCAACATAAACCATAAAAAAATACATTATTAAAATGATAAAAAAAAATATAATTCTTTTAGGGCTTTGTATTGCAGACTCACTACACGCTCAACAACAGCCCGTGGATTACATCAATCCGCTGATTGGCACTTCTAATTTTGGCGCTACCCACCCTGGCGCAATTGCTCCTCGCGGTATGCTTAGCATTTCACCCTTTAATGTGGCTTTTGACACTACGGGAGTGAAAGCTCCGCTCGAAAAAGATAGTCGCTGGCTTTCTAATCCTTATGTAAATGAAAATAAATTCTTCACGGGACTTACTCACGTGAACCTCAGCGGGGTGGGCTGTCCTGAATTAGGGGTGATTATCGCGATGCCTACCACTGGTAAATTGGAGGTAAATCATCTAAAATACGGCTCTACTTACCAAAAAGAAATCTCCAAAGCTGGTTATTACAGCAATTTCCTCACTAAATACAACATCAAAACCGAAGCTACTGCTACCACCCGCGCAGGCATTACTCGCTATCACTTCCCTAAAGGAGAAGCTAATTTGCTCATCAATCTCGGACTCGGACTCACCAACGAAAAGGGCGCGATGCTGAAATTCGTATCGCCTACCGAGGTGGAAGGAATGCGTATGGTAGGGACTTTCTGCTATAACAGTCCGGAGCTAGCTTATCCGGTGTATTTTGTAGCTAAAGTGAACAAAGTAGCCCCTTCTTATGGCGTTTGGCATCAGCCAGAAAAACACCAAGGGGTGGAAGCTCAATGGATGTGGTACAATGGCGAAACTCGTCTGAAAGAACAATTCGCTCGCGAGGTAGTAGGCGATAGTATAGGGGCGTATTTCCGCTATAAATTCGACAAAGAAGAGGTGGTTGAACTAAAAGTGGGTATTTCGTACGTAAGCATAGCCAACGCCCGTGAAAACCTTGAAAAAGAAATAGGCAACCGCACTTTCGACGAGGTGTATGCCACCACACGCCAAACGTGGAACGATGCCCTCCGCGCTACCGTAGAAGGCGGTACCGACGACCAGAAAACGATATTCTACACAGCACTTTATCACGCGCTTATTCACCCCAACCTACTGAACGATGTGAATGGCGATTACCCTGAGAGCAAGACTAACAAAATAGGCAAAAATCACCAGCGTTATACGGTGTTCTCATTGTGGGATACCTATCGCAATTACCACCAATTGCTCACCTTGCTCTACCCCGAACAGCAACTGCAAATGGTGCGCACGATGCTCGACATCTACAAAGAAAGCGGTTGGCTACCTAAATGGGAACTCAATTCTACCGAAACCTTTACGATGGTGGGTGACCCTGCGAGCATAGTATTAGCAGATACTTATTTGCGCGATCTCACCGATTTTGATATACAAACGGCTTACGAGGCGATGCTCAAAGGGGCGAATACCCTTGAAAACAACCCTATACGCCCAGGGGTAAAAGAGTATTGGAAATTGGGTTACCTGAGTGTAGATGGAGGAGTAAAAGGACCTGTATCTACTACCCAAGAGTACAATGTTGCCGACTTTGCCATTGCGCAAATTGCTAAAAAATTAGGCAAAAAAGCCGATTACGAGAAGTTTAACAAACAAGCCTATTCGTATAGAAAACTATTCGACAAAGAAACCCATTTATTGCGTCCGCGTCACGCCAATGGCAAGTGGTATGCGCCTTTCAACCCCGAAAGTGGAGCTAACTTTGAAGAAAATGTAGGCTATATCGAGGGCAATGCGTGGCAATACGTGTATATGGTAACCCACGATGTAAACGGAATGATCAAGCTAATGGGCGGTGAAAAACCTTTTGAAAAGCAACTCGACCATATTTTCGACAGCAAGCAGTACGATATGGCAAACGAACCCGATATTGCCTATCCGTATCTCTACAATTTCCTTAAAGGCAAAGAGTGGAAAACCCAACAGAAAGTAGACCAACTCATCAATGAGTATTTCCAAAACAAACCTGCGGGACTCCCAGGTAATGAAGATACAGGGGTGATGTCGGCTTGGCTCATTTATGGAATGGCAGGCTTTTATCCTATCACTCCTGCCGAACCTAACTATACTTTCACCTCGCCTAAGTTTACTAAAATCACCCTCAAACGCAATCCGCAGTACTATCCTGCTGGTGATTTGATAATAGAAAGTAATGCTTCACCTGAAAACATTTACATTAAGAATATTTACATCGACGACAAGCCTTACAAATCCTATTTTATCAGCCACGAGGCACTAAAGAATGCAAAGAAAATACGATTTGAGTTAGGTACTATGTAGGGGCGAATGGCAATTCCCCACCACTGGTGCGAGCTTGTAGCTCGTGCCAAACAAATTAACACATCGACAAATCTCCTTTGCGTAATTCGTAATTATTATGCGTAAACTTCATTTAATTCTTTCCCTGATAGCAGGGGTTTTCATACTGCTGGGGGCTCTTACGGGGGCTATCTTGGCAGGTGAATCGGTGTATAACCAAACGTTGCCTTACAAAAGTGCAGCGTTTGAAAGCACTACCCTTGCCCAAACCATTGCCGTTTTAAAGGAAAAGAATATAGATGCTCTCAAACTCTCTATCGACCGCAATCACTTTGTGCAAATAGAGACGGCTGAGGGCGAAAAACTCTTTATCCATCCGCAATCGGGGGAGGTAATCCAAGGGGATTATAAGCCCTCGAAGTTTATACAATTCGTCAAAACGCTACACCGCTCGCTCTATATGGGCAAAACGGGACGGGTGATTATGGGGCTTACAGCCTTGTGTTTGTGTGTAGTAGCCTTGTCGGGTATATGGCTCATCGCCCGCAAACAGCAACGCTGGGGCAGGTTCTTCCACAAGCTTCCACAAGAGAAATTCTACAATCATTACCACAGTGCTCTGGGGCGCTGGGCGATCGTGCCTATCTTTATCATTGCCCTCACGGGGGTGTATATGATGCTCGAAACAGTGGGAGTGTTTCCTAAGTTCAAAGCCAAACACAATTACGACGTTAGCACACTACAAGAAACACCCGCAAAACCCGCAAAAGACTTCCCCGTTTTTCAAGTGCCTCTCGCCGAAGTGCGCCAAGTGGAATTCCCTGCTTTTGAAGATGTAGAAGAGGTCTATAAAGTAGATTTCATCGATAAAAATATAGTAGTCAATCAGTTTACGGGCGAGGTGATTAGCACCTCCACTTCTCCTTATAAAGGCTTGGCGTATTTGGTGCGCACCTTGCACATCGGCAAAGGGCATTACCTCTGGGCGACCGTGTTGTTGCTCTCGTGTGTGGTGCTGTTATTCTTTCTCTACTCTGGCTTTGCGATGACCCTCAGAAAACGAAAAAAAGGCATCAACAATCCGTTTGATAAAAGCGAATGTGAATACATCGTGTTAGTAGGCACCGAAGGAGGCACCACCTGCAAGTTTGCTGTCCTTTTCCATAACGAACTCCTCCGTTTGGGCAAACGTTCCTACCTCACCGATATGAATGCCTACACTCGTTTTGTAAAAGCAGAGCAACTCATCGTATTTACTTGCACTTATGGCGATGGCGAGGCTCCTATCAATGCGACTCACTTTGCGCAACTATGGGCGAAATATACCCCCACACAACCTTTGGCGTATAGCGTAATCGGCTTTGGCTCTGACACTTACCCCGATTTCTGCAAATATGCCAAAGAAGTAGACCAACTATTGTCGGCTACTGCACAAGCAGAGTGTGCGCTGCCTTTGCATACCGTAAACAACCAAGATTTTGGTCAGTTTAAAGCGTGGGCAACGGCTTGGGCTATGGCGCAAAAGCTCTCTTTGGCTTTGCCTGATGATTTCAGCGTACAGCCCAAGCGAAAACTGCTCACTTTCACCGTAACAGAGAAAACGCCCGTAATGGACGACGATATTTTCCTAATAGCCCTCCGCCCTTCCCAAAAAAGTAGTTTTGTATCTGGCGACCTCTTGGGCATTACCCCAGAAGACGGGCGCGAACGGCTCTATTCGGTTGCCAAATACCAAGGAGATGTGTGGTTGAGCGTGAAGCTACACTCACAAGGGGTGGTGTCTAACCTGCTGAACAATTTGCAAATAGGCGATACGTTGCAAGCTGCTTTGGTAGCCAACAAACATTTCCATTTCCCTAAAAAAGCAACTCAAGTGGTGTGTATTGCCAATGGTTCGGGGATGGCGCCTTTTATGGGAATGATAGCCGAAAATACCCAAAAGAAACCTATCACCCTGATATGGGGTTGCCGCCGTGAAGCCTCTTTGGAAATCTACCGCCTTTATATAGAACAGTTTACTCGCGAAGGAAAGATAGCCAACTATTGGCAAGCCCTCTCGCGCGAAGGTGATAAATTCTATGTGCAAGACATCTTGCAAAGAGAAGCTCCTTTCTTTGCTGAACTCATTAAAAACAAAGGAATTATAATGATATGCGGGTCGGTTGCGATGGAAAAAGCGGTGACCGAAGTCTTAGAGGCGATTTGTAGAAAACATTTAGAAAAACCGCTGAGCTACTACCAAAGCAAAGGACAAATCAAAACGGATTGTTATTGATTAGATAAGAGGAAAGAATATGACAACACATTTTTTATACATAGAACCTAATACTTCAATAGAGGAAGTAAAGTTGCTTTTTGAGGCGCATTTGCTTTCAGCTTTGCCCGTGTGCGAAGGCAATACTTTTATAGGGGTACTCCGCAAAGAAGCAGTAGATGAGGAAGATAAAGAAGCTACAGTAGCCGATTATCAATATGCGTTAGAACGCTTTTTTGTACCGCTAACTGCAACGTGGGATGTTGTGGTAGAGGCTTTTGGACGCTATCACACCGATATGTTGCCCGTTATCAACAAAGAAGAACACTTTATAGGCTACTATCACTTAGATGAGTTTGTGCTACAACTCTCCCAAACCCCTTTTATACAAGAAGCAGGACACGTGCTTATCTTACAGAAAGATGCGCTGAGCTATTCGTTTGCTGAAATTAGCAGAATTGTAGAGGAAAACGGGGGGACGCTTTTAGGACTTTATCTCTCCAATCGCACGGAAGACAACGTGCATATCACACTCAAACTCGCAAGCGAACGATTTTCGGATATACTACAGGACTTCCGTCGTTATGGTTATGGTATCCTCACCGAAAAAGACGACGATCACTACCGCCAAGAACTCAAAGACATCGCTGATTATTTTGAAAAATACTTAGACTTAGGTAACAGATAAGAGGTAAGAATAATCTTTAACTAAATATATACTATGAAACGTTTTTTAACTACAATTTTATGGTTTTGTGCTGCTTATGTTGGCTTTGCGCAAACCGCGATAGGGGTGAAAGTGAATACACCATTACATACTTTTAATTTTTTCAACGATCTCACCTCTAACGAAAGTTATGATATTGAGATTTATCCGCGAATTGCTGCTTTTAATTCAGGTGTATTTGCGCATTTCCAACTCGCCAAACGTTGGGCATTACAAACTGAAGCGCTTTATCGCCGAGAAACATTGTCATTTCGTCCTAAAGATAGCAGTTGGGATACCGAAGAACGCCCTTATTATGAGTTTGATTACTTAGAAATCCCTCTTATGATGCAATTCGAGGGCAAAAAACCCGTTAGAGGATTTACACAGTTAGGTTTTTCACCTAAAATCAGTACAAGAGCAGCTTTTAGAGATAAAGGAAGCAATGAGGTGCAAGATATGAAATACTATTTTGGCACAGGACAACTACATATCAACTTCAATATAGGAGGAGGGTTGCTCGTAGAACGCTCCAGATGGTTGTTGTTTGCCGAAGCACGTTATTCAGTTAATCTCACCAAAATGGCAGCGAATAGCAGTTCTCCTTATTTAAATTTCATAGAAGCGAGAAATCATACCTTTACATTTTCGTTAGGTGCAGGCTATAAATTCTCTAAAAAGAAAAACAATACTCCTCCTACTGAAGAAGTTATCACACCTACTGAAGAAGTCGTAGCTCCTACTGAAGAAGTAAATAAAGAACCCATAACCGAATAATCTTTAACTAAATATATTATGAAACGCTTTTTAACTACAATTTTATGGCTTTGCGCTGCTTATTTGGGCTTTGCACAAACCGCAATAGGGGTGAAAGTAACCGACCCACTGTCGGTTGTTAGCTTAATAACTCCTTTATATACAGCAACCAATGTTGATATAAAAACCTACAATGCCTTTGTTAGCCTTGGAGGATTCGTTCGTATTCCTTTAAAAGAGCGTTGGGTATTACAAAGTGAATTGCTTTTTAAGCACGAGGCTGTGCGTTTTAGAATAGAGAATAGCAGCAAAGATTCTTATTATAGATTTGAATACTTGGACGTGCCTTTCTTAGTACAATACGAAGGTAAGAAAGCGTTTAGAGGTTTTGGTTTTGTAGGTTTTTCACCTAAAATTCTCTTCTCTTCTGCTTTTTATGATGCTTCTAAGAATATTACTTATGGAGGGAGTTCCCAATTTAATACAGTGATGTTGATGGGACATATTGGAGGAGGTGTGCTATTTGAGCGCCCTAAATGGATTTATACAGTTGATGCCCGTTTTTCTGCTAATATAACGAACTTAGCATCGGGAAGCCGTACAGAATATATCAATTTTGATAAAGCGAGAACATTTGTGTTTGGTATTTCGTTAGGCGCAGGCTACAAACTCTCTAAAAAGAAAAATAATACTCTTCCTACTGAAGAAGTCGTAACTCCTACTGAAGAGGTAAATAAAGAACCCATAACCGAATAATCTTTCACTAAAGATATTATGAAACGTTTTTTAATTACTGCTATGCTTTTAAGTATTTCGGCATTTAGCTATAGCCAAATAGTCGTAGGGGTGAAAGTTGCTAATCCGTTTGTAGCAGTTAATGTAATGAAACATCAAATTGCAAATACACCTAAGGGAATTAGAAACGGAGGAGGTATTTTTGGTGAGTTTTATATAGGGGCTTTTAATATAGGAGCCTTTATGCGAATACCTCTAAAAACACATTGGGCGCTACAAACCGAAGCGTTGTTCAAGCGTGAAGGGGTTTGGTTTTTTCATCAAGAGGAAACAATAGAAGAACTTCTCTCTGATCGCGGAGTATATAAATTTTGGTATGCTGAGGTTCCTATCCTGTTACAATGGGAGGGAAAGCGCACCGTAAGAGGGTTTGCTCAATTAGGAGTGGCTCCTAAATTCTTAACTTCAGCAAAGTATTCTGCTGTTTTAGAAAAAGGCGACCATAATGTTACGAGCTCTTTTAATAGGGTTGTTCTCAATTTAAATGTTGGGGGAGGTGTTTTATGGAACAGAAGAGATTGGGTTTTTACTGCTGATGGAAGACTCGCTACCAACCTTACACCACTTACTTCTGAAAAGAACACCCCTGATATTGATTTCAGTAAGGCGCAAAGCTATTATTTTGCGTTTTCTTTAGGTGCAGGTTATAAACCTTTTAAAAAGAAAGCATTGCCTTTAGAAAGGGCTATTCCCCAAGAAGAGCTCCCAACAATTACTAATGATAGTATTCCTGCTGAGGTGAATACATCACAAGAACAAGATTTTTAATTTTTAACAACATATATTATGAAACGTTTTTTAATCATCATCATTTTTTTGAGTGTTGCTACACTCGGTTTTTCTCAGACAGCCATAGGAGTAAAACTTAATAATCCTTTGGCAACGGTAAGCGTTATAACTCCTAAAACAGCCAATGAAAGCTATAATATAGAGTATTTTGGGCATTCAGGAGTTTTTAATACAGGCGTATTCTTCCGCCTTCCGCTCAAGACCCATTGGGTATTCTTACCCGAAGTGATGTACAAACGCGAAGCTATTCCTTTTCGTCCCGAAGGTTCTGATTTAAAACTATCCGACCGTCATTTTATTCGTTTTGATTGCTTGGAAGTACCTATTTTACTACAAATAGAAGGTAAAAAGAAATTTAGGGGCTTTGGACAAATAGGAGTAGCTCCTAAATTCTTACTTTTAGCCTCTTATTCCGAGAAACAATACAGTGAAAAGTATGATATCACCTCACATTTCAATAGTGTTGTGATGAATTTGCATTTAGGAGGAGGTGTGATGTGGGAATTTCCTAAAATCATCCTTACCGTAGATGGTCGTTTTTCTACCAATCTATCGTCTCTTACCAATCAAGAACCTACTCCTTATCTAAACTTTAAAGACGCTCAAAGTTATTACTTTGCCATTTCGGTAGGTGTAGGTTTTAAACTCTCTAAAAACAGACCTTTACAGGAGCAAGAGCCTCCTGTAATTGCACCTCAGTCTGAGAGTACAGCACCTGTAGAAGCACCTACTCAGGAGACAACAGAGGTGAGAGAAGAATAGAAAAGTTCGAGAGGCTACCCGAAAATATTTTAAACTCTTCGGGTAGCCTCTCAATTGCTAACATAAATATTCTTATAGCCTTATTTCAGTTCTCTGATAAGGTACATATACACCGGGAAGTGGTCTGAGTATCCCCAAGTGTAATTGCCATTGCTCATACTGCGGAAAGGATATCCCTTATAGCGCCCTTTAGGGTTAGCCAAATACGGGCGATTGAATATCCCCGTTTTCCAGTAGCGGTAACTACTCTTGTCTTCTTTTAGCAAATCATAAGTAAAGTAAAACTGGTCAAAAAGATTCCAGCCGTCCTGATAGGCTAACGTTCCCATTCCTTTTTTCAGCATAGCCTCCATAGGGTTAAATAACTCTCCTTGTTTTACATCTTCTTTTTTGTCTTTGGTTTTTAACACATTCTTAAAGCCTGAGTTAATAGGGTCGTCATTAAAGTCACCCATTGCTATCACCTTAGCATTAGGGTCTTTGCTGAGGAGTGAATCTATAATTTTCTTGTTCAAAGCCGCTGCTTTTTCACGACTGGGTCTACTTTTAGCTTCCCCTCCGAAACGCGAAGGCCAGTGGTTTACTATAAAATGAATCATTTCACCGTCCAATTCACCACTTACTAACAGTTGGTCGCGAGTGTAAAGAGGCTTTCCGTCATCTTTGGTGAGGTATAAAGGGTGTGGAAATGAAGCAGTGGGTTTAAACACGCTTTTTTTGTAAATAAGAGCTACATCCACCCCACGAGCGTCGGGTGATTCGTAATGTACAATCCCATAATTATATCTCTTCAAATATTCGGTATTGATAAGGTCTCTCACTACCGCTTCGTTTTCTATTTCGGCAAGACCTACTATATCTGGGGCGTGTTTGGTAACATCACTTCCTATCTCCGAAATTACTTTGGCTATCTTGTGTACGTGGTCGTTATACACCTTACTCGTCCAACGATCAGCTCCCTCAGGAGTGCGGTCATCATCAAACTTATGAGGGTCATTAATCGTGTCGAAAAGGTTCTCAACGTTGTAAAAAGCAACGGTTCTCACAGCAAACTTCTTTTTCTCTTGTGCGTTTATGTAAGGTGTCATCAAGATGAACGACACCATTAAAAATACTATTCTTTTCATCTATATTAGTTTTAATTTGTTAGTCTTTAATTGTCTCAATATTTTATCGCCTCTCTTAAAATCTTATCCTTCCTCATTTCCTCATTTGCTAATTTTCTCATTCCCTAATTTCCTCATTCAATCGCCTGTCGTGCTACGACTAAAAATCCTATCCAAAAGCCCTTTTTTCTTTTCTTTTCCCTCCTGTGTAGCTGTTTGAGTGCTTGGTGCTGGTGCAGGTGTATTGGCAGGATTTACCACATCGTCTACCGATATATCTTCCTCATCTTCCACATTGTGTAGCTTACCTTTGCGCTCATAAATCCGATAATGCACATCTCCTGCTCTTATGGTATCTTTGGCAGTACTGCTCAAAAGGCGGTCAAAGAAACCTTCGCGTACAGTAGGCTCACATTCAGTTACCTCCGTACGTATCTCTTCGCTTACCTTAAAAGTAGCTCGCGTTAGGTCTTTATACTTGCTGTTGCGGTTCAGTTGCGATACAAACAAGGCAGCAATAGGCAATGCCGAGTTAGCTCCTTGTCCCAAACGCGTACTTTTAAACCCTATCTGCTGGTCGTTACCCACCCACGTAATCATCACAAGATTGGGGAGCATTCCCGCAAACCAACCGTCTTTATTGTCTTGGGTCGTACCTGTTTTACCCGCAAGGTCATTGGTAAGTCCGTATTGTCCACGCATACGTGATGCGGTACCTTCGTTCACGGTCGAGCGCATCATCTGTATCATTATTTGGGCAGTGCGCTCACTCAGTGCAGGAGCTAAAACCTTAGGTTTGCGTTCCCATATTACTTCCCCTTTTTTGTTCTCTATTCGGGTGATAAAATAAGGTTCTACAGGCACTCCTTTGTTCGCAAAAGCCGTATAAGCCTTAGCTACTTCTATCACCGATAGTTCAGCCGAACCCAATGCTATCGAAGGCACATTCGGTAGGGGAGAGGTGATGCCTAATTGTCGTGTTTTCTTTATCACGTTCTTTAACCCTGCATAAAAGAGCGTTTGTACTGCTATGGTGTTCAACGATTCTCGCAATCCCTTGCAAACTGAGTAATATATGTTAGGGTCATCGTCAGTCTTAGAAGCGTTGCGTGGCGACCAATATTCGTAATCAGCATAGGTCAAAGGCAGGGGCGAAAAGTGCGTGCACACAGGCATTCCCATCTCTAAGGCAGTAGCGTATACTATCGGTTTAAAAACTGAGCCCACTTGCCGACGGCTTTGTAGGATATGGTCGTACTTAAAGTAGCGGAAGTCTGCTCCACCCACATAAGTTTTAATTGCCCCTGTTTGAGGCTCTACACTCACAAATCCCGTGTTTAATATGCGTATAAAACGCGACAAACTGTCCAATGTACTATGCTTTTTGATACTGTCTTCCGTATAGAAAGATAAATCCATTGGCTTCTTCTCACTCAGTTTCGCCCATATCTTCGCTTCCGAGAGTTTTTGCTCTTCAAGTTCTTTATAAGCAGGCAACTTCTTCACTTCTTCCTTAAACCAGTCACTGTCCAGGTTCCAAGGAGCACGTTTGCCATAGGTCTGTTCAAAATCTTGTTGTAACGATGTCAAATGCTTTTCCACTGCTTTCTCAGCATATTCCTGCATTGTCTTGTCAATGGTCGTATAGATGCGCAATCCATCTTTATAGATATTATAAGCCGAACCGTCTGGCTTCTTCACGTCTTTCAGCAGTTCAGGTAATAGTAAGCGTATTTGCTCTACAAGATAAGGCGCTACACCATCTTTTTCAGCCGTAGTTGCCGTAGTTTTAAGAGTGTCTCTGGTATGAACTTTAAAGTCGTCTTCGGTCAGCAAGTTGTTTTTCTTCATCTGTGCCAATACCACATTCCGACGCTCTTCACTGCGCTTGGGTGAGGTACGCGGATTATAGCTATTCGTCGCTTTAAGCGTACCGATAAGCGTAGCCGCTTCATTAAGCGTAAGGTCTCTCGCCGATTTGTCAAAGAATCGTTGCGCCGCACTTTCTATCCCGTAAGTATTATCGCTGAAAGGCACAGTATTGAGGTAAAGCGTCAAGATTTCCTCCTTGCTGTATACCTTTTCTATGCGTCGGGCTATAATCATCTCTTTGATTTTGTGTATAGGCATCGAAAGTTTCCCGTAGCGCTGTCCACGCCCATAAATATTTTTAGCCAACTGCATTGTAACAGTACTTCCCCCTCCTGATGAGTCGTCTTGCAAAAGCAGTGATTTAAAGAAAACCCTAAACAAACTCTTCGTGTCTACCCCTCCGTGCAAGTAAAAACGCTCATCTTCGGTAGCGATAAGTGCGTTGATAAGATAAGGAGGAAAGTCCTTGTATTCTATTTTGGTACGGTCGAAGATATAAAATTTCCCTATCAATTGGTTCTCGTAATCGTAAACAAGACTCGCTTCCGATTGGCGCAACTCTTTCAAATCCTCCTCTGAGGGTAACCTGCCAAAAGCCCCAAAGTAAATTAACAAGATGAGCAACAGTATACCTCCTACGCCTATCCCAATCGGTATACCTATGCATTTGAGGTAAAACTGATAAGGTTTAGCCCGCAACCATTGCCAACTGCGGTGGAATATGTTGCCTGTATATACTATCTGTTCCTGTTCCTTTTTCGGAGCGTTTTTTCTATTCTTATATCCTTGGTAAAGTCTAAAAATACCATAAGGAATTATAAGCAAAGCGAAGATAAATACCGCCCAGAGCACTTTTAAGGCATAACGTAGTAATTTATATACCATCGAAGCCAAAGCGATACAGCCTTCTAACAACCGTGATAGCAGGGTAGCGAGCGCAAGACCACCTTGTGTAAGTAGCTTCTTAAACGATATATTTTTCAGATTCATACTTAGTTTTAATGATGTTTAAAGTACAAAAGTACGATATAATTTTCAATTAACAAAGAATCCCACCCTTTTTCTTATTCTACTTTATAGCAAATTAGGGTCTACTCCCTTAATAAGTTTCTCTCACTGCTTACACCTTTCCTGAGCCTCTCCGAATTTCTTACCCTCTTTTCCATTTGCTAATTTCCAAATTAGCTAATTTGCTAATTCTCTTTTCCGTTATACTTCCCCCTATTGCCTATGGCCTAAGGCCTATCACCTCTTCCTCTTTCTTTCGCCTCGAAACCCCGTTTTTACCATTTTTCGCATCGCTGTATTATACTATTAATCAACTTTTTATGCACCCTTTCTATACCAATCGTCCAAGATTCGTATAAGCTTCCTATAAGCTCTCTATAAGCTAACCCCACCCTCCTCATAGCCCTTTTTCATCAAAAACCCTCCCTCCTCTCTTCCGAACTTCTCCGTTTCCTTTCGAGCCCTCCAACCCCTCCTCTAACCTGTCCTACTCCTCTGAAAACTCCGACCCGTCCATTTCTTTTGGTGATATTATTGGTATTTCTGGCATTATTGGCATTTCTGGTATTATTGGCATTTCTGGTATTATTGGCATTTACTTCATTCTCTCATTTTCTAATTTCCTTATTTTGTACCTAAACACATTGTTAAAAATTGTAAATTAATTATAATATGCGTCTCACGCATAACAACTTCACCAAAACCGCCATATCTTTGCCACGAGTTTTTAAAGTAAGTGCGCATAGCTTAAAAATACTCAAATAACTAAATGTTTAATTTTAAATTTTTAAGAAAGATGAATTTAAAAAGAACCCAACAAGTAGAAGCTCAAGGAGTGAAGAAACTTGATAGTTTTAAAGGTTTTGAGACATTGAACTCAAAAGAACTTCAAGGAATTGAAGGAGGTTTTAAAATTGGTATTAACAACATTCTTCTTATAGAAAGAGATGGAAGTAGACCTAAAGGACATCGTTGGAGATGGGGTTGGCAAGATGAATGGTAATAGAAAGGGCTATTTAGCCCTTTCTTCTAATTAGAAACTCAATAAAGAAATGTACTTATGAAAAAACTATTCTTATTATCTATCATATTCCCTTATATTATATATTCTCAAAACTTAAAGGGAGTTATAAGTAATACAGAAGGAGAAACAATAGAATACGTAAATATCGGTATTGTAGGCACTCACAAAGGTACAATTAGTGATGCACACGGCAATTTCTCCTTAGAAAAGTTACAGCCCAAGCCTACTGATAGTATTTACTTTTCACATATTAGTTATGAAAGAAGAGCTATTTGTATAAAAGACTTTCAGAATGACAAACCTATTGTCCTTACAGAAAAAGAAATAATGCTTGCGCCTATAAATGTTTCAGCAAAAACAAAGCAGCTAAAAACTCTAAAGGGAAAAGGAATTCGCTTTGTAGGGGCTATCCTATATTATACGCCTGAAGATATGAAAACGCAAGAGGAATTTCCTGAAACTATTGGTGATTTTGTGAATCTTAAAACCAATTGGGTAGCTACTGAATTTCATATTACTTGTATCAAAAATAACACTGAAAAAGCGGTCTTTCGCCTAAACTTTTTTCAGATGAACAATCAAGAAATGAGTCCTCTTACTGAAAAACCTATCTATATCACTATTCCTAAAACAGAAAGTAAAATAGACGTAGTGGAGAAATTCAGAGTTCCTATCCCAAAAGGAAAAATATGGATAGAGTTACAACCTATAGATATACAAGGAGAGAAAAAAGCTCGCATTGTTTTTCCTGTATCACGTTCCGTAGGATATGCTCGCTACGATACTACTTTTGAGAAAATTCCTTTGGGTGCAGGACTTTCTTTTGCCATAAAAGGGTATGAATACGAAGTCGTAGAATAAACTTTTCTATTTCTTGTTTTTTCAAAATAAAGTTTTACTTTTGTAGCCAAATTATAAACACTATGTGGCTACGCACTTCGCTCTATCTAACCTATATCTATTACCGAAAACTTTTCCCAAAAGGAGATATCTTAACCATTGGGTTGCTGTTAGGAGTATTATGCTATGCCTTATATGCACTTTATCTGCATTATGAAAGTTGGCAATATGCACTTTGGAGTTTGCCCTTAGGAAGTTTTATGTATCATAATAATCGAAAAGATTTATCATTATTAAGAGTACATTCACATTATAGAGCAATTATCATTACTGAATATGTAATCGAAAACCTCCCTTTTTTCATTCTTATGCTCTTAAAAAAGGATTTTATAACAGCGGTTGCTATATCATTATCCTTCGTGCTCATAGGTTATTTACCTCAGAAAAACTTCACCCTAAAATATCCTTTCTCTCTCGCCGACCCTTTTTGGCATATTGCTTTTCGCAAGTATAAACTCATCTTAGGGCTACCCTTAGTTATTGCACTCATCATTATAGGTGCTGTTTATCAAAACCCTAACTTAGCTCTTTTTGCCTTAGCTCTTACCGCTTTCATCGGTTGTATCCCCTTTTTTGAAAGAGAGTTCAAAGCTAATATAAATGTTTCAGCCTATCGAGGAAAAGACTATTTATTACAGCAACTCAAAGCAGGAATATTGAATATATCCTTTCTTTTTGCACCTGTTTTCATCACTTACATCGTTTGTTTTCACTGGCAATATACAGAAGTCTTACCTTTGTATATCAGTGTTCCTACCTTAGGTGTTCTTACCAAATACGCCTTTTGGAACAATTCTTTATGGCAAACTTTTGCTTTTTTAGCCGTAAGTATAGGAGCTATTTATATCATTCCAGTGATAGCAATCCCTTATTTTTGCCATTTAGCACTACAAACCATAAAAAGACAGCAATATGCTCAGCATTTTCATTAAAGAAAAAAGTTATTCCGATAAACTAATTCTCAAAAACATACAGCTTTCTATTCCTCAAAACGGACTCTATGGGGTAGTAGGTAAAAATGGTGCAGGAAAAACTACTTTTTTCAAATGCTTGTGTAGTTTAACACCTTTCAAAGGGGAAGTAAGCTATCAGCAACAACCTTTAACGCCTCAACAAATCGGGTTTCTCCCTACCGAACCTTATTTATACGAGCACCTTACCGTAGAAGAGTTTTATAAGTTTTACAGCTTGCTATTGGATATAAAACCACAAAACACAATGCCTTTTGAAGTAAATAAAACTCTACTCATCAAAGAGCTTTCCACAGGAATGCGAAAAAAAGTGTATTTCAATGCTGTATTACAAAAGCCCTACACCCTCTACATATTTGATGAACCTTTTAGCGGTTTAGATATTACCTCGGTACTTCAAATCAAAAAATTGCTAAAAAAACTATCAGAGACTCATATCGTATTGTTCGCATCTCATATTTTAGAAACCTTATCAGATTGCAAAGAAATATACTTATTACACGAGGGAAATGCACAAATTTTTTTACCCTCAAATCTCAATAAAATTGAAGAATTTTTAAGTTTATAAAAGTTTTTTAGGCTAAAAATTATTTATAATGAAACACCCTATTTACCTTACTATCCTCCTGCTCCTCACAGCAATAGTGGTTGCGTTGCCCTTTATCAAAGTGCCCATATCCGTATCGGCACGTGGGGTCATACGTTCCAATTTTGAAGATACAGAACTTACTGCTCCTGTAAGTGGTAGGGTAGTAAAGTGCTTTCTCTCTCAAAACAACCAAAACGTCCAAAAAGGTGACACCTTGCTCATTATCACTACAGAACTATTAAACACACAGCAACAACTTGTCTATACTCAACAACAAGATTATAACGCACAATTACAAGACCTTACTGCATTAGTCTCTCACAAAAATACACCCCTGCAAACACCTCAATACGCCCAAGAAAGAGCTGCTTTTTTGGAAAGAATAGGTCAGTTGCAAGTGCAATTATCCTTAGCTAAAAAGGAACTCAATCGTGCCAATCAGCTTTTTAGTAAAGATGTAATTGCTAAGGCTGAGTATGAAAAAATATACTATCGTCACGAAGAACTCTTGCACCAAGTGCAAAGCACCCAGCAACAACAATATGCACAATGGCAAGCACAGCGTACAGAAGTAGAACGTAAATTGCAGTCATTGCAATCAGACGAGAAGCGCCTCAGCCAAGAACAACAAAACTATGTGGTAATAGCACCCATCACAGGAACTATTGCACAGTACAAAGGCATTCGTCAAGGCAACTTTCTCTCTCAAGGGCAAACTATCGCTACTATCTCTCCCGAACAAAACCTCATAGCCGAGTGTTTAGTCTCTCCAAAAGACATCGGTTTTATACACCCCTCGCAAAACGTACGCTTTCAAATAGATACTTATAATTATAACCAATGGGGGTTGCTCAACGGTAGTGTAAAGGAAATAGATAAAAACTTAGTAGTAAATGAGCAAACAGGCGAAGGCTTATTTAAAATACGCTGTAGAATCAGCAAAGGTTATTTACAACTGAAAAATGGCTATCGTGGTAATATAGGTAAAGGAATGAGCTTTACAGCTCGCTTCTATCTTACCAATCGCACCCTTTGGCAACTCCTCTTCGACCGCACCGACGACTGGTTCAATCCTAATATAATTTAACGTCAGTTCGATATATACAATATTGATTTACATTTACATTTGCTTTTTCATTACTGTTCCGTGAAATTCCTCAGCTAAAGCTGAACCAATCCGTGGAACAATGATGTTTTACAAAAGAATCATCTGTGCTAAATCCGTCTAGCTCGCTCCTATCTGTCGTGCTATAGCTTGTTTGATTTGTTGCAATTTGTTTAATTTCTCTCCCGAAGGCAGATTAAACCATTATTTTCTCTCTGCAACCACGGCATAGTATCTATTCGTAAAATATCGCAATAACGGACGTAAACCGAACTTCTTCACAGGGTGTGTCCATTTCTCTCTATAAATAATACGAAAGCCCGCTTTCTCTACCAGCATATCCAATTGCCAATCTTCAAACTCGTGGTAATGACAGTCGCGGGGGTCAGACGTATTGCGGTAGGCTTTGGCAAACCAAAGGCGCAAAGGCACAGTAATGAGCACTCTTTTAGTAGGGAGATTCTGCAAAACTGCCAAAGGGTTTACCAAGTGCTCTAAAATTTCCAAAGCTACTGTAAAATCAGCCTTAAAGGCTTGTAGGGTGTGTGATTCAAAATCCAAATCCTGCCCCGTAGTGTTAAGCACAGTATAGCCTTCTTGCTGCATTACTGCCGAAAAAGGATTCTCCACCCCCACATCGAGGATAGTGCTTCCCTGAGGGGCATATTGTTTGAGAATACTCAAAGTTTTTTGATAGCGTTTTTTAGGAAATATCTTGTACATAATTTACATTGACAATTAACAAGGAGACGATTCCTTTGAGCCACAAATCTCGCCAAAGTCGGCGTCGCCTTAGCTTTTACCTTTTATTCACATACGCAGCTGTGAGCCTCGCTGGCTTTACCTCTTACCTCTTACCTCTTACCTAATTCTAGTGTGCATCGAGCCAGTTATCCCCTACCCCTAAGTCTGCCACAAGCGGAACAGCAAGAGTAAAAGCGCTCTCCATCGCTTCTTTAATCAGAGGCTTAACGGTATTGAGCTCTGTTTTAGGCACGTCGAACACTAACTCGTCGTGCACCTGCAAGAGCATACGGGTTTGAAGTTGTTGGCGAATCAACTCGTGTTGTATGCGTATCATCGCTATTTTGATGATATCCGCAGCTGAGCCTTGTATCGGAGCATTCACAGCGTTGCGCTCAGCTGCTCCGCGCACCACTTGGTTACGAGAGTGAATATCGGGTAGATAGCGACGCCTTCCTAATACGGTCTCTACATAGCCGTGTTCTTGAGCAAATTGTATTTGCTTACTGATATAGTTTCGCAGATTGGGATACGTAGCGTAATAAGTATCTATCAATTCCTTACTCTCTGAACGACTCAAATTGGTTTGAGCCGAGAGCCCAAATGCCGATACACCATAGATAATCCCGAAGTTCACTGTCTTGGCGTGACTGCGCTGTTCGCGAGTTACCTCTTCCAAAGGCACGTGGAACACTTTGGCAGCTGTGGAACGGTGAATATCCTCATTGCGGAGGAATGATTCAATCATATTGTGTTCTTCGCTCAAGGCAGCGATGATGCGAAGCTCTATTTGCGAATAGTCAGCAGAGAGAAGCACATAATCAGGATTGCGTGCGATGAACGCCTTGCGCACCTGCTGACCGCGAGGAGTGCGGATAGGAATATTCTGCAAGTTAGGATTGTTACTGCTCAATCTACCCGTCGCAGCTACCGTTTGCATATAGGTAGTGTGTACACGACCGGTGAGTTTGTTCACCTCCAAAGGTAAGGCATCTACATAAGTAGATTTGAGCTTCTGCACTTGTCGCCATTCAAGTATATCGTCTACTATCTTATGCTTAGAAGCAAAGGGGGCTAATACTTCTTCGGAAGTGGCATACTGACCTGTTTTCGTCTTCTTAGGTTTGCTGTCAATTTTCAGTTTTTCAAAAAGAATATCACCTAGCTGTTTCGGCGATGCCAAATTGAAATTTTCCCCTGCCTGCTCGGCTATAGTGGCTTCGAGTTGTGCAATATCGGCATCTAAGGTCTTAGCGTATTCTTTTAAGAAAGGTACATCGAGGTTCACTCCTTCGCGTTCCATAGCAGCTAACACTTTTATCAAAGGCGCTTCCAAATCAGTATAGATTTTCTCGGCGTTCACTTTGGGCATTTCCTCCTTAAATACGTTTTTGAGTTGCCACGTAACATCAGCATCTTCCACGGCGTATTCCTTCACTTGGTCGAGTGGAACGGTACGCATAGAGCGTTGCGCCTTACCTTTACCTATCAAACTCTCAATAGCAATAGGAGTATAGTTCAAATAGGTTTCACTGAGGATATCCATATTGTGGCGCATATCTGGATTCAGCAGATAGTGGGCTATCATCGTATCGAAGAGTGCACCTCGCACCTCAATGTTGTAGTTTTGCAATACTTTAAGGTCGTATTTCAAATTCTGACCTACCTTACCAATACGCTCATTTTCAAAGAACGGACGGAAAGTTTCAAGCAGTTTTGTTGCTTCTGCTTTATCAGTAGGGAAAGGTACGTAATAACCTTTGTGAGCCGACCAGCAGAAGGAAATCCCTACCAATTCGGCTTCCAGGGCGTTCACACTGGTCGTTTCGGTATCAAAACACACTTCGGTTTGTTGCAATAAATTCTGCAAGAGCAGTTGTTGCGCCATTGGGGTATCGGCTAATTGGTAGAAGTGAGGTGTGTTAGTGCTGTTCTTCTTCTCGCTCATTACCTGCGGTTGGGCAAATAGGTCGCCTTGCGTAAAGAGACTTAACTGCCCCTCTGTGGGCTTATTCCCTATAAGTGGCGGGGGTGTTGTTGCCATCTGGGGCTGATACGTTCTGAGAAAGTTCTGCAATAACTGACGAAATTCTAACTCTTCAAATATCCTCCCTACCGCTTCAAAATCGGGTTCGGACATCGCAAAGTCTTCTTCATCAAATGTTACAGGCACGTCCAGCATAATGGTAGCCAACTGTTTTGAGAGGATTCCTTTTTCCTTGTTGCTCTCTATATTCTCGCGCAGTTTGCCTTTCAGCTGGTCAGTATGAGCGAGAAGGTTTTCCATAGAGCCAAAGTCGGCAAGTAGCTTTTTAGCAGTCTTCTCGCCTACTCCTGGTAGCCCAGGTATATTGTCTACCGCATCACCCATCATTCCGAGGAAGTCTATTACCTGCAAAGGATTTTGTACCTCAAATTTCTCTTGTACTTCTTTTACGCCCCAAATCTCCACATCGTTACCTCCGCGCGAAGGTCGGTATATAAAGATATTATCACTCACAAGTTGTGCATAGTCCTTATCGGGCGTTACCATATACACTTGGTAGTTCTGCTTTTCAGCTTGTTTAGAGAGTGTCCCGATGATATCGTCAGCCTCATAACCCTCTTTTTCGATGATAGGAATATGCAAGGCTTTCAAGATTTCGTGAATATACGGAATTGCCAACCGAATGGCTTCGGGCGTTTCCTCCCGATTGGCTTTATAGTCGGCAAAGAGTTCGGTGCGCTCCACACTTCCTCCTTTGTCGAAAGCCACAGCAAGGTGGTCGGGCTTTTCTTTTTTAATTACTTCTAAAAGAGAGTTCATAAAGCCCAAAATAGCCGACGTGTTCAACCCTTTGGAGTTGATACGCGGGTTCTTGATAAAAGCGTAATAACCCCTAAAAATAAGGGCATAAGCATCGAGTAAGAAAAGCCGTTTTTTCATCCATTAAATAATTTATTCTCGATTAAGTCAAAAACATCAAGCATACTCCCTCTTAAATTCGCTAATTCCCTCTTCGAAGATAGCCAGCTCGCAGGCGTAGCTGGGTATGTCTATTTAGCGTCTCTAAATCTCCCTCTTTGAGAGAACTGGGGGAGGTTATCTCTTTAAGAGGATTAGAGGGATGTTTATACTATAAGCATACTTCACTTTGGCGTCTCTAATTCCCCCTTTGAAGGGGGTTAGGGGGATGTTTATACTATATCAAAAAATATATTTTTTAGTACTTTCTTAGTTCCTCCCAAACCTAATAATACCTACATTTTTGCGCAAAGGTACTAAAATAATTGTAATTTCCCATTTTATTTGTACTTTTGTCCCGAATATAAATTAACCTTTAATAATTAATCATTCACCATTATGAAAGTATCTGTTGAACTTACTTTTAGCCCGTTGCAAGACGATTACGAGCGTCCTATCATTCACTTTATCAAGAAACTGCGCGCTTCTGGGCTCATCGTACAAGAAAACCCTCTCAGTACCCAAGTCTATGGCGAGTATACCCAAGTGATGAATGTCCTCACCACCGAAATAGAAGAAGCCCTCGACTTAGTAGAACGCGGACTGATGTACGTGAAAATCGTAAAGTCCGACCGTCACGAGTATAAACCTTTCTTCTAAGTAAAGCCAGCGAGCAAGCGTAGCTGAGTATCTGATATGGAAGCGTTTTTCAATTGGTTTTTTAGTCAGTATCAAGGAGTCCCTACCCATTTAGTGGTATTGGAAATTATAGGTGTGTTCTTTGGGTTCCTCAGTGTTTGGCTGGCTAAAAAAGGAAATATATGGGTATACCCTACGGGTATTATCAGCACGGTGTTATTTGTATACCTGCTATGGCACTACGTGCTGTGGGGCGATATGCTTATCAATGCCTATTATACAGCGATGAGTATCTACGGATGGATACTATGGGCAAAGAACGCCCAAGACAATGTGATTACTATCTCCGCTACCACCCGTCGCGATTGGCAAATCTGTACTCTTTTAGGTGTTTTTAGCTTGGTTTTTGTCACTGCGGTATACTACCTGAAACCTTACATCAAAAACAACTTTTCTATGCAGGGAATCTCCTTAGGATTCCACAACTTCCTCCCTACTGAATATGTCGATGTCTTTACCACCTCCATTTTCTTGATAGGAATGTGGCTAATGGCAAAACGCAAAGTAGAAAACTGGGTCTTTTGGATTCTCGGCGACCTCATTTCAGTACCTCTCTACCTCAAAAAAGGAATGCTATTCACCTCCTTTCAGTACTTTTTATTCACCATTATTGCCATTATGGGCTATAGAGAATGGAAACAACACTTGCGCAACGAGACAGCCCGATAAAGCGTATCGCCTTTGTAGGTCCTGAGTGCACCGGCAAAACCACTCTTAGTCGTACTCTTGCCCAGCAGTTCCAAACCGTATGGGCTGAGGAGTATATGCGCACTTACCTGCAACACAAGTGGGACACTCAGCATCTCACCTGCACGTGGGACGATCTCCTTCCCATCGCTCACGGACAAGTTTTGCTGGAAAACAAACGTATCCAGCAAGCCAATGAATATTTGTTCTGCGACACCTGTCTGCTCGAACTAATGGTCTATTCTTACCTTTACTATGGCAAATGCAACCCACAAATAGAGCGCGCAGCCCTCACACATCATTACCACACCCTTTTTCTCACTTATGTTGATGTCCCTTGGCAACCCGACGACCTCCGCGATAAACCCCACGAGCGCGAGAGCGTATTTGCTTTTTTTGAGCAACATCTGAACGCTCACGGCATACAATACCATATCCTAAAAGGCTCCTTAGAGGAACGCATCGCCCAATGCACCAAAATGCTAACCGCATAACATCTTCTCACAAGCCCTCTCTATCCGACCTCCTTCCTACGAGTCCTCCCCACCAAACAACTATTTTCGTCCCCACATTCCCTTTTTTTCCCATCACTACATTCCCCATTTACTAATTTTCTAATTTGCTAATTCCCTAATTATCCCTTCTCCTTTCCGTCATACTCCCCCCTATTGCCTATGGCCTAAGGCCTAGTGCCTCTTCCTCTTTCTTTCGCCTCGAAACCCCGTTTTTAACATTTTTAGCCTTGCTGTATTGCAGTATAAATCAACTACTTATATACCC
>ERZ773004.499-NODE-499-length-24732-cov-6.734976_pt1 | contig 24732 bp, 19 predicted proteins | sample MGYA00580667_ERZ773004 | MGnify/ENA primary metagenome ERZ773004 (study PRJEB29015, sample SAMEA2737963) | human oral metagenome | biome: human oral; feature: human-associated habitat; material: dental | place: China | collected 2123 ... | reverse complement strand
ATCAGTCCCTTTGGAATTATATTGAAGTCATCTTGACTTTTAATATTTCTACAAACTGAGAGCAGAGCAGAACAAGCCAACTCACTGGCTTATAAGCTCACTAAGGCCCAACAACTCCCAAAGACATCAACTCAACAACTTACAAACTCATCAACTCATCAACTTACAAACTTATCAACTCACCAACTTACAAACTCATCAACTTACAAACTTATCAACTCATCAATTTACAAATTCATCAACTTACAAACTCATCAACTCATCAACTCAAAACCTTAAATTATTATCTTTTATTTTACAATACCGCTCTAATTTTCGCTCCGTTCTAGCGAAAATATTGGTTAAAAAGTAGGTAAACATCCACCATTTCTAACCTTCCATATCTTGTGGTTTGCCTATTTTTATGTCTAGAACCTGCATTTTGCACCATTTTGCCTTTCTAGTTTGGTTGCCAACTCATGATTTTCGGAACCCAATTACCCACTTTTAGCCCCTAAAAAAACACTTTTTAATGGTTATTTTGCCCTTTTTAGCCATGTGTTTCATGGTTCGATAAGGTTTTGTTTATACAATTGCTGTGGATATTTATGCTTTGCGTCTCGCATTTAGCAGCATTTTACCTTGCGTTTAGCACCAAAACGCGCTACATTTAGCACCAAAACACCTTGCATTTAGCACCAAAACGCACTCCATTTTGCACCAAAACGCAACGCGTTTAGCGGCATATTGCACTACATTTAGCAGCAAATAGCCCCAAAACTGGTGCAAATGACGCCTTTTATTTATAAAAATTCATTTTGCCTGCATTTACAACTACCCCTTTTTTGCATCGAAACAAACCTCCGCGAGAATCGATTATTTGCGGCAAGGTGGGCGATTGGTGAACAGAAAGGGCACTCAGGATGTTAAAACTCTTGCTGAAAAACAGACAAAAACGATTCTGCCGTATACCCACGTATAGGCAACGGCAGGGAAAACACGTACGTTTATTTTCAGATTACACCGTATCTTTGTCCAGCACTTCGCACATGAACGTGGGGTTTATCTGGTTTTACAGCATAAAGATAATAAACTCCTCTCAATTTATAGAAATATTAAAAGTCAAGACGACTTCAATAAGAAATCCTTTATTTGTATCTTTATCTTTGCCTAATTCGAGCAAGAAACCTCACTATCCCGAACTTGTATGAACTCGTTAACTTGCCCATTTGCCACGCGTTAACTTATCAACTGGCAAATATGTTAACTCGTCAACTCAAATTGATGCAGCTGCCCGCAACATCGTTTAGGCCAGGTAATGATAGCGCGTTTGATTGATGGAGGAACCAACAATCAATTGACGAACATCAATAAAAACAGGCGCGCGAATAAGAAAAATGGCGATTCCTTTTATGTTTTATCCTTTCTCCGTAATTTTGCACCGCAGCTTAACATAGTTTTGCGGAGAGTTGTAAATATTATTAGCATTCACTTACAGCAAGCACGAGCGTAAACAAAGTGTGGGAACGTATCTGCTCCTCCACTCATAACATCTCATCTCATTTTAAATCGGATGTTTTTGCTGACGCACAAGTGCCGTGGGGCAAATTACCTCTGGCGATTTTAGAACATGTACAAAGGATAACTTAGTGTACTCTCTCATTAAAGTAGTTTTTTCAATTAACCCATTGTGCATTTTTCACAGTTTCTTCTGTAAGCTAGTGAAAGATGAGACAGATAAAATTAATCATTAGAATAAGCAGATGATGAAACAAATAGTATTTAGGAAACAAGCGTATCTATGCCCAAAAGTTGAGATTGTGGACGTAGAAATGGAGAACCTGATGCAACAAGCAAGCGGAGACCATACTCCTATTGGACAAGGAGGAACACATGGCGACGCCAAGCAAGGAAACTTCATGGACGAAGACGAAGAATAGGCAGTGTGCTTCGGAGTATTATTACAAGATTGAACGAAAGGAAGTATAAGTAAACCCAAGCTTTGGGTAGATTTACTTCAAAAACCATTGTTTTTTGGGTGCATGCGCTTTTCGAGCCTGTTATTTCACTTGCTTTTAAGGCCATGAGTGGCGAGAACAGTAGGCATGCCAACTCGTTAACCCATTAACTAGACTGCAACTAGACGGGCTTTCACGCTCGTTCATCTTTGTATGGCTAAGAAGAAATCAGCGTTAACGCGATTTCCTCTCGCCATTCTACCAAACAGTATAACAACAGGAAATGAAATACAGACATTTACTACATGCTGCACTGCTGTTAACAGTAACAGCCTTTGCAAGCTGCGCCAATGAAGACGTGGCGCAAGACGAGAATAAACAGGCCCAAAACGCCACAAGCGCGCCTGTGGTGACGTTTACAGGCGAGCGTGATATAGCTCAGGTAAGCCCTACTTCACGCACGACAATTAAGCATGCCCTAGGACAAGGAGCAACTCCTTATTGGTCGACAGGCGACAAAATCTGGGTTAAAGACACTAACGGCGCCTTTAAACAGAGCAACGCCGGTACGTTTAATTCAGCCATGACAGATGGTGTGTTCGCTGTCTCGGGAACATTTGCTAACGGATGCACCGTGCATTACACCGGTTCTAATGGTACTGCTGGCGACAAAGTGACTATTGCCGCTCAACAAAAACAAACAGAAGCCAACGATTTTAGCCATGCTGGGGCCTCGGGAGACTGTGGTGTAGCAACGGCAACAGGCAATGGCAATTCTTTTAAGTTTAAGCTAAACCACAAGGCAAGCTATCTCTGCTTCTTGCCTCGCACAACAAATGCTTTCGTAAAGCGCAGTAAACTTACCTCCATCGAGGTGGTTGCCGAAAGCGACATTGCCGGAACGTTCGACTTCTCTAACGGTTCGTTGAGTGCCCAACCCGTGGCAAATGGCTCAAAGATGATAACACTTGTAACAGGCAATGGTTTCGATCTCACCAACGAAAACACAAGCCTCGCCACCAATGGCGCCTATGTGGTTATCCCTCCTGGAACGCATCACCTCACTGTTCGCTACTGGCTCGAGAACATGGTGGACAATCCAAATGGTAGAATTGTAGGAACTGTAACCAAGTACATTGACATTACTTGCGAAGCTGGCAAGATATACGACATCACTGCCAACCTTAACCCCGCAGACGTGTCGGGCGAGTACTTCATGTGGGACGCAAAGAAACATTATTGGTATAATAGGGAAAGCAGCCAACCAAAGGTTAGCGGCGCATCAACCACAAACTTCCCCAAAAGTCAAGCAGACTCTCCTGATAGTTGGTATAATTCACCTGCGGGCGGTGCTAACTGGGCCTCAAACAGCGCAACTCAATGCGCCACGGTGAACCAAGTAATATGGTATGTGCAAAAAGGTGCTCCACACTGGGATGCTGCTGAGCTATGGATCTTGTTCGGACATCTTTATAAGGGTGGAATGTGGTTGAAGAAACAAGATGTTATCGCACGAGAGAACCATACGACTACTCAGAATATGTACGCAAGTTACAATGGTATTGATTATCGTCAGTCCACTGCCACATTCGCGGATTACACTTTCTCTAACAACAACATAGTTAAAGAACGTCCTACTAAGTCTGAGATATCTGATTACTTCTACCTCCCAGCCAAAGGCTTCTATGTAGAAGGAAAGATGCAGTACATTTCTTACCTTGGCTATTACTGGTCAGCCACTTGCTTGAAAGCAGATGCGCAACGTGCATTCAGCTTGACATTCAACCCAAGTTCAATCTCTCTTGGAAGCAACTTCCGTTTCAACGGCTTTGCCGAAGACTTGAAGTGGTAACAGGCAGAAGGTTATTCGATAAGGTATTTCTATAATGGATGTAGGTATTCTTTATGGAATTACCCTTAAAGAGACGTATTAGCAAAAAGAACACATACAAAGCATTGTCGCCTACCTCCGAGTGAGATAGGCGACAATCTTTTTTTGTGGATTGACCGTAATGTTCGCCCACTTTGTATTAGTGTACGCTCGGAAATACTACAATCTCTGTTGCTGAACGGCTCTAATGGCAAGACGAACTTCAAGCCCTCCCTTGCGCGCGCGTATATATATAAGGAGCGGCGAGGGCAATACACAATATCTGTACAGGCTCTAATGCCCGATTTGGGTTGAACGAAAGTCGTGAAGTTGACTATAAACGCACAAGGGAGAATGGACTTACAACCATTCTCCCTTGTGCGTTTTGGGCCATGTTGTGCAGGCATTTACGCCCGCAACAGCCTATTTCTTCTTAAAGTTTTCTAGTCCTTGGTTCAGGAAATCCATGTAATGTGCGATGTCTTCGTCGTAGCTATACGACCTCGCCAGCGGCTTTCCTGCGTTGTCGATGGCCACATAGAACGGCTGAGCGTTAGCCCCGAACTTGCTACGTTGCAGATAACTCCACTTGTCGCCGATGGTTCGAAGCGTTCGTTTCTGTCCGTTCTCGGTTACTTCTACGGGTTCGGGCAGCGGTTTCTTGTCGTCAACGTAGAGCGAAATCAGCACATACTCCTTCGTAAGCTTGTCTGCCACCTGCGGGTCTGTCCACACAGCGGCCTCCATCTTACGGCAGTTTACGCAGCCAAAGCCCGTAAAGTCGATAAGCACCGGCTTGCCTTGTGCGGCTGCGGCGGCCATTCCTTCCTCGTAACTGTCGTATTGCGCGCGCACCTCGTTATGATATAGGTTAAAGTCCTGCGTGTTCATAGGTGGCGCAAAGGCGCTAACAGCCTTGCAAGGAGCACCCCAAAGGCCTGGTATCATATAGACGGCGAAGGCGAACGACACCAATCCGAGCATCACACAGGGTACAGGCATGGCATCTGAACTGCCTTGGTCGCTGGCGAATTTCAAACGTCCGATGAGGTAAAGGCCAAGCATGAAGAACAGCGCAATCCATATCGAGAGGAACACTTCGCGGTCTAGCAGGTGCCATCCGTAAGCCAAGTCGGCCACAGAGAAGAACTTTAAGGCGAACGCCAGCTCGATAAAGCCCAGCACAACCTTGATGATGTTCATCCAACTACCCGACTTCGGCGCTTTTTTTAGCCATGTTGGGAAGAGGGCGAACAGCGTAAAAGGCAGGGCCAATGCCACTGCAAAGCCTAACATTCCGATGCCAGGACCCATGATACTGCCCGATGTAGACACCTGAACGAGCAAGAAACCAATGATGGGACCCGTGCAAGAGAACGACACCAGCGAAAGGGTGAAGGCCATAAGGAAGATGCTGAGCACGCCACTGGTAGACGATGCCTTGCTGTCTACGGCGTTACCCCACTTGTCGGGCAGGCGTATTTCGAACCATCCGAAAAACGAAAGGGCGAAAACAACAAGCAACAAGCAGAAGAATATGTTGAAAACAGCGTTTGTCGACAACGAGTTGAGGGCCGAAGGACCAAAGGCGGCGGTGACCGCCAAGCCCAATGCCACGTAGATAACGATGATGCTCACGCCATAAGTGAGGGCATCACGAATGCCCTTTGCCTTATTTTGTGAGCGTTTGAGAAAAAAACTTACCGTCATGGGGATAATGGGCCACACGCAAGGGGTGAAAAGTGCGAGCAGTCCGCCGATGAACCCCATAGCAAAGATGTACAACATGGAGTTGTCCTGTTTGCCTTGGTCGCCGTTATAGGCTTGCAATTCGGCCACAACGGGTGCCCAAAGTCCGCCTTGACCCACGTCGTTTCCCCCATCGGTAACAGCTGCCACGGCAGCTGCTTTTGCCGTATCGCTCGTAGCGGGCGTGTTAGCGGCAGCGAGGGCAGCCAGCGAGTCGGCCTTTTCCTTGGCCAGTTGGGCAGGCGTTTTGGTTTCTTTCGCATCGGGAGCGTTGGCCGGACCATTGCCCTTAAAGTCGAATTCCACCTGTGTTGGCGGCAAGCAGTTTTGATCATTGCATGCTCCGTATTCCAGATAGCCCTTTATGCGATAGGTTTTTCCGGTTATTTTGTATTTCTGCACAAAGGTAACGGCATTTTCAAAGTAGCGCAACTTCATCTCAAACAGCTTGTCGTAGTTGCTAATCTCCTTGCCTTTGGCTTGCAGTTTGCCTGCTGCTTGTGCACCTTCTGCCTTCTCTGTGGTAACGGTGGCCGAAATCGGACCACCACTAGGCAGGCCTGTTGAGTAGACATGCCAGCCGTTATCAATCTTTGCCGTGAAGATAACGTCCACCTCGGTGGGCGAAACCTGTTTTTGCTGTACGCTTACATGTACGGGGTTTTGCATCTGTGCCGATGCCCCCAACGCGAAGACGGCTAGTAAAGCCGCCAGTAAGGCCAATCTAATTTTCTTCATATTTGGTGGGGTTTTGATTTTGTTGTTATTTTAGTTGACGAGTTTACAAGTTAACGAGTTGACCAGTAAACAGGTCGACAAGTTTTCTAGTTAACACGATTTGTGTGTCATAATGTCTAGCACATACTTATCTGTTTCGTCCATTCCTCGACTTCCAATGGCAGCCAGGTTTCGTATCGAAAGGTCCACATCGTCGTCGATAATGCCCTCAACAGATGTAACATACTTGTGTTGCATGGCCAACATCGCGCTCAACACGGCCGTACTAACGCCCGACGAGAGTTTCAATGCACACGAAGGCTTTGCACCATCGCATATCATACCCGTTAAATTGGCAATCATATTCTTTACCGAATAGCATATCTGCTCGAACGTTCCGCCCATCAGGTAGGTTATTCCGCAGCTGCTTCCCGTGCTGGCCACCACGCATCCGCACAGAGCCGACAGCGTTCCGAGGTGCTGTTTGATGTAGATGGCCGTCAGGTTGCTGATAATTAGTGCCCTGATAAGTTCCTCTTCGGTATTGTGGTTCTCGCGTGCGAACGTTGTTACAGGCACCGTTGTGCAAATTCCTTGGTTGCCACTGCCGCTGTTACTCATCACCGGAACCATCGCTCCAGCCATACGCGCATCGCATGCACTGCCGGTTGCCGAGAGAATGTGCGCAAACATGCTGTCGCCCAGCACGCCACGGCCTAGCGGACTGCACATCGTTTTGCCCAACTGGTGGCCATAATTGTCCTCCAATCCGCAGCGCGAGGCATTCTCGTTCAGCTTTTTAGCTTCAAGAATAAAGCGCAAGTCGTCCAAAGGCGACTCCGTTGCAAACTCGTACACCTTGCGCATAGACAGTTCCACGTCTGTTTTGGCCACCGTTTCTGCGCTACAAGCGGCCTTGTCTAGCAGCACCTTGTCGTTCTTGCGCAGGTAAACAAAGTTGGTGTGCGAACCCTTGATGCGCGCCTCGGCCACTTCGTCGCCGCAGGTGCAGGTAATGTTGATAAAGAGTTTGTCTTCGTCTTCCTCCTCCAACTTAATGTCTATGCGGTTTTCGGCAATCAGCTCCTTACCCTGTTTAACGCTCTCGGGCGTGCAGCCTTTAAGCACTTCCAGTTGTTTTTCGCTGTCGCCGATAAGCACGCCCAGGGCAATGGCGATAGGCAAGCCAATCATCCCCGTGCCGGGGATGCCCACGCCCATTGCGTTTTTAAGTACGTTGGCACTCAGTCGCACGTCAATTCTTTCGGGCGTTTGTGCCAAAAGTTCCTTAGCCTTCGCCGCGCATAGTGCAACAGCGATAGGTTCGGTGCATCCAATGGCAGGCACCACCTGCCGATGTATAAGCTCAAGAATGGCTTTCCTGTCGTTTTCTGATAGCATGGTAAGTTTGTCGGTTGTTTTTGTTTACGGTGTTGTTAAGGCGTGTTCTAAAAATTCCCCGCAAAGGTTTAATTGTTGTTCCTTGTCTTGTTCTTCGCTGTCTTTTTGCTTTTATCTGACCTCTTTTGCTTTCACTTTCAGGCGCATAGTTCGCTATGCACCTTCAAGTCGTAAGCAACGTCTACTCAGCTAAAAAGCTAAAAACACAGTAAAGGCAATTTTTAGAACATGCCTGAAATAATTTTGTGCCTTTATTCGGCTGTGGACTAGTGTCTCGCAGCCAACGATTTGTTCGCCATGCCCCTCTTTATTTTGTGCAAAATCTATGCCGAAACATACCGCTTGCACAAGAGGAACACTACCGCATGCAAAGTTAGCAGAATTTACTTAAAACAATCAACCAACCGAATATTTTTTTTATAGAAATGCAAAAGCAAGCCCTAAAAGGGCTATTTTTTAACATTTCAACATGTTTTAGCCCATAGCTCATGGTCTTTTTAACTGGCGAAAACAGTCTAATGTTTTTCCGCTTACCATCCCATTCGTACCATCTCGTCTGCCGTGCGCACAAAACTCCGCCCTGCGCCGCTGCCACTTGCCTATATAATAAGGTATACCCTTTCTGCCAAATCGCCGCTTTCCTTGCACCCAACCATTGCCTTTTGGTTTGTCGGTAAACGTTCAAATTCTTTCCAATTCTTGCAAGATTGGAAAGAATTGCATAACTTTGTGATGACGTTCAAAGGCAAATAGACTATGGGCAAAATAGAATTACCACCGCAGACGAGCCTCAAAGACCGAGCAATAGCTTTGCTCGAAGTGCAAGACGAGGGCATTGTAGCCCTTGCAGAGAAAATAAACGAGGAGTACGAATATTGGGACACGGTGAAGTATAAGCCGCTGCCCAAGGGCTGTACGCCCCAAAAGCTGTGGGTCTACACTAAGGCATTGCGCATGCAAAACAGGATGCGCGTATGGCCCAGCTATGCTATAACGCTGGCTGTAACTAGCCACATGCAACGTATATGCCACGAGTTCGATATGAATTTTGGCGGTACGTGGATGGCCGACGACAAGCTGCCGCCCGAAACAAACGAACGTTATTTGGTGAGTTCGCTCATGGAAGAGGCCATCTCGTCAAGTCAGATGGAGGGTGCCAACACCACGCGCCGTGTGGCAAAAGAAATGCTACGTAAGCAAACAAAGCCCAAAGACAAGGCGCAACAGATGATAGCCAACAACTATCAAACCATACAATTCATCGTGCAGAGCAAGGACAAGCCGCTTACCCCGGAGCTTTTGCAACATGTGCACAGGCTGATGACGGAGAAGACACTGAGCAACGATGAGTACGCGGGCAGGTTTAGAACCAACGATGAGGTGGTAGTGGCAGATGGTATAACGCACGAAGTGGTGCATCGGCCGCCAACTCACAAGGATATAGAACCCTTCGTTGCCGACTTGTGTAGCTTTTTCAACGACGAAGAGCAGTCTGTTTTCATCCACCCGCTGATAAGGGGCATTATCATTCATTTCATGTTGGCCTACGTTCACCCCTTTGTCGATGGCAATGGGCGCACGGCACGTGCCTTGTTTTATTGGTACTTGCTGAGGCGTGGCTATTGGCTAACGCAATATTTGTCTATTTCGCGCGTGATAGCACGCTCAAAAAAAGCCTACGAAAAGGCCTTTCTTTACACCGAGGCCGATGAAAACGACATGGGCTACTTCGTTGCTTACAACATGCGTGTGTTGCAACAAGCGTTCCGCGAGTTGCAAACCTACATCAAACGAAAGCAGAAAGAGCACCTTGCCGCCAACACTTACCTGCGACTGGGCGACATCAACGAGCGGCAGGCGCAAATAATACAGCTGCTTGTAGATAATCCCAAGGCCGTGCTTACCATTAAAGAGTTGCAAAATAGGTTCTTGGTTACGCCTACAACCGCTAAAACCGACATCATGGCCCTTGTTAATCGCGGGCTTGTCAGCGAGTTTGCGTTTAACAAAGTGAAAAAGGGATATGTGCGAAGTGAGGGTTTTGAAGAGGCGATTAAACGACAAAAAGGGTAACAAAGTCTATCCGCCGCTGCCGTCTGCTATGCGCCAATGCCTATCTTTGCATGTGTTTGGCCATGCACAAGGTGCTTGTTTCGCCATCAAAAAAGGCTAAACCCTGCTGCCGTTTGGGCATCAACAAACGTTCCAATTCTTTCCAATCCTTATAAAATTGGAAAGAATTGGAACGTTCTTGTGTCGGAGTTACTGCGCGCCTATCCCCATCTTTGCGATGCAAAACACAGCATATTGTTGGGGTTTACCCATGTTTGATGGCAAAGACAGCTAAGTCCTAAAAGTTTGAATGCCTGAAACAAATGCCCTTTTCCCATCATTTATACTTCATTTAAAATGAAAAAACCTCACCAACTTACCTAACCAAAAAGTTAAAAGCAGTGCGATTGTTTTACAAAACACGCCCTAACCGCCAGTCTATTCTAGCAAAAATAAAGCCCATTTAGTAGGCAATTCGCCGCTATTTACAGCCTTATAGGTTTCTGTTTTAGTCTGTTTTTAAGAAAACCGCCTGCATTTTGCACCATTTTAGCCTTCTAATTGGTTGCCCACTCGCTATTTTTTCACACCCAAAAACCTGCTTTCTACTGCTAAAAAGCAGGTTTTTAACGCCCATTTTGCCCTTCCTAACCCTGTTTTTAATGGTTCTAAAAGGTTTTGAATGTACCATTGCGGCGTATATTTATGCTTTTCGCCTCGCATTTAGCAGCATTTTACCTTGCGTTTAGCACCAAAACGCATTGCATTTAGCACCAAAACGCACTGCGTTTAGCACCAAAATGCACTGCATTTAGCTGCAAATAGCCCAATGTCTGGTGTAAATGGCGGTGTTATGAAATAAATATTCATTTTGTCTGCATTTACATCTAACCCCATTTTGAATGAAAACAACCCCCCGCGAGAATCGAATTTTTGCAGCCGAGCGGGCAGTTGGTGAATAAAAAGGCACTCATCGTGTTAAAATTCTTGCTGAAAAATGGACAGCAAGGCGGGTGGTGCGTTAACAAGGGAACAAGTTAACAAGTTTGTAGGCGCAGCCATTTTTTCACCTTTTCACCCTTTCACTTTTTCACCTTTATAACCGCCTTTCGCTGGGTGTTACGGGTTTGTTGTTGTACGTCACGCTTTGTGCGGCAGGTTTCTTGCCCATGATACCCCTCGTGGTGATGCTTGTCGTGGCCTTTTTCATCATCTATTATGTGCGTTCGCGACGTAAATTGAGAAGAGGGTAGGGCGATTTAATTTTCTTTCTTCATGTTTTGGCGGTGACATACTTTTGTCGTAACTTTGCAAAACAAAGGTGTTGTCGCCCATCATTGCACTTGTGCCTTGTTTGTAAGGGGTTTGTTGTGCAGTGCATCGCGGCAAACTGATGGCAGAATGTAACCGATTATAAAGTACCAAAAGATGAAAAATTCTAGTTTAAAAAGCCTGTTTTCGCTGCTTTTCTTAGTGGGTACCGTGAGCATTGTGTTGTATTGCATCCTAACGAAAGATACGATAGACATGCGTTTTGATACGCCGGGCGGGGTTAACAATCCGTTTTCGCCTTTCTTCCTCTTAGTGCCCGTTCTGTTTGTTGCAGGCGCTTACTTCTTTATTCGTTCTCAGGCAGACAAGCCCATGCGTGTGAGAAGGGGCTTTAAGCGATACGTGATACCGGTGAATGAGCATAATGCCCCGTTGATACGTGATTTTCATGAGTCTATTTCGCTAGACATTACGTGCGTTGGTTTTTATAGCGTGCTCTTCTTGTCGGGTATAATTGTATTCAACCCCTTTGTTACGGTGGCGGTAACGATGTTGCCTTTGCTAGTGGTAGGGTGGTCGACGTATAAGTTGAATCGTGATAAGGAAATGCAATGCAATGATAAAACATAACACATCAAACAACCGGATAGCCGTGGTTTTTCTCGCGGCAACCTTCGCTGTGGCTCTCTATTCCGTGGCGATAGAGGTGCTTTCGGCCTTGCAAATTAGTTTCTTTGCCGCCGACGATAGGGTGGGTTTGCCCATCTTTACCTTTTTGTTGCCCTTCATTTCGGGGGCTCTTTACCTGCGGCTGCGCTATGTCTCGTTGCATCCGCTAAGCAATCCGTGGCCAAACGGGCCAGAAGATACGGAGGAAAACAAATGGCTGATGAGCCGTTATGCCGACAAGATGCTGCCCAACATCACGGGGATGATGCTACTTTTGGCCGTGGGGGATGTCGTGCTTATGCCTGATTTGATAATGGTAGTGCTGTTTTGGGCATTCTATATGGTGGTGGTTACGCTGCAGGTTTTCAGTAAGATTACGTATAAAAAACGCTAGAACCGCTGCCCGCACCTCCCCATTTCACGTTATTTTGCAGCGTGGCTTAGAGCCAGTTGCACATTTTTGCGTAACTTTGCAGTCGCTAACAGCCATATACCACCCACAAAATGCAAGATGGGTGGCGCATGGCGTATGGGCATACAATTATTTATAGATACACAAATTCGTAGCATTATGGCATATCTTTTTTCTTCCGAGTCGGTTTCCGAAGGGCATCCCGACAAGGTGTCCGACCAAATATCAGATGCTTTGGTAGACCAATTCTTAGCCTACGACGACAAAGCACACTGCGCAATCGAAACATTCGTTACCACAGGGCAGGTGGTTATCATGGGCGAAGTGCGTTCTAGTTCGTACATCGACCTGCAAACCATTGCCCGAAACACCATCAAACACATTGGCTACACCAAATCGGAGTACCAATTCGACGGCGATTCGTGCGGCGTACTGACGGCTATTCACGAGCAAAGCGACGACATCAACCGCGGCGTTAGTCGCGAAGAGGCCGACGAACAGGGAGCCGGCGACCAAGGAATGATGTTCGGTTACGCCACCAACGAAACCGAAAACTACATGCCCCTGTCGCTAGACTTGGCTCACTTGCTGATGATTACGTTGGCCGAGATACGAAAAGAGGGTAAGGAAATGACTTATTTGCGCCCCGACTCGAAGAGTCAGGTGACGGTGGAGTATGCCGACGACGGGCAGCCCATACGCATCGACACCATCGTTGTGAGCACACAGCACGACGACTTCGGCCCCAACGACGAGCAAATGCTGGCCCAAATAAAGGCCGACGTGCTGAACGTGCTGATGCCTCGCGTTAAAGCGAAGATAACAAGTGCCAAGGTGCTGGCGCTTTTCAACAACGACATTAAGTATTTCGTTAATCCCACGGGTAAGTTCGTTATCGGCGGCCCACATGGCGATACGGGCTTAACGGGTCGTAAAATCATTGTAGACACCTATGGCGGTAAGGGCGCACACGGCGGCGGAGCTTTCTCGGGCAAAGACCCAAGTAAGGTTGACCGTTCGGCTGCATACGCCGCACGCCACATCGCTAAGAACATGGTGGCCGCAGGTGTGGCCGACGAAATGCTGGTGCAAGTGAGCTATGCTATCGGCGTGGCCGAACCGGTTAACATCTACGTTAACACCTACGGGCGTAGCAAGGTACAACTAACCGACGGCGAAATAGCCCAGAAGGTGGCGCAACTGTTCGACCTACGCCCCAAGGCTATCGAGCGAAGCCTCAAACTTCGTCAGCCCATCTACGCCGAAACGGCCGCTTACGGGCACATGGGGCGCAAGAACGAGGTGGTGAAGAAAACCTTTACCAGCCGTTATCACGAAACGAAGGTGATGGAAGTGGAGCTGTTCACTTGGGAAAAGCTCGACCGCGTAGACGACATAAAGAAGGCGTTCGGCCTTTAAACCCACCGGCTGCATGCGCTGAAACCCCAAGGCAAGGCGTTTGCCGCATGGGATTTCGGGGCATGCCTAGCTTGTTTTGTACCTCTCTTCTCCCACGTGTCGTGCATCGAAAGCGGCCTCCTTTGCTAGCGCATTGCAAGGCGAAACGCTTTCTGTACGGCCATAACAACATACAACAAGCCCATTCAGAGCGTGCTAAAACCCATTAAAGAACAGTATTACATCGCCCCTGCCGACACGACGGCAGCCGAGACCGCCTTTGCAGACAGTGCAAAAACGGCCAAGCCCAAGGTGCTTACGCCCAAAGAGGTGCTTAGTTGGCTGCCCTACGATGCTACGCCCGAACAGCAGGACTCGGCCATTCAGGCACATTTCAAGCCCGACTCCATCCGTTGGAGCACGCGCCCCGACACCTTGCACCTGCCGTGCCACTCGGTGGGAAAGGATGTGCGCATTGTTGATTTGCCGCTTTATTATCGCGAGTCCTTCTTCTCGCAAAGTCCGTACTACCATCCAGAGATGCCAGCCGGACGGCCAGGGGTAGCAGGCGACCCCGTGCCTTATACTATCGCCAGCGACGACTTGCTCACTTCGTTGCTTTTGGGTTGCTTCATATTGGGCTGTGTGGCTTTCGCCCAATCGCGCGATTTCATCTTCCGTCAGGTAAAGCATTTCTTCCGCGTACGCAACGAAGGAACCTCCGAAATAGCCGAGACGACGGGCGAGATACGTTTCCAGATATTCCTTGCACTGCAAACCAGTTTGCTCTACGCTATCCTTTTCTTCCTTTACCTGCGGCACTTGCGCGTTGAAACCTTCATCGCCGAGCAGTTCGTTGTTATCGGCATACTCACGGGTTTGGTGGCAGGCTATTTCCTGTTAAAGGCCTTTGCCCAATGGTTTGTGGGGTGGGTGTTCTTCGGTAAGCGCAAAAACAACCAGTGGCTTAAATCCTTTCTCTTCCTTGTTTCTTCGCAAGGCGTGTTGCTTTTGCCGCTGGTTATGCTGCAAGCCTACTTCCAGCTCACCATCAAGAGCAGCATTATCTATGTGGGCATCGTGCTTGGGGCAACCAAAATACTGTCGCTTTATAAGACCCACCTTATCTTTTTCCGCAAAAAAGGCCAGTTTCTGCAAAATTTTTTGTACTTTTGCGCTCTCGAAATTGTGCCTTTGTTCGCCCTGTGGGGCGTGTTGACAATCGCCTCCAATTATTTGAAAATCAATTTTTAAGCAAGTAGATGGTAAAAAAGATATTAATATCTCAACCCAAACCGACGAGTGATAAGTCGCCCTACTTCGACATAGAGAGAGAGTATGGCGTTAACTTGGTGTTCCGCCCTTTTGTACAGGTAGAAGGCATCACCTCGAAAGAGTTTCGCCAGCAAAAGGTAAGTATCCCCAATTATACAGCTATCGTATTTACGTCACGCCACGCCATCGACCACTTTTTCAAGCTGGCCAAAGAGCTACGCGTGACCATTCCCGAAACGTTGAAGTATTTTTGCGTAACAGAGACCATTGCGCTCTACATCCAAAAATACGTGCAATACCGCAAACGTAAGGTGTTTTTCGGAACAACGGGCAAGATGGAAGACCTGCTACCCACAATGGCGAAACACAAACAAGAGAAGTATTTGGTGCCGATGAGCGACAACCACAACGACGACATCGCCAAATTGCTCGACTCGAAGAAACTGAACCATACGGAATGCGTGATGTATCGTACCATCACCAACGACTTTACGCCCGAGGAGATAAAGAACTTCGACTACGACATGCTCATCTTCGTGAGCCCAACGGGTGTTAAATCGTTCGTTAAAGACTTCCCCAACTTCGAGCAAGGCGACGTTCGTATCGGCACGTTCGGCCCTGCAACGTCGAAAGCCATCACCGATGAGGGCTTACGATTGGACTTCCAAGCTCCCTCGAAAGAATATCCCTCGATGTCGGGCGCATTGAAAGCCTATCTCGACGAGCATAAGTAAGGCTCGCCAATTAGACCTCTAAGGCATGCAACACGCGGTGTTGGCGTGTACATTTTTTACCTTATTGGTAAGCGTACGTCACCTAGGAGCGGTGCGCACAACGGTCTAAATCATCCTTCAAACCCAGTAACAATGGCAGCAACGGTATCGCAAAAGCTAAGAAAAGAAGAGCGCGCCTGTGGCAAAAAGCTCACCGAAGAGCTCTTTTGTGGTGCAGATAGCCGGTCGCTCGCTGCCTTTCCCTTGCGGGTGGTGTATCTGGTACAGCCCTTTTCGGCCGACGAACAGCAGGCGATAGCCGCCGCGCAGATGATGATTAGTGTGCCGAAACGCAGGTTTAAGCACGCCATCGACCGCAATAGGGTTAAACGACAGGTGCGCGAGGCCTATCGCAAGAACAAGCATTTGCTTTATAACAAGTTGCCAGAAGGCAAAAAAATAACCCTGGGTTTCCTTTGGTTGGATGCCAAACACCACACTTCGGCCGTGGTTGAAGACAAGGTGCAGAACCTGTTACGCCGTATAGGAGAAAGCTTATGAATGCGCTTCGTTCCCTTTTAGGTCTGTTGCGGCGTGTTGCAGTGTGGCTTTTGTTGCTGCCCATCCGCTTTTATCAGCTGGCCATTTCGCCTTATACGCCCCCCTCGTGCCGTTTTACGCCCTCTTGTTCAGAATATGCTCGCCAAGCCATCATCAAGCATGGTCCATTTAAGGGCTTGGCCTTGGCCGTTTGGCGTGTGTTGCGATGCAATCCGTGGGGCGGTAGCGGATACGACCCTGTGCCGTGAAAGCCTCACCGGCAGCGCAACCTTGCACACTATCGGCCTTATCCCCGGCCCCTCTCGGCCTCACCCCCGACCCCTCTCCAAGGGGAGAGGGGAGTGATATGACTTGTGAATTTACCACTTACTAATGGATAATCACTCAGCTCGTTAACTTGTGAACTTGTAAAATTGTAGACTAACATAATTGTCAACACATTAACTTGTTAACTCGTCCACATGTCAACTTGTCAACTAACAAGCTTTTCAGCTCATTACTTGTTAGCTCGTTAACTCGTCCACTCATAAACTAATAAACATCCTTTATATATCCCGATGAAGAAAAATTTTGTAGAAGAACTAAGATGGCGCGGCATGTTGGCGCAGATTATGCCTGGAACAGAAGAACTGTTGCAGAAGGAAACGGTTACGGCGTACCTTGGAACAGACCCCACAGCCGACTCTTTGCACATCGGGCATCTAGCCGGCATCATGATGTTACGCCACTTGCAGATGTGCGGACACAAGCCCATCATCCTCGTAGGAGGGGCAACGGGCATGATTGGCGACCCCTCGGGCAAGAGCATGGAACGTAATTTGCTCGACTCGAAAACGCTATATCACAACCAAGAGTGCATCAAAGCACAGGTGGCGAAGTTCCTCGACTTCGACGCCAAGGGCGACAACGCCGCCGAGATGGTGAACAACTACGATTGGATGAAGGACTTTTCGTTCCTCGACTTCGCACGAACGGTGGGCAAACACATCACCGTTAACTACATGATGGCCAAGGACAGCGTGAAGAAACGCCTCAATGGTGATGCTCGCGACGGCCTTTCGTTCACCGAGTTTACTTACCAATTGTTGCAGGGTTACGACTTTCTACACCTCTACGAAACCAAAGGTTGCAAGCTACAACTAGGCGGTAACGACCAATGGGGCAACATGACAACGGGCGCCGAGCTTATTCGCCGCACCCTAGGCGTAGAAAACGAGGCCTACGCGCTTACTTGTCCGCTCATCACTAAGGCAGACGGAACGAAGTTCGGCAAGACGGAGAGCGGCAATATATGGCTCGATGCCAAGCGTACTTCGCCCTACATGTTCTACCAATTCTGGCTGAACGTGAGCGACACCGATGCCGAACGCTACATCAAGATATTTACTTCGCTGGATAAAGAGACGATAGACGCGCTGGTGGCCGAACAAAACGAAGACCCAGGAAGACGCCCATTGCAAAAGCGATTGGCCGAAGAGGTTACGGTTATGGTTCATTCGCAGGCCGCGCTCGACCAGGCTATGGAGGCCAGCAACATTCTTTTTGGCAAGGCCACAAAAGAAAATCTGCTTAAACTAGACGAGCAAACGCTGCTCGATGTGTTCGAGGGCGTGCCGCATTACGAACTGGATAAGGCACTGCTTGGCCAGCCTGCCATCGACCTTTTCACGCGCGAAGACGTGCCAGTATTCGCCAGCAAGGGCGAGATGCGTAAGTTGGTGCAAGGCGGAGGCGTGTCGCTCAACAAGGAAAAGCTTGCCGCTGCCGACCGCCCTGTTACTGCCGACGACCTTATCGACGGCAAATACCTGCTTGTTCAGCGCGGAAAGAAAAACTATTATTTGCTTATCGTGAAATGATGCGTTGCGCTTTTGCGCATACCGCCACATAAAGTTTCGCCCCTTTATCTCGGTTGGGACATTCGCAAGGCTGAAAAGCCAAATGCGAAATTCTCAAAAAGAGATAAAGGGGCGAAACTGTTTTCTAGGACTAAACGTTGGCGTTCTCGATACTTTCAGTAACCTTATCTTTGCCCGTTATGGCAAAATGGTTTGTTTTTTAGACGTTCGTCTGCCAACAAGTTGCCTGCAATATATCTGTACAATGCCGTTTGTAGTGGGGCTACAAGCACCTTGTAGTGCCAGTACAAACGGCTTGTAGTGCTAGTACAAGAGCCTTGTAGCCCTAGTACAAACGGCCTTGTATTGGTTCGTATGCACTTCCTGTTGCCGCTAAAAGCCGCTTGTGCCGATGCACGTAGGCCGCATAGGGCTGTTGGTTGCCTGATGGTGATGCTTACAAAGCTTAGCTTTTTTAGCCATAACCATCGCCAAGGCCACGGCCTTTAAGCCTCAACCCTGCGTGTACCCATGCGGGCCTCAACCACGTTCACCACATAGTCGGCCAGCTTTTCGCATTCGTTGATGATGTCCATATACATCGTTCCCACATTATATGTGTACTCGTGGTTGTTGATGTCGTTAATGTTTTGGTTACGAAGTTGTTTGCGATAGTTGTTAATCTCGGTTTCGATGTTAAACGAACGGGTAGTGTCCAAGTACTCCTTACGTCCGCGGATGATGATGTTCATCTGCGAAAGGCTATCGTCGGTAAGCTCGAACATCTGGTGGATACGTTCGTATTGCTTTTCGGTAAAGTCCTCCTTCGAGTTCACCAGTCGGCTAATCGTTCGCGCAAGGTTATAGCAGCTGTCGCCGATGCTTTCCAATTCGGTAATCTCGCGCATCATGTCGCGTATTTTTCCCTTCGTATCGTCACTCAGGTGCGCATCGCTCACCGCACTCAGATACTTGGCAATCTCTTGCTCCATGTTGTCGGATATGTTCTCATACTTTTCTATGCGCGAGTAAAGCTTGGCGAAATTCGAGTCATCGCGTGTGCCGAGCAACTCGCGCACCATGCCGAACATGCGTTGCATACGTTCTGCAAAGCTGCTAATCTCCTTATGCGCTTCTAGCACCGAAAGTTCGGGCGTCTTCATAATACCCGCCTGAATGAAACGAAGGCGGAACTCCTCTTCCTCGTCTTTCTTGCTCGGTTTGATGATTATGCACACCAATTTCTCTATCTGCGGTATGAACCAGATAAGTATGCCCGTGTTAAATAGGTTGAAACATGTGTGGAAAGCCGCCAGCACAACTGGCAATTTAACGGCCAATTCGGCTTGCGTAAGTTTCGGTCCTTCGGGGTTATAGCCCACAATGTCGCAAATCATGTTCACAAATGGGTAGAAAACGATGAGCACCCACACCACGCCAATGACGTTAAACACCAAGTGTGCCATTGCTGTTCGGCGTGCTTGCGTGTTGGCTCCCAAGGCAGCGAGGTTGGCCGTTGCCGTAGTTCCGATGTTCTCGCCCATCACCAAGGCGATGCCCAAGTGGATGGGCAGCACGCCCGTAGAGCATAAAAGGATGGTGATGGCCATCACTGCGGCCGACGATTGCACGATGGTTGTGATAACCGTACCAATCAACAAGAATATCAATATCGTGAAATAGCTGTTCACGTCGAACGAGCTGAAGAAGTCGATAACGCCCTGGTTGTGCTGTAAGTCTAGCTGTTTGCCCGTATCGCTCAGCAGCACAAGACTGAAGAAGAGGAACGATATGCCAAAAAGAAAATCGCCTTTGTAGCGGTGTTTGCGTGAGTAGATAAGCGCAATTCCTACTAGAAAGGCGGGAAAAACAAAGTCGGTAAGGTCTATCGAGTAGCCTAGCGACATAATCCAGGCTGTAAGTGTGGTGCCAATATTGGCGCCCATGATTACCGATATGGCCTGAGCCAAGGTTAGTAAGCCTGCATTAACAAACGAAACGGTCATCACGGTGGTGGCCGACGACGATTGAACGGCACAAGTAATAAACGCTCCCGTGAGCATTCCCGTAAAGCGGTTGGTGGTCATCGCTGCAAGCACGTGCCGCAATTGCGGACCGGCCATCTTCTGCAACGCTTCGCTCATAATCTTCATGCCATAGATGAGCAATGCCAGTGATCCTGCAATCTTAAAACCAAAAACCAGATAATTGCTTGTATCCATAAATTAACTATATTGTGGTCCCTTATTGTTGTGACTTTGAAATTTATTCTTTAACTTTACACTCACTAAATTCTTAATGTCGCTAAACATGAAACGATCCATACAAATACGATGCAAAAATAATAAAAAAACCGCAAAGGTAGAAATCGGTAGCACACTTTATGATGTTTTTCACGAATTAAAACTCGATATGCCTTACGGCCCAATTAACGCCAAGGTGAACAACAAGATTGAGGGCATGCACTATCGCCTGTATCATAACAAGGACGTGGAGTTTCTCGATTTGCATTCGCCCTCGGCTTTGCGGGCCTACACACGCACGCTTTTCTTCGTGCTGTGCAAGGCCGTTCACGACCTTTATCCGCACAGCAACGTGGTGATAGACATCCCCGTGAGCAACGGATATTATGTAGACCTCGACATTCAACGCCCCGTAACGCCGCAAGATGCCGACGATATTCGCCGCCGCATGCAAGAGATTATTGCCGCGCGCTTGCCCATATCGCGGCACGAAACAACAACCGATGCCGCCATCGCCATGTTTAAAAAGGTGGGCGACGAGTCGAAAGTGCGCCTATTAGAAACCGTGGGTACGCTCTACACCACTTATTATGAGCTAGACCACTACGTGGACTACTATTATGGTTCGCTACTCACCAACACACGCGAGCTGCGCCTTTTCGGGCTTGAACCCTATTACGATGGGCTTTTGCTGCGTGTGCCCTCCACGCATAACCCCGCACAGCTGGGCGAACTGGTGCGCCAAGACAAGATGTTCGACATCTTTAAGGAACACCACCGTTGGCAACAGATATTAGGCATACGCACCGTGGGCGATTTCAACAAGGCGGTGGCCAATGGGTTCAGTGCCGACCTCGTGCACGTGTCTGAAGCCTTGCAAGAAAAGAAGATTGCGCGCATTGCCGACGAGATTGCCGCGCGGCCCGAAGTGCGCATGGTGCTGTTAGCTGGCCCGTCGTCGTCGGGAAAGACCACAACCTGCAAACGTCTCTCGGTGCAACTGCTGGCAAATGGCATAAGGCCCGTGCAAATTTCGTTAGACGACTACTTCGTTAATCGCGAACATACGCCCAAAGATGCCAATGGGGAGTACGATTACGAGAGCCTTTACTCGCTAAACATACCATTGCTTAACGAACATCTTGCAGCCCTGTTCCGTGGCGAAGAGGTTCAGATGCCCAAGTATAACTTCATTGAAGGACGGAGCGAACCTAACGGCAAGCGTTTGCATCTGCCCAAAGATAGTATCTTGGTGGTTGAAGGCATTCATGCCCTTAACCCCGAGCTAACGGCCCTCATCCCAGCCGAACAGAAGTACAAGGTGTATGCCTCGGCACTAACAACCATCTTGCTAGACAACCACAACTACATCCCCACCACCGATAATCGCCTACTTCGCCGCATCGTTCGCGACCATAAGTATCGCGGAGTGTCGGCGGCCGAAACCATTAAGCGTTGGCCCAGCGTACGTGCCGGCGAAACAAAGTGGATATTCCCCTATCAAGAAGAGGCCGATGCCGTGTTTAATACGGCCATGCTTTTCGAGTTGGCCATCATCAAAACGCAGGCCGAACCCTTGCTCGAACAAGTTCCAGAGAGCAGCGACGAGTATTCTGAGGCCTACCGCCTGCGCAAGTTCCTTCGCTATTTCGCGCCCATGCCCTTCCATCAGCTGCCGCCAACGTCGCTGTTACGCGAGTTCTTGGGCGGTAGTTCGTTTAGCTATTGATAAAGAGTCAGCCACAACTGGCCTCACCCCCAGCCCCTCTCCAAGGGGAGAGGGGAGTGGTATGCCTTGTTGATTAACCGCTTGTTACTGGCTAACTCGTCAACTTGTTATCTACCAGCCTCGCCCCCAGCCAACTCCTCTCGGCCTCACCCCCAGCCCCTACCGGCCTCACCCCCGGCCCCTCTCCAAGGGGAGAGGGGAGTAGTATGCCTTGTTTGTTGTACGCCTGTTGCGGGTTAACTCGTCAACTGGTTAACTCGTTAACTACTCAATTTCACGTCAACCCGTCAACTGGTTAACTCGTTAGCTACTCAATTTCACGCCAAACCGTCAACTTGTTAACCAACCTTCTTCTGTCCGTTTTTCAGCAAAAGTTTTAACATTATGGCTGCGATTTTTTCCACCAATCGTCCACCAAGGCGCAAAAAATCGATTCTCGCGAGGGGTCGTTTTGGTGCAAACGGGAGAGTGTTTACGGATGCGGAAGAATGAATATTTATTACCAAGAATCGTCTTTTACACCAGATTTTGGACCATTTGCAGCAAAATGCAGTGCAATTTGGTGCAAAACGTAGTGCAAAATGCCGCTAAACGCAGTGCGTTTTGGTGCAAAATGCAGTGCGTTTTGGTGCTAAACGCAAGCTAAAATGGTGCAAAATGCAGTACTTTTTGCCGCTAAACGTAAGGCGAAAAGCATAAATATCCGCTGAAATGGTATAAACAAAACCTTTTCTAACCATGAAAAACATGACTGAAAAGGGCAAAATGGCCATTAAAAAGTGGGTTTTAGCACCTAAATGCGGGTATTTGGGAGCGAAAAAATTGCGAGTGGGCGGCAAAATAGAAAGGCTAAATGGTGCAAAATGCAGGTTCTGTTCTTAAAAACAGACAAGTTGAAGGATGTGAAATGCTAGGAATGGTGGCTATTTGCCTACTTTTTAACCTATATTTTCGCTAGAATGGGTCGAAAAAAAGAGGGGCTTTGTAAAAAAACAACAATTTAAGTTGTTGAGTTGTTGAGTTGTTGAGTTAGAGAATTGGTGAGTTGTTGAGTTAGTGCGTTTTTGAGTTGATGAGTTTTTGAGTTGGTAAGTTTTTGAGTTGATGAGTTAGTGGGTTGGTGAGTTTTTGAGTTGATGAGTTTTTGAGTTAGTGAGCTTTTGAGTTAGTGAGTTTTTGAGTTGGTGAGTTTTTGAGTTTTTGAGTTGGTGAGTTTTTGAGTTAGTGAGTTTTTGAGCTAGTGAGTTGGTGAGTTGGTGAGTTTTTGAGCTAGTGAGCTAGTGAGCTAGTGAGCTAGTGAGTTGGTGAGTTTTTGAGTTTTTGAGTTAGTGAGTTAGTGAGTTTTTGAGTTGGTGAGTTTTTGAGTTTATGAGTTTGCACCGCTCTATCCGCTTCCAATAATCATTGCCCTATCCTTTCTGTTGGATAGTACGGAGGCTCATTTGTTCAGAAGTATGCCTGCAATAGGATACAACGACCGACAACTACCATAACACCGATATTTCTGCTCGGTAACACGAATAACTAATGATTATTTCTTATATTTCCTTTTTCTTTCACCGATTATATCTTACTACATAACTACAATAAGAGATAACACGGTGAAAGAAAAAGGATTAAGAATTTTATTGATATATAATATTTTCCAATTATTTACTACGCTACTGCAAAAGAAAGTTTTTTATAAGAATAGAATTGACAGTGTATCAAAACTAAAACCACAGCCATGAGAAGTTACAGATTATGAACACATACACTTAAAAGAGCCGTATCAAACCCTATAATGAGTAACGACACAGCTCTTTTTCTTGTTTTGAGGGAGATTAAAGTTTCTAATCAAGAAGTTCGCATCCTTTCAGATGTTGAGTTTGTATCCAATATATTTTATGGCAACTATTTAAGTTCATGCAACATATATGGCGCTCCTGAAGTTTTTACTTTTATATTTTCATAGCTTCCATCATTCATGTGGTAGACAGAGTAGCCCATGCCTTGGTCTGTTGACATGCCGAAGATGATGTCATTACCTGACTTGCAGATAGATGCGGCCCAGCCTACAGTTCCAGAAAAATTCATCTTCTTGCAAGTCTTATTGTATAGATTAATTTCAAAGGCTTGAAATGATTTGTCATGAACGTAGTCAGGTGGATTGCTTGCCGCTCCGGGAATGTTAAGGTATCCATAAACCTTTCCGTTTCCACCATACACTTTATTATAAACATACGATGTTCTGTTCCCCTTTACTCCTTCTAAGTTTACGTCTGCAAGGGTGAAGCAATATGAGTTGTCAAAGTCTTGCTCCCCTTTCTTAATGCGTAAGAACCCTTCCTTGACCCCAGGCTGGTATCCAAACATAGCTACGCAATAGAAATAGATGTCACCCTTCTCGTCCACGAATGGGTCCCCAGCGGGGGTCATAGAGGAGGCCATTGTAGCACGAGGGTCACTAATCATTTTGATGGGCTTATCGGTCTTGGTATCTATTAAGGCTATATGTGCCCCCTTCTCGCATGAGTAGGCAGACTTTAATTGGCAGAGCGTCACGTATAAGATGCCGTCTCTGATGATGGAAGCACATGGTTCAGGATTATTGTCGCCAGCCAACTTCCCCAAGGAATAGCCAGATAAATCTATTTCTCCTGTTTTTGTCATGGAGGACGGATCTATAATCCACACCTTTCCTAATCCAAGACAAGAAACGTAGGCTTTCTTCTCGGATAAGAATGTGATGTATGTGGCCTTTGCACCACTTGGAAATAGCATGGTGTTTCCTTCTTGAACAAGGATTCCATCCTTAGGGATGTACTTGTAGAGGTGTTCTGTATCTGTCACATATATCTTACTAAAGTTTCCCACCCCTTAAAACCCTGGCTTTTCCCATTCACCTTTGCCTGTA
>ERZ773004.496-NODE-496-length-24784-cov-5.295079_pt1 | contig 24784 bp, 27 predicted proteins | sample MGYA00580667_ERZ773004 | MGnify/ENA primary metagenome ERZ773004 (study PRJEB29015, sample SAMEA2737963) | human oral metagenome | biome: human oral; feature: human-associated habitat; material: dental | place: China | collected 2123 ... | reverse complement strand
GACTATGATTGAGTATGAAGTTTATATCCCAATAAAAGGAAACCCAAATGCAAATTAACGGAAAAGAGATATTTGAGAAAGGTGCTCTTATGTGTCATCTAAGTCGAATGGCTTCTTTGGAATATCAAGTTGATCATTTGATTCATCCCGCGGTTGAATATTACGAAAGCCCATTGGAAATGATAGAATTTCTATATACCGAATGCAAGAACGCTTTATTGGAGCAATTTAAATTTTGCTTCCTGCCATATGAGAGAGATGCACTAAGAGAACTTTTGGAGCTCATAGATAGATACTTTAAAGATCAAAGCTTGCTAGAAGGAGATACTTACGATTATCTAGTCTATCAGAACAAATCCTGGATAGAGGTCAGGGAGCTCGCTTTGAAGACCTTGCATATTTTCGGATACAAGCCATATAGCTTTAACTATGATTAGACCCGGATTGAACCTGGCAGAATGAAATTTATCGTATATATCTTTACTCTGCTACTATGCCTAAGCGCTTGGGCTTTGCTTGGTTATATACGGTAAAATAAGACCGATGCCGCGTAAGCAAACAGCTTTATTTCGGGCGCACTTATGTTGCGCTGCATCATACCGCGCGCCGTAACGATACATCTAACGCCGCTAGACCGTGCTTTAGCTGCTACGTCGCGATGCGCTCTATCGCTGCGCCTTAAATCCTTGCGCCCGAGTCGCCTAGATCATCTTTCCGACGAGTTTTTCTTTAAATTCCTTGTAAATTTCAGGCCCCGCGTGTTTGTATTCGCTCGTCAGCTTATTGTGAAATTCCGCCATATCGCCGCCGCTTTCGCGGTATAGCTTGATCGCGTTTCGCCTTACGGCACCGTCTTTTAGGTCGCTATCGTAGGTGATGCTCGCGTATCGCGTCCGCGCGTCGTCCTTGATCTCGCGGTAGGCCTCGCAGCCTTTGGCTCTGCCGAGCTTTGCGACGCACGCGCCGTAAAGGGCTTGCAGGCTCACGCACTGTGGGATCAGCGCCTTCGCCGCGGCAAGGTCTGCTTTGACGATTTTAGAATTTGCGGCTTTTTGTTCCTGTTGTGCGGCTTTTGACTCCTGCTTTGCGGCTTTTATACCTTGCTTTTGAGCCTTTGGCTCACATTTCGCAGTTTTTGGCTCCTGCTTTGTAGCTTCCGACTCCGCTTTTTGGGCTTTTTTCTCTGCCGCGCCGTTTGCTTTGCCTTGCTTTGCGTTCGTCCCTGCGGCATGCGAGGCTAGACTGATCTTTTCAAATTTAGGATTTTTGCGGTAGTTTAGATTGTTAAAGAATTCTATCACGTCGTCGTAAAATTTATCGTTGCTGACGATGCCGATCTTGCCCTCGGCTCCGCAGAGCTTACCCATCAAAAACACGATGATCTTATCGGCGAAATCCTTTCTTTGCTTACCGATCGTAAAGACCTCGCCTATGCTAACGCCCATCTTGGATAGGCGCGCAAGGGTTAAGGCGCCGATCTTTTTGGCGGTGTTGGAGACTATATTTAGCTCGTCGCCCTCTTTGAGATTTACGACGTCGAATATATTATCGACGTCGATATTTTCGTCGTCTATGATAAAGTGCGTCAAAGTTTTTCCTTTAAATTAAATTTCAATGCCCGCGCTCGCGCAAATTTCATCTCTAAAGCGCGCGAAAGGCCTCATTGCGGGCTGATTTTGCAGATGCTTGCCGATGGGTTTTTGCATCCACGTCATATCATACCAGCGGCCGAATTTATAGGCGAGGCGCAGCGCTCGAATCTGCCGACGAAGCGAAAGCCCATGCGCTTGTGAAATCGCACGCTCGCGTCGTTTAGATATTCGTCATCCCCGCAAGCGATGCAAGCGTTCATATCTACGATATTTTGAGCCCTAAGCGCGCGCTGTAGCGCCTCGTAGAGCAGCCTGCCGATGCCCAAAGCGCGCACGTTTCGCGACACGTAAACCGAGCACTCCGCTGACCAATCGTATGCCGCGCGCTCTTTGAAAACCGAAGCGTAGGCATAGCCGAGGATTTGATTCGGTTTTAAATTTACGCCGCTTTGCTTTGGCGCGGCGTTTGTGCGATCTCGCGCTTCGTCTGCGGGCGAAATTCACTCTCTGCGCCCGCCGCGCTCGCAGAAATTTTAAAATTTTCATTCCGTTCGTCGTCCGCGCATGCCGCCTCATCGCTTACGTAAGCGAGTAGATAGGGGTATCTTTGCAGCGTCTGCTCGATGCGCTCCGCAAATTCCGCGGCGCTGGGCACGTCGTATTCGAAGCTGATCGCCGTTTGCTTTACGTAAGGCGCGTAAATTTCAAGCAGCGCCTCTGCATCTTGCGGCGTTGCGAGCCGCAGTTTTATCAGCACCCGGTCTCCTTTAAATTTAGCCGTTTTTGCATAATTTCAGTTTTAAGCTTATCTAAATTGGCCGCCGCGACCGGCTTTTAAATTTAGCGGGAATTTTATCTCGCGCGCAAAACGGCTAAATTTCAGAGGCATGTTTGAGCGCGTAAATTTTAAAATTTAACCCGCGCCGTTTATTCGCTAAAAAGTCGCCAAAACTCGGGCGCAAATTTCGTCGGCGTAAATTCTATGATCTCGTATTTTGCGACGCCGTTTTGAAAGAACGGATCTTGCGCGATGATCTCATCAAGCTCCGCGCAGTCTTTGGCATTGATTAAGATGATGCCGCCGGTGCGAGGGACTTTGCGCCCCGAGCAGATAAATTTATCCGCCGCGAAAAATTTATCTAAAAACGTGTTGTGCTCGTTGATGAAGCGATCGATTTCGCTAATTTCTTTAACGTAAGTGAGGTTTGCAATAAACATTTTGATCCTTTGTGAGATTTAAAGCGCGATTTTAGCATAAAATTCCAACGGATAAAATTCCCGCCGGAATTTTCGTGCGCTACGTTATAAAAAATATCGGCGAAATTCCGATTATCGCGCACGCAACTGCTGCGCAACGAAGTTTTATCGCAGCAAGCGCGCAGATGTTTGCGAGCGCGAAAAGAAGCGGCGGAATTTGCGCCTGAAAGCTCGGCAAAGTAAAGTTTAAAAACGCAAGCAGCGGCGTATCGAGCGCGCCGCCGAGCCCGAATAGATGCAAAAAGATACTCAGCGGATAAAAGATTACAAACACGTATCCTAGAGGCATTACGCTAAGCTGCTGCAACGAAGCGGTCGGGAAGAAATAATAGACCGCCGCGTTCATGCTGAGCCAAACGTAGAGGTTAAAAAGTATGACGTTCTGCCAGAGCTTAAATTTAGGCGCGAAATGGTGCAGGTAGAGGAAAATATACAGCACGCCGAGGCAGGAGAAATAAAATCCGATCGAAAAGGCTAGTTTTGGGAAAAACGCGAGCAAAAGCGCGACGGTGAGAAAAAGGTTCGTAAATTTAAGTACGTAGAAATTTCGCATCGCGAGGTAAAACCCCACGCAGCACATCGCAAGCGAGCGCAGAAAGCTCGGCGTAAAGTCAAGCACGAAGAGATATCCGCTCATAAGCACGATCACAAAGACGCTAAGATCGCGCTTGGCGCTGCGATACGGAAAGTAGCGATCTTGAAAATAGCGGTAAATCGGCATTGCGAGCAGAAAGACAGTGCTAAAGATGATGCCCAGATGAAAGCCGCTTATGGAAATGATGTGCGCTATGCCCCAGTTCGTCACGCTAGCGCGCAGCGGTTTTGAAATTTCGGTCGCAAAATACAGCGCGGAGTAAAGATCTGCCGTCATCTCATCTTTGTGCTGAGCGCGAACGAAGCTTATTGCGCGCCATTTTGCTCCAGAGGGCGCGGTCTCAGCTGAAATTTTAAAATTTGGCGCGTAAAAGCGCTGCTTTAAAAAATCTAAAAATTTTACGTTTTTGGTTACGATGCCGATATTTACGCGCGCGAAGCGGTGAAATTCCCGCTCGAGCCCAGCAGTCGTGTAGAGTGTGAAATCCGCCGTTTTGAGCTTTAGCACCGTGTAGGTGCGGCCGCGCTCGTTCGTTTTGGCGTAGGCGTTTAAAATTTGCGCGTCGTAAAAGGCGTAGTTTTTCTCGCGGAATTCTCTAAATTCATAAAATTTTAGACCCAAGTTTAGCGATAAAATTCCAAGCAAAATAAGCAGAAAGTATAAAATTTCACGTTTGCGGTAAAAGAGTTGAAGCTTCACGGACGGTTTCTAAGTTCGCAGTTCGCGCGACGGAATTTCAAAAGCTCGCGCGCGGCGAAATTTTAAAATTTCAAGTCTCTATGCCGCACCGTTTCGTAAAAACCGGGCGGCGCGGCATAAAATTTAGCCTTAGCACGAATAATTCGTCGCAAACTCAAACGGCGTAGGGCGTGCCTCGTAAGGCCAAACCTGAGTTTCAAATTTAAAATGCTGATAGGTCTCGATAAAAAGCTCGCTCATTATCGGACGCAGATACTCATTATCGCGGATCACCGCCTCTAGGCTGCCGCGAAGCGTGTGCGGAAGCTGCTCGATGCCACGCTCGCGAATTTCATCCAGGTGCAGTTTGAATAAATTCTCATCCATCGGCCCGACTGGCTCGGTTTTGTTTTTGATGCCGTCGATTCCCGCCATCAGCATCGCCGCGAACGCCAAGTACGGGCACGCGGTGCTATCGGGGAAGCGCATCTCCGCGCGCACGGAGTTCTCGCCGCTGCCGTAAGGGATGCGGATCGAAGCGGAGCGGTTTTGGCTCGAATAAGTTAGAATTGACGGCGCCTCAAAGCCCGGGATTAGGCGCTTATAGCTGTTGGTGCTCGGGTTTGTAAACGCCGCGACGCTGCGCGCATGCTTTAGCACGCCACCGATGTACCACCTCGCCGCGTCGCTTAAATTTGCGTAGTTGCCCTTTTTGTAAAAGGTATTTTTGCCCTTTTTCCAGATCGATTGGTGCACGTGCATTCCGCTGCCGTTGTCGCCGTAGAGCGGCTTTGGCATAAAGGTCGCGGTCTTGCCGTTTAGGTGCGCGACCATCTTTACGACGTATTTGTATTTTTGCACGTTGTCGGCAGCCTCGACGAGAGTGCCGTATTTGACGCCGATCTCGCCCTGGCCTTGCGCTACTTCGTGGTGGCAGATGAAGGTCTCAAGCCCGATCTGTTCTAGCACTTTTAGCATCTCGGCGCGCAGATCGACCATCGAATCGACGGGCTGGACTGGGAAGTAGCCGCCCTTTACGCCCGGGCGGTGGCCGCTATTAAAGCCGTCTTTGTAGTTTTTGCCGCTGTTCCAATGCCCCTCTTCGGTATCTACCTTAAACATCGCGCAGTTCATATCGTCGATGATCTTTACGTCGTCGAAAACGAAAAATTCATTCTCCGGCCCGAAATAGCAGGTATCTCCAAGACCCGTGGTTTGCAGAAACTGTTCGGCTTTTTTGGCGATCGAGCGCGGGCATTTTTCGTAAAGCTCGTTTTTGTAGATGTCGTAAACGTCGCAGATGACGATGATCGTCACGTCCGCGGTGAACGGATCTAAAAACGCCGTTTGCACGTCGGGCTTTAGCATCATATCGGATTTATCGATCGGCTGCCACGCCGCTACCGAGCTCGCGTCAAATGGAATTCCGTCGGCGAAGTCCTTCGGCAAGCGCTTGTAGTTGTAAGCGACGTGGTGCCAGGTACCTTTTAGATCGGTAAATCTAAAATCGACGAACTCGACCTCGTTCTCATCGCAAAATTTAAAAAATTCCTTCACGTCATTAACAAATTTTCCCATATTTTTTCCTTTTTTCCGCCCGTATTCGGGCTAAATTTAATGGCGGATTTTAACATTATTTAGTTGAAATTCGACTTTATCTGCGCGCCGTTTTGCGCGCCGCGATTTTTAAAATTTCTCGCCGCCAAGGCTTTTGAAATTTTCACGCCACTGAAGATTTTGAAATTTTAAAATTTCTTGCCGTCCGCGCCTTTTTAAATTTAAAGGCGACCGCCGTAAATTTACGCCAGACTTACAAACTGCCGCTCGCGATTTTTGAAAACGGCGATCCGCTCGTAGCCGAACTCGCGCGCTTTGGCGTAAATTTTATCGTAGTTTAGCGCCACTTGAGCTACCGAGTGCGCATCCGAGCCAAGCGTGATCGGCATGTTTGCATCCGCTAGCATAGCCAAAAGCGCGTCGCTTGGATAAATTTCATTTGCGGGCTTGCGAAGCCCCGCGGAGTTTAGCTCTACGACGATGCCGCTTTTTTTGATCGCATTTATCGCGCCGCCTGCTAAAACTCTGATGTCTTTTTTCGGAGTAAATTTAAAAATTTTAATCAGATCCATATGCCCTAAAATGTCGAATTTGCCGCTTCTGCACAGTGCGCAGATCAGCGCAAAGTATTCGCGATAAACGTCGTCTATCTCGCGCCCGCTCCACTGATCTAAAAATTCCTCATTATCAAAGCCCCAGTTGTTTAAAAAATGCACCGAGCCGATGAGATAATCGACCTCGCGCGCGAAAATCCGCTCATCCATTAGCTCCCGTTTCGTCATAAAATCGACTTCATATCCGAGCCGCACGTCGATCCGCCCGCTAAACTCGTCCCGCAGATCCCTAATCATCCGCTCATAAAGCTCCATCTGCTCGAAGCTCATTCGGTATTTTTGATCGAAGTTCATCGGCGCGTGATCCGCGAAGCCGAAAATTTCTATGCCTCGTGCGATCGCCGCTTCCAGATACTGCCGCGGCTCGCCGCTAGCGTGGTTGCAAAGATAGGTGTGGTTGTGTAGATCGGCTCGCATCAACTGCTCCTTAAATAAAATTTTGGCTAAATTGTAGTAAAATCGCGCTTAAAAAATCACTAGGAATGTATTTGAAAAAACCCGAACTCTTAGCTCCTGCTGGGAATTTAACGAAACTAAAAATAGCCCTAGCTTACGGCGCGGACGCCGTGTATGCAAGCACCGGCTCATTTTCGCTGCGCCAGCGAAGCGCGAAGGAATTTAGCAAGGAAAGCTTTGCGCAGGGCGTCGCATACGCGCACGAGCGCGGCAAGAAGCTCTACGCGACCGTAAACGGCTTTGCGACCAACGGTCAGCTAGGAAACATCAAAAGGCATTTGGAATTTCTTCGCGACCTGCGCGTGGATGGAATTTTAATCGCCACTTTGGGCGTTGCGAGCCTCGCGCGAGCCGTAGCTCCAGAAATTCCGATTCACGTCTCTACCCAAGCTAACGTGCTAAATTATCTGGATGCGCAGGTTTGGGCGGAGCTGGGCGCCGTTCGCATCGTAGCAGCGCGCGAAATGACGCTCAAAGACGCCGTAGAGATCAAAGATAAAATTCCAAACTTAGAAATTGAAATTTTCGTGCACGGCTCGATGTGTTTCGCATACAGCGGGCGCTGTCTTGTTAGCGCGGTGCAAAGCGGGCGCTTCAGCAACCGCGGAAGCTGCGCGAACGACTGCAGATTTAACTACGAGCTTTACGCGAAAAACCCCGAAACCAGCGCGCTTTTCCGCTTGCAAGAGCGCGAAGGGGAGGGCACTTTCGTAATGAACGCGAAGGATCTTAGCCTCATTTCGCACGTGCAAAAGATCATGCAAACGGGCGCGATCGACAGCTTCAAAATCGAAGGGCGCACTAAGAGCGAATACTACGTCGCGTGCGCCACGAATGCTTATCGCGCGGCGATCGACGATGCTGCGAGCGATAAATTTGAGGCCGGCGTTTACGAGCGCGAGATTGCGACGCTTAAAAACCGCGGCTTTAGCGACGGATATTTGATAAAGCGCCCGTACGAGCGAGAGGATACGCAAAATTTAGACCGCAGTATCGAGCTTGGCACGCATCAGGTCTGTGCGATTTCGCAAGACGGCGAGTTTATAAGCGTCAAGGATAAAATTTTGCCCGGCGAGAGCTATGAAATTTTTGCTCCGCGCGGCCTTAAAATTTGCGCTTGCGATAATGAGATCGGCGAAATTTTTGAGCTTGACGGCAAGCCGTATTTAAAATTTAAGAGGCTGCAAAGTCGCAGCGGTAAGGAATTTAGCGAGATTCACAGCGGCAATCTAAATGAGATTAAACTGCCTGCGAAGCTCGCGGAGTTTTGCTTTTTAAGAAAGGAGATAGAATGAAATTTGTTTCTATAATAATGGGCTCAAAGAGCGATTATGAGGTCGTTTACGAGGCGGCTAAAATTTTAAACGAATTTGGCGTAGCGTACGAGATGATCGTATCTTCGGCGCACCGAAGCCCCGCCCGCACGGCAAAATACGTCGCGGACGCCGAGAAAAAGGGCGCGCAGGTTTTTATCTGCGCGGCGGGCATGGCGGCGCATCTTGCGGGCGCGGTCGCTGCGAATACGACCAAGCCGGTGCTTGGCGTTCCGCTCGGCGGTAGCGCGCTTGGCGGCGTAGATGCGCTGTATTCGACCGTGCAGATGCCTGCGGGTATCCCCGTCGCGACGCTTGCGATCGGCAAGGCGGGCGCAAAAAACGCGGCGTATCTGGCGGTGCAAATTTTAGCTCTAAACGACGAGGTGCTAAGCTCGAAGCTAAAGGCGGATCGCGCGGCAAAAGCGGAGGCGCTAAAAAAAGACTCTGAGCAGATCGAAGTGCTGCTTGAAGATTAATCTATGAAAATTTTAAAATTGCGCGAGAGCTTTGAAATTTGCGGCTTAAAGACTCGCACGAATAACGCAGATGAGACGAGCGGGCGAGGGGTGATCGCAAATTTGTGGGGCGAGTTTTTAAAATTTAACGCTAGCAGAAGCAGCGCCGAGAAAAGTGAAATTTATGCTGCGTATTACGACTATGAAAACGGCGCGCAGGGCGAATACTCCGTGCTAATAGGCACTTGCCCGGAGGAGGGACACCATAAAGAAAGCCACGACGAAGCTTGCAAATCCGCAAATCAGTGCTGTAAAAATGAGCGCGATGAAACCTGCGATAAATTACGTATCGAAGCGGGCGATTACGCGGTTTTTGATTTTGCGAACGAGCCTACGAGAGTAGGCGAATGCTCGGCTGAAATTTTGAAAAATTTAAGAGCTGCGAAGAGCCTTTGAGGCAGGCTTTGAAAAGCGCTTTGGAAGATAAAATTTAAATTTACATATCGATAAAAGGATAAAAATGACGTTTTCACAGATTATTTTGACGCTTCAAAATTACTGGCACGAGCAGGGCTGCTTGCTCGTTCAGCCCTACGATATGCCTGCGGGCGCAGGCACCTATCATCAGGCTACCTTTTTGCGTAGCCTAGGAAGCAAACCTTGGCGCGCGGCATACGTAGCACCCTCGCGTCGCCCAACAGACGGGCGCTACGGCGAAAACCCAAACCGTTTGGGCGCGTATTATCAGTTTCAGGTGATCTTAAAGCCGAGCCCGGATAATATCCAAGAGCTCTATCTAAAAAGCTTGGAAAAGCTGGGGCTGGATCTTAAAAGCCACGATATCCGCTTCGTAGAAGATAACTGGGAGAGCCCGACGCTTGGAGCCTGGGGGCTTGGCTGGGAGGTTTGGCTGGATGGCATGGAGGTGACGCAGTTTACCTATTTTCAGCAGGTAGGCGGCATCACGTGCGAGCTAATTAGCGGCGAGATCACCTACGGACTTGAGCGCTTGGCGATGTATCTGCAAAACAAAGACGATGTTTACGACATTGTCTGGGACGACAAGGCGGGGCTAGTAACCTACGGTGACGTGCATAAAAGGGGCGAGTTCGAGTTTAGCAAATACAACTTCGAGCTCGCGGACACCGCGATGCTTTTTAATCAGTTTGAAAACTGCTTCGGCGAGTGCAAAAGCATCCTAAAGCACGGCCTGGCGCTTCCCGCGTATGATTACTGCATGCTCGCGGCGCACACGTTCAACGTCCTTGACGCGCGCGGAGCGATCTCGGTCACGCAGAGGCAGGATTATATTTTAAAGATCCGCGATCTTGCCAAAAACTGCGCGCTTTGCTATGCAGATCCGCAAAAATACGTCGCCGAGCTGGACACCGCAAATAAAACAGATAAAAGCGCAAAGTAGGATTTATGAAAACGGGCGAAATTTATGAAATTTTAAACGCCGCCGCGCCTTTTTGCGACGCGGAGGCGTGGGATAATAGCGGGCTAATGCTCGGAAACTTGGATGATGAAATTTCAAAAATCTATCTAAGCCTCGACGTTACTAGCGAGCTGGTGCGCGAGGCGGAGGCGGGCTCGCTTTTCGTGGTGCACCACCCGCTGATTTTCAGCCCGCTAAAATCGCTTGATCCGCGGCTCTATCCTGCAAATTTGATCTATGAGATGATCCGCAAAAACATCTCACTCATCGCGATGCATACGAACTTTGACAAGCACGTTTTAAACGGGTTCGTAGCGCGCGAAATTTTAAAATTTGAAATTACGGATGAGCGGGAATTTTTAGTTTTCATGCGCGCGGATTTGAGCTTTGAGGCTCTGTGCGCGGATATAAAACGCAAGCTTGGCATCGAGCATCTGCGCGCCGTAAAGACGAAAAATTTCATCCGAAATATCGCGCTTTGTACCGGCAGTGGAAGCGAACTCAATCAAAGCTTGGGCGTGGATTGCTTCATCACGGGCGATATAAAATATCACGCGGCACTTCAAAATTTAGAAAACGGCGTGAGTTTGATCGACATAAATCATTTTGAAAGTGAGCGCTATTTTGGGCGCGCGCTCGCACCTTTCTTGCAAAAAAGCGAAATTGAAGTTATAATAAGCGAGCAAAAAAATCCATTTACGTATTATTAAAGGAAGAAGATGAACAAATATTTAAGCCAATTGGTAGAGCTTTGCGAATTCGATAAGCAGCTGGACGGATTTAAGCCTAAAATCGAGGCTGCACAGGAGAAGCTGAGTAAAAAAAGCACTGAAATAAACGGCGCAAAAGAACAGATCGAAACTCTAAATGCGGAGATCGCCGAGCTAAAATCTCAAATTTTACAAGCAAACACGCAACTTAGCGCCTTTTCGTCCAAGCTAAAAAGCACGGGCAAAAAAAGCGGCGCGGCAAAAACCGAAAAGGAGATCAAAGCCCTTAGCGTCGAAGAGGACATCGCAAAAGAGCAGCTCGAAGCCACAAACGAGGAGATCGAAAGGCTAGAAAAGATCGTAGCCGCAAAGGAGGCGCTCGTAAAAGAGCAGAGCGAAAAGCAAGAGGCGTTTGAAGCCGAGCTAAAAAGCTTGCAAGAGCAGGTGAGCGCCGAGATGGGCGAGGTCGAGGTCGCTCGCGGCGCGATCTACGCCAAGCGCGATAAGCTAATGCAGGCGATGAACCCAAAAACCGTCTCATTCTACGAAAAGATCCGCAAATGGGCGGGCAATACGGCGGTCTCGCCGGTGCGCAAACAGGCCTGCTACGGCTGCTTTATGCGCATAAGCGACAAGACCTATTCCGCGGTCATCAAAAGCGACGACATCGTAACCTGCCCGTATTGCGGCAGAATTTTATATAAAGAAGCCGAGTGATCTACACCGCCTTGGCGTTTTTGGCGTGGCTCGTCGCTGCGCCTTTTATTTTTATCCTAAGCTTTAAAAAAAAATACCGCACGAGCCTGAAGGCGCGATTTTTTCTATACAAAAACCCTAAATTTAGCCTCGCTGCAGTGCATTTTCACGCTTGCAGCCTGGGCGAGGTAAACGCTCTTGCGCCGCTAATTTCTAAATTTGAGAGCGTCGCGCTTAGCACGACCACGCAGACGGGCTTTGATGCGGCATGCGCGCTCACGCTGAACTCTCGCTATCTGCCGTTTGAAAACTGGCTTCCATTTTGGCTTACGGGCAGCCGCGTGCTGGTGATTTTTGAAGCGGAGCTGTGGCTAAATTTGATACGTTCCGCCAAGGCGCGCGGAAGCTACGTAATCCTGCTAAACGCGCGCATTAGCGACCGCTCTTACGCGAGCTATCTGCGCTTTAAGTTTTACTATCGCAAGGTGTTTGAAAATATAGATCTGGTGCTTGCGCAGAGCGAGCTTGATGCGGCGCGGCTGCGGGAGCTCGGCGCAAAAAATATAAAGGTCGCCGGCAATGTGAAAAGCGCAAATATCGCCGTTGCGACGAAGGACTATTCTGCCGCGTCCGCAAATAACTTCGTGCTTACGATCTCAAACACCCACGAGGGTGAAGAGGAGCTCATTTTATCGAATTTAAACGATTTTATAAAATTTCGCAGTTCGCAGAGTGCTCTCGAAAAATACCCATACGCAGCGGGTGTCCATGGTGATAAAAGCTTGCCTGTGGCCGAGCTTCATGGCGAGACGGGCTCGCTTGAGCCGGTAAATTTAAACGTAGCTTCTTTGGATGCGGCGAGCTCAAGCGACGCTTCGTCCGCCGTGCCGAATACGGCGCCTTTAAACGGTGCGTCTTTAAATTTTGCTGCACTGAATACGGCAGCCTCGACTGCCGCGCCGCAAAAGCTAAAAATCATCCTGGCGCCGAGACATCCGGAGCGCTTTGAAAAGGTACGTGGAATTTGTGAGATTTGGGCGCGCGAGCATGGGCTTAGCTTTGAGCGGTTTAGCGACGGCGCGGGACTTCGGAGCGATTTTATCTTGCTCGACGCCTTCGGGGAGCTAGCGAACTTTTATAAAATTTCAAACGTCGTGATCTTGGGCGGCAGTTTTTTGCGCAATATCGGCGGACATAGCCCGATTGAGGCGGCGAGCTTCGGCGTGCCGATCATCAGCGGGCGATTTTTTCATAATCAAAAGGCGCTGTACGCGCTCGTACAAAACATCGCTCTGTGCGACGCGAACGAAATTTCAAACGCTTTAAAAGAGCCGCTAAAGGGCACGCGGATAGATAAAATTTGCGATCTGCAAGAGATAGAAAATTTAATCAAGGAAAGAATTTAATGCAAGAAAAAGCCTACAAACTGCTGGCGGCGCAGGAAAACATCTCGCACAATGAAGCCAAAGCCCTCATCGACGCGGGGCTTGTGAGCGCGCGCGGCGCAAAGATCGCTCTAGCGCGCGAGATGCTCGGCGAAAATACTAAATTTAGCGTGATGAAGCCCGCAAAACCCGCGATCATTTACGAGGATGAGAACGTTTTGGCGGTCAATAAGCCGCCCTTTATGAGCAGCGAAAATTTGGAAAAAATCTATAAATTCGGCCTTCTAAACCGCCTGGATAAGGAAACCAGCGGCGTCGTGCTATTGTATAAGAACGAGGAATTTCGTGAGGCAGCGATTGCAGAGTTTAAAAATTTGCGCGTGAAGAAAAGCTACATCGCGATCGTGAAGGGGATCGTGAGCGAAGAGATGAAATTTGGCGAGCCGATTTTGACGATAAAGACCCGAAGCGGTGCGTTTTCTAAAATTTCGCCAAACGGCAAGAGCGCATTTAGCGAGGTTTATCCGCTGATGGTAAGCGGCAAAAAATCGCTCGTGAAAGTACGGATCGAGACGGGCAGGACGCATCAGATCCGCGTGCATCTAGCAAATGCGGGATTCGGCGTAATAGGCGATGAAAAATACGCTAAAAGCCGCGCAAAACGGATGTTTCTGCACTCATACGAGACTGAAATTTTAGGGCTTAAATTTAAAGCTCCGCTTGATAAAAGCTTCAACGAATTCAGCTTTGAAATTCCTAAGGATCTCTGATATTCAATGGCTTTTAAGTTAATTTTAGGTAACATCGCAAGTTTAAAAATTTTATAAGGGATCAAAGTGTTTGAGATCATAAGCGAGTCGTTTAAAAACGCGGTCAATAAATTAAAAACAATCGATGACGAAAAAGCTTTAAAAAACGCCTTGGAGACGCTAAAAAAGGCGCTTTTAAAGGCCGACGTGCACCACAAAGTCGTAAAGGATTTTTTGGCGCTTGTCGAAGCCGATCTTCGTATCGGTACGATAGGGCAGAAGCCGTTTTTGCAGTCCATCAAGACAAATTTGACTAAAATTTTAACGGCGCCTAGAGGCAGCAGCCAGGGATTTGTATTCGCTAGCACGCCTCCTACGGTAGCTTTGATGACGGGACTTCAAGGAAGCGGAAAATCTACAAGCGCGATAAAACTCGCGAACTATCTGAAACTTCGTAAAAAAAAGGTCTTGGTCGCAGCCTGCGACTTGCAGCGCCTAGCGGCGGTCGAGCAGCTCCGTCAGCTATGCGAGGCTAACGAGATCGAGCTGTTTTTTATCGAGGGCGAGAGTGATCCGCTAAAGGTTGCGGAAAAAGCGCTAAGCAAGGCTAAGAGCGGGCTTTATGACGTACTGCTCGTAGATACGGCGGGACGTCTCGCGATCGATGAGGCGCTTATGGCACAGCTTGCGGAGATGAAAAAAGCTCTAAATCCGCATGAAATTTTTTACGTAGCGGACGCTATGAGCGGTCAAGACGGTATTAAAACTGCCGCTAAATTTGATGAAATTTTAGGGCTAACGGGCGTGATCTTAAGCAAATTTGATGCCGATACCAAAGGCGGCGTAGCTCTTGGTATCGCGCAGCAGCTGAGTATCCCGCTTCGCTTTATCGGAACCGGCGAGAAGGTGGCCGATCTGGAGGGCTTTATACCCGATAGAATCACCGGCCGCATTATGGGCGAGGGCGATTTAGCGACGCTGGCCGAGAAAACAAGCGCCGTTTTTGACGAAAGAGAAGCTAAGGCTCTGAACAAAAAGATTAAAAAAGGCGAGTTTAATTTTAACGATTTCGTAAATCAGCTCGAAAGCGTGAAAAAGCTCGGCAATATGAAAAATTTAATCGGCATGATCCCTGGGCTTTCCGGTATGGCGAATAAGATAAAAGATATCGATTTGGAAAACTCAAAAGAGATACTTCATATCAAAGCGATGATAAATTCTATGACGCCGAAAGAGCGCGAAAATCCCGATCTGCTAAATAATTCGCGCAAGCGCAGACTTGCTGCTGGCGCAGGGCTTTCGCAAGTGGAGGTGAACCACTTTTTAAAGCAGTTCGCGGGTGCTTCGAAGCTTGCGAAGAAATTTTCGGGCAAGGGCGGTATGCAGGGGCTTGCCTCGATCGCTCAAAGGCAAAATTTACCGAGATAGCCTCTCGGTAGAGTTTGCAGATGTTTAAGTTTTAGCCATCTGCAAGTTCTAAAACTTACAAAAATTTAAGGAGAAAAAATGGCAACAGTTGTTAGGCTTACAAGAATCGGAAGAAAGAAGCAGCCTTTTTACCGCATCGTGGTAACGGATAGCAGGAAAAGACGCGATGGCGGCTTTATCGAGACGATCGGTTTTTACAATCCGCTAAAAGATAGCGATAATATCAAATTCGACGCGGAGCGTTTGGCATACTGGAAGAGCGTAGGTGCGAAGTTAAGCGATAGAGTCGCTCAAATCACAAGCAAATAAAATGGTAGAAAATTTTATAAAAGAATACGCAAAGTTGATCGCCGACTATCCGCAGTCCGTTTCTACGCAAAAGCGGGTCGGTGAAAACTTTACCGAGATCATCGTCTATGCCGACAAGGCCGATACAGGCAAACTCATCGGCAAGGACGGCAAAATGATAAACGCCATAAAGACCGTCATCATCGGCTACAAAGCAAAAGATCCGATCAATTATAAAATTACCGTCAAAGCAAAAGATGCCTGATGATCTTTTAGAGGTCGCAAAGCTCGGTCGGACTATCGGCCTAAAGGGCGCGGTTAAAATTTTCGATCGTAGCGACTTTCCCTCTCAGTTTAAAAAAGGCGCCAAATTTTATCTGCGAAACGGCGAAATTTTAGAAATTCTATCCTTCAACGGCGCAAACTTTAGCGCTATTTTTAAAAATTACGAAAGCGTAGAAGCGGCGGCAAATTTAACCAATCAAATCATTTACCGAAGCAAAGAGGACACGCGGAAATTTTGCAAATTGCAAAAGGGCGAGTTCTTTTACTTCGATATTATCGGGCTTGAAATTTATGAAGACGGCGCGATTTTGGGGCGCGTAAAGGACATATCGCAGATCGGAAGCGGCTATCTTTTTGAGATAGAAACGGATGAAAGCTTAATCTCGCAGGCTTTGCCGAAAGAATTTTTCATCCCCTACGTGGACGCCTATGTGAAAGAAATTTCGCTTAACGAGCGTAAAATTTTTACTCAAAATGCGCGCGCGATTTTGGAAAACTCATGAATTTTATCTTCATTTCGCTGTTTGAAAATCTCATCGCGCCGTATTTTGAGGACTCGATTTTAAAGCGCGCGGTCGATAAGAAAATAATCTCGACGCATTTTTTTAACCCGCGAAATTTCACGGCGAATCGCTACAAAAAAGTAGATGATTATATGATCGGCGGCGGCGCGGGGCTTTTGATCGGCACGGAGCCGCTGGCCGGGACTATAGAACACGTAAGAGCTAAATTTAAAAACACGAAGTTTATCTATCTCTCGCCCGCTGGTAAAAAATTTAACCAAAACGATGCCAAGCGCCTAAGCGGCAAAGAGAGCCTGTGCTTTATCTGCGGGCGCTACGAGGGGATCGATGAGCGCATAGTCGAAAGATATGTAGATGAAATTTTTTGCATCGGCGATTTCATCCTTACCGGCGGCGAGCTCGGCGCGCTTTGCATGTGCGATGCGATAAGCCGCAACATAAAGGGCGTTTTAGGCAACGAAAGCTCGCTCGTCGAAGAAAGCTTCGAAGGCGGAATTTTAGAGGCGCCCGCATTTACAAAGCCTGATGTTTTTGAAAATTTACCTATAGTTTCAGAGTTTTTAAAGGGTAATCACGCTAAAATGCATAGCTTAAAAAATCAAATGGCGCTATGCAAAACGAGGTTCTTCCGCCCGGATATGTACCGAAAGATCGCCAGAAATAAAGGAAATTTATGAAAAACAAGTATATCCAAGCGTTTGAGGACGCTCAGATCACAAGCAAAAGTGTGCCTGATTTCCGTGCTGGTGACACCTTAAAGGTAGCCATTAGGATCAAAGAGGGCGATAAGAGCAGAATTCAAAATTTTGAAGGTACCTGCATTGCGCGCCGCGGAAACGGCGTAAGCGAGACCTTTATCATCCGCAAGATCGGCGCAAATAGCGTCGGCGTAGAGAGAATTTTCCCGATCTACAGCGAGAGTATCGAAAGCATCGAGGTTCTAAGAAAAGGACGCGTTCGCCGCGCGAAGCTATTTTACCTACGCGACAGACGCGGTAAAGCGGCTAAAATCAAAGAGCTTCGAAAATAGTCCTTTAAATTTACGCTTCCCAATTCAAAAGGAAGCTCTTTTTATAATGCGCGAGATTTTAAAAGATTTCGCGCAAAATCTACTCGCATTAAATCTAAAATTTTACAACTTTTCCATTAAAATTTTTAATTCTAAACTGCCTAAAAATCGTCTTTTTCGATAGAAAAAGATAAAATATATCCTGATTTTATTTGCGTTTAAAAATATTACTATAAAATGCAAATTTTAATTTAGAAAGCTCGCGCTAAATTCTAGGATTCGGCCGAGCAAAATTTATTCAGTAAAGAGCGAGATGTGATTTTTTTAGGCATTGACGTAGGATCAACCACTGTTAAAACGGTAGTTTTAAACGAAAAATATGAAATTTTAAGCAAGAGCTACGAGCGGCATCTAGCAAAGCCCAAAGAGCTGGTGCTGGATAAAATTTTGCAAATTCAAAAAAGCTACGCAGGCGAGCGATTCAGCGTCGCCATAGCGGGTTCTGCGGGTATGGGCATCGCCAAAAATTGCAAAATTCCGTTCGTCCAAGAGGTTTTCGCTACCTCGCTCGGCGTCAAGCGGATGTTTCCGAAGACCGATGTCGTCATCGAGCTCGGCGGCGAGGATGCTAAAATTTTATTTCTCACGGGCGGACTTGAGGAGCGGATGAACGGCTCGTGCGCGGGCGGCACCGGTGCATTTATCGATCAGATGACCAACCTTTTGCATCTGGATATCACGGAGCTCGATCGTCTAAGCTTTGCGGCGAATAAAATTTACCCGATCGCCTCACGCTGTGGCGTGTTTGCCAAAAGCGACATTCAGCCGCTACTAAATCAGGGCGTTAGAAAAGAGGATATTTGCGCTAGTATCTACGCTGCGGTCGTCGAGCAGACGATCTCGGGGCTTGCGCAAGGTCGCGAGGTCAAGGGCAATATCCTGTTTCTAGGCGGTCCGTTGTTTTTCCTAAAAGGCCTTCAGGCGCGCTTTAAAGAGGTGCTAAAGCTTACCGACGAAACTGCGACCTTCCCCGATATTGCGCCTTACTTCGTGGCTTACGGCAGCGCGCTGTATGCAAAAGATACGGGGGAGGCGTTAAATTTAGAGGAGACGATCGCGCTTTTAAAAAAGGAGCCCGACAGGACCGCGCTGGAAGCCGAGCCGCCGCTTTTCAAAGACAGAGCGGAATTTGACGAGTTCACAGCTCGCCACGCCCGCGCAAGCGTGCCTAAGGTGGATATCCACACCTACAGCGGAGACGCGTATTTGGGCGTGGATTGCGGTAGCACTACGATCAAAGTCGTGCTTATGGGTGCAAACTACGAGCTGCTGTATAAATTTTACTCCTCCAATAAAGGCGATCCGGTCGACATCCTGTTGCCGCGACTTAAGGAGTTATACGATCTTTGTGAGGGTCGCATCAAGATCAAGGGCAGCGGCGTTACCGGATATGGCGAGGATCTCATTAAGACCGCCTTTCGCTTCGATTACGGCATCGTCGAGACGATCGCGCATTATAGCGCCGCGCGCCACTTCAATCCAAAGGTCGATTTCATCATCGACATCGGCGGGCAGGACATCAAGTGTTTCTCTATTAAAGATGGCAATATTGATTCTATCGTGCTAAATGAAGCGTGTAGCTCGGGCTGCGGCTCATTTTTACAGACCTTTTCAAATTCTTTAGGCTACGACATTAAAGATTTTGCAAGCTTAGCCCTTTTTGCGACCCATCCCGCCAAGCTTGGTAGCCGCTGCACGGTCTTTATGAACTCTTCGGTCAAGCAGGCTCAAAAGGACGGCGCTACGATCGAGGATATCAGCGCTGGACTTGCTATTAGCGTCATAAAAAATGCGATTTACAAGGTTATCCGCGTGCGAAATGCCGACGATTTGGGTCAAAACATCGTAGTGCAGGGCGGGACATTTTTAAACAACGCCGTGCTGCGCGCTTTTGAAAAAGAGCTCGGCAAGGACGTGATTCGTCTAGATATCAGCGAGCTTATGGGTGCATACGGTGCGGCGCTTTTTGCCAAAAATAACGCGAACGAGCGTACCGATATGATCAGTCGTGCAGAGCTTGAAAGCTTCACTCATCGCAGCGAATTTAGCGTCTGCAAGCTCTGTACCAATAAATGCCCGCTTACGATCAGCTACTTCGGCGATACTAAATTTGTCTCGGGCAATAAATGCGAGCGCGGCGCGGGCAAAGAGATCCGCCACGACATTACGAATTTATTTGAGTTTAAAAACGAGCTTTTGCGAAAATATCGCAAGCCGCCGAAGCAGGATGCGCCGCGGGTCGGAATTCCATTTGTTTTGAATATGTTTGAGATGATCCCATTTTGGAGTGCGTTTTTTGAAAATTTAGGCATGAGCGTCGTGCTGTCGCAAAAGCCGCGAAAAGAGACGCTGTTTTTAGCAAGCCAAAGCATCCCGAGCGACACCGTCTGCTACCCGGCTAAAAGCGTGCACGGCCACATCTACGATCTGCTAAATAAGAGCGTCGATTTTATCTTCTATCCGTGTATGAGCTACAGCCTAGATGAAAATATCAGCGAGAACTGCTACAACTGCCCCGTAGTCGCATACTATCCCGAGCTGATACGCGCGAACGTAGGCGCGCTGGAGGAGAAAAAATTCCTCTATCCGCACGTGGATCTTAACATGCAAGATTCGTTTTGCAAAACGATGCAGGCTGAGCTCGCGGACGCCGGGTATAAATTTCATTCCGACGCCGTGAAAAACGCCGTCTTGCAAGGCCTTAAGGAGCTGCAAAACTACAAAAATACCGTTTTAATAAAAGGCGAGGAGACCCTAAAAGAGATCAATGCAAGCGGCGCGCCTGCCGTCGTGCTAGCGGGTCGTCCGTATCATATCGACAAGACGATAAATCACGGCATCGATCGCTATCTAAATTCCTTGGGCTTCGTAGTTCTTAGCGAGGACGCGCTGCCGCTTAGCAGGGTGCAGACGAAGAGCCTTAATCAATGGACCTACCACGCCAGGCTTTATAGCGCGGCACGCTTCGTCTGTAAATACCCGCGCATGCAGCTGGTGCAGCTAGTCAGCTTCGGCTGCGGGATCGATGCGATCACGGGCGACGAGGTGCGCGACATACTGCGTCAAAACGGTAAAATTTACACTCAACTTAAAATCGACGAGGTTACGAACCTAGGTGCGGTCAAGATCCGCCTGCGTAGCCTAAAAGCGACTATGATAGAGCGCGAGAGGCAATGCGCGCAACAAGAAGCAAGAAAGGATGCGCGCTAATGTTTGCTAAATTTACGAAAGATATGAAAGCGACCCACACAATATTGATCCCCACAATGATCGATCCGCACTTTCGCTTTATGCAGGGGGTGCTGCGCGACGAGGGCTATAAGAGCGTCTTGCTCGGCGAAAATCGTCAAAATATCGTCGAGGAAGGGCTTCGCAGCGTGCATAACGACATGTGTTACCCCGCGCTGCTCGTCATCGGGCAGTTTATCGATGCGCTAAAAAGCGGCGAGTTCGATACGCACAAAGTAGCGCTTCTCATCAGCCAAACGGGGGGCGGCTGCAGAGCGAGCAACTACATAAATTTGCTTCGTAAAGCGCTTGAGGACAGCGGCTTTAGCTACGTCCCCGCGATCTCGTTAAATTTCGGCTCGCTAGATGAGAATGAATTTAGCCTCGGTAAAAAATCGCTTCTAAAGCTCTTTGCCGCGATATTTTACGGCGATTTGATGATGGGGTTGTATAATCAGTGCAAGCCCTACGAAAAGATCAAAAACCAAACGAATGAAATTTACGAACTCTGCGCCGAGCGGATCAAAAATTTGACCGATCAAAGATCGTTTTTCAATCTCAAGAAAAATTTCAAATTTATCCTCTCGCAGTTCGCTAAAATCGAGCGCGACGATAAGCCGCGAGTAAAAGTAGGTATCGTGGGCGAAATTTATCTCAAATACTCCCCTATCGGCAACAACGGCCTAAATGCCTACCTCATTCGCGAAAATGCCGAGCCCGTAAATACGGGACTGATGGACTTCGTGCTTACCTGCATCTACGATGCGGTCTACGACAAGCAGCTCTACGGCAAGGGCGGTGCGGCGTATTACGGCTCGCTTGCGGTCGCTAAGGTAGTGGAATTTTTCCAGCGCATGATGATTAAGCAGATGAAGCGCTTCGGATTTCGCGCGCCGAGCCCATTTAGCGAGGTTCGTGCCGCCGCTGACGGCTACATCGGTCACGGCGTGAAGATGGGCGAGGGCTGGCTGCTGACGGCGGAGATGGTCGAGTTTATGCGCCACGGTATACAAAACGTCGTGTGCGCGCAGCCCTTCGGCTGCCTGCCAAACCACATCATCGCGCGCGGAATGATCCGAAAGATCAAACAGAACTACCCGCAAGCAAACATCGCCGCTATCGACTACGACCCGGGCGCAAGCGCGGTAAATCAAGAAAACCGCATAAAGCTGATGCTTGCTAACGCAAATCGAAAGTAGTGCGCCGCATATCAAAAAGGACTTTGGAATTTTAAAATTCCAAAGCCTGCCGTAAAATTTTAAAATTTAAAAGCAAGCTCGCGATGATAGTTAAATTTTGACGCGCAAATGGCTCGCTTCCTTTCGCGAAATTTCCTCGAGATTTTGAAATTTTAAAATCTTGGCAGTTTCATTGCGCTTCTTTTGCCTCTTCCGCTCATTCCGGCTTCAGCTCTTACGAAATTCATAGTAATTTTATACAAATCCGCGTGAAATTCTACGCGCCGCCGCCATAGAATTCCATCACACAATCCCATTTTGCCACGTCATAAAATTCCACTCTCGTTAAGGCAAAATTTAATACAATCCGTCTTTAAATTTTACAAAGGAAGTTTATGAAATTTTGGATTTATGGCGCGCTTTTGGCGCTATGCTGCGCGGTTTTTAGCGGATGTGCGAGTAAGAATTTGCCGGGCTACATGCAAGGGCGCGAGCACATCGTCGCGATGAGCGCGGCGTCCGGCGGTCAGCTGCGTATGAGTGGCGAGATTTATGATTACGTATTTGATGCGAATCTTAGCGCCGTGCGCGCCAAGGTTGCGAGTCTGGCGTCGCTAAATAAAGACGCGATAAGGCGCAACGTAAGCATGCTCACGATCGACAGATACAATGAAGGCGGTGATGCCGCATATATCCAGCACGAAATCGAGCTTGTAAAATACGATCTACCGCTATCCGTGCAGGCTAAGCTGATGGACGACCCAGAGCAGCTGGAGCCAGCGTATAGTTCTACGTTTCGTTACTCTTATCTGATCGAAGGCAGATATTTTAAGCGCCTAAAAGATCACGACGAGCTACGCAGATCGCACCGCCCAGGCGTGCCAATCGAGTACCCCGCGCGTATAACGGTCGATAGCGGGATCAAAAGTGAGCGCGATGCCAAAATGGATACCGACATACAAGGACCCATCGTAATGCCGCTAATGATGCCGGTGCTGCTTTTAGGCAGTATCCTAGGCGGCTAGAATCGACTGAACCACGGAAGTGAAATTTTATTGATTTAAATTCTAAAGTAATGGCGGACAGAGAGGGATTTGAACCCTCGAGCCCCGGTTAGAAGCTGCACCCTTAGCAGGGGTGTGGTTTCGGCCACTCACCCATCTGTCCACAAAAAGAAATCGCATTATACATAACTAATCTAATAATGGGCTTAAATTAGCTCAGCTCGCAGAATTTATCACTGCGCGGATATTTGAGCTGGCGGCACAAAGAGCTATAATGAGTTAAAACATTCGGCGGAGATAATTTATACTTGCTTACACAGCTTATGCGAAACTTAAAACTTACGCGAGCTTTTAAAGTCTGTGCGAGTAAAAAATTTGCGTCCATGCGTTATTTTGCGGCAAAATTTTAAAATTTTAAATTCAGCCGGGCGCGAATTTTAAGATCCGGCTTACAAACAAAATTTCAAAACCCCGTGTAAGCGCAAAATTTTAGGATTTAGGGTTTTACGATCTGCATAATTCTGAAATTTTAAGCATATTTAAGCTTTAAAATTTTGAAAATTTCAAAGCTTAAAAATTTCAATAATTTTGGTTGCGAGGATTTTAAAATTTGGAATTTTTTAAAATTCCAAATTTTAAGATTGATGACACTCTAAGATCTCGCAAATATAAAAATCTAAGAATTCCAAAGGCTAGAAATTTTAAAATTTTAATATCAATCAGATTCTAAAACCCCGTTAGCTAAAGCCTTTAAAATTCCAAGAATTCCAAATGTGCGCGATTTATTCGCCTAGAGCTTTGTCGATGAGCTTGACGTCCTCGCTTGCGCTGCCGTCGATGACTAGGGCTTGATCGCCGCCACTTACAGCGCTTTTTCCGTTAAATTTCGCGCCCACTTCGATGCCGAAGCTTTGCGATAGCACGTCGCCTACGAGCACACCGCCGCCTAGCAGCTCGACGAGCTCGGCTTCGATATTGCCGAAAAATTTGCCGCTGATTACGATATGTTTGGCTCTAATCGAGCCGCGCGCGGTACCGTTTTTACCGATGACGACAGTATTATCGGAGATCACGTCGCCTTCGACATTGCCATCGATATGCAAAATGCACGACAGGTGCAGCTCTCCTTTGATGAGCGTGCCTGACGAGATTATTGTTGTTTGAGCGGTGTTTGCATCGCCTTTATTAAAGATTGCCATGGGACATCTTCCTCCTTAGTAAAAATTTCTTTGTAATTTTTTTCGTTCCAGTTAATAAAATTTAGCGGATCTAGCGGCAGCTGCAAAAATCTAATCTCGTAGTGCAGATGAGGTCCGGTGCTAAGTCCGGTGTTGCCGCTAAAAGCGATGAGATCGCCTTTGTTTACAAACTCTCCTACTTTGCGAGTTAAATTTGAATCCAAATGCGCATATCGTGTCGTAAAGCCGTAGTTGTGGCGGATCTCGACTAGATTGCCATAGCCAGTAGCGCCGGCGCCGCTGTATTGGATGATACCATCTGCAGGCGCGTAGATGGGTGTTTTGGGCGGCGTACGTAGATCGACGCCCGGGTGAAACTGCTTGCGCTTTAAGATGGGATGGTTGCGCCAGCCGAATTTCTCGCTGAGCTGATGAGTGCGCATGACCCTGCCATTTGGGATCTGCATAAAAATTTCTTTTATCAGCGCGTCGGAGAATTTTTCGTTGATGATCTTTTGCGCGCGCTCTTTGATCTCTTGTTCGGAAGTAGGTTTGATGTGAGATAGGCGGTCGATCGCGCGCTCATCCTCCTCAGGATCAAGCCCAAACTGATGCTCCAAATCCGAAATTTTACCCTCGATGGCTTCAAATTCCATCTGACTTGCCGCGATACCGTCGCGAAGTTTTTGATTTAGCTCGTTAAGCTCGGTTTTGGTTCGCGAAAGGCTATCGATTTTAGAGCCCAGGTACCTGATATATAGCGCACCCGTGATGAAAACGGTAAAAACAAATAGCACCAAATATAACGCGATCTTTTTGATGATTTGCGAAAGCAAAAAATTCCTAGAGCCGTTAAGGTCGGTTATGGTTATCATAAATTTGTTTTTCATAATGCGGCATTATAATGCAGCATAGCTGAAATTTCAAAAAAATTGTAGATAAATTTAAAAGCCATTTAATTTCAAAATTTCACTAAAAGATAAAATTTATTACTTAGTATAATTATAATTTAAGAAAATCTTGCTATAATTACAGCAATTTTAAATAAAGGAGACACAATGTCAAAAACAGTAAAACAACTAAACAAACTTCAGGCGGACGCTC
>ERZ773004.495-NODE-495-length-24828-cov-5.940056_pt1 | contig 24828 bp, 21 predicted proteins | sample MGYA00580667_ERZ773004 | MGnify/ENA primary metagenome ERZ773004 (study PRJEB29015, sample SAMEA2737963) | human oral metagenome | biome: human oral; feature: human-associated habitat; material: dental | place: China | collected 2123 ... | reverse complement strand
CGGTTTCTAGGTTTCTAGTTCTTTCTAGCTTTCGGACAAGTCAGACTTGTCAGACAGGTCAGAATTATCCTATTAGCCTAACACCACCTAAACATTTGGCTTAACTCCTTAACTCCTCAAAGTTTAAAAGCATTTGGCTTAACTCCTTAATTCCATAACTCCTTAACACCTCACTCGCTTAACTCCTTACTACTCTGAAAACACTACTTACTCCTTACTACCCTACCACTTACCGCTAAACAAGAAATACGCTCCACCCCGCAGCCATAAGGCTACGAAGTGGAGCAAGGAAATGCGTAATTTATCCGCAGCGCGATGCGCCACAGTTCTTGCAGATAAGGCAACCTTCTTGGTAAACGAGCGACTCTTGTCCACAAGAAGGACACTTCATACCCGTTGCCTCGGTGCCATCGGTAATGTATTTCTTCAAGGCGCGCTCAACACCAATCTTCCAAGTATTGATGCTTTCGCTCTTCAATTGCAGCGAACCCACCAGCTTTATCACGTGGTCGATGGGCATGCGATAGCGCAAAACACCAGATATAAGCTTGGCATAGTTCCAATATTCGGGGTTAAACTTCTCGCTCAAGCCCTCAACCGTGGTTTTGTATCCGCGCTTGTTCTCAAACTGGAAGTCGTAACGACTGCGACCATCAGGGCCTACATTCTTGATGATTTTACCCTTCGTAACCGACTTAGGCAGGGCAATGCCCTCGTCATCGTCTTGCAAACCCGTGAAAATCTCGTAGGGATAGCCATTGAGCAAGCCCACAAAGGCCACCCATTTCTCCTTATTGTTTTGGAAACGAACAACGTCGCAGGCCAACTCCTTGGGCCTAACCTCGGTCACTTCGGGCTGCTTGCAAGGCACAATGGGCTGCTCTTCTTGCTTATCCTCTTTCTTCTTGTCTTTCTTCGACACAGAAATCATCACGCCCGAACGACTGCCGTCGCGATAAATCGTACAACCTTTACAGCCCGAACGCCATGCCTCTACATACAAGCGGTTAACCAAAGCCTCATCAACATCGTTAGGCAAGTTCACCGTTACGCTGATAGAGTGGTCCACCCACTTCTGTATTTCACCCTGCATCCTCACCTTCATCAGCCAATCCACATCGTTTGCCGTGGCCTTATAATAAGGAGATTGTTCCACGATGGCATCTATTTCTTCTTGTGTATATCGCTTTTCGGTATCAAAGCCGTTGGCCTTCATCCAGTCCATAAACTTCTTATGGTACACGATATACTCTTCAAAGCTGTCGCCCACCTCGTCAACAAAGTCTACATGCACGTCTGTATCATTTGGATTTACCTTTCTACGGCGTTTGTACACAGGCATGAACACGGGTTCGATGCCGCTTGTTGTCTGCGTCATCAAGCTAGTTGTGCCCGTGGGAGCGATAGTTAGGCAGGCAATGTTACGCCGGCCGTAAGCCACCATGTCGTCGTAAAGCGACTGGTCGGCCTCTTTCAGGCGCAAAATAAAGGGATTTGCGGCCTCGCGCTTGGCATCGAATATCTCGAAAGCCCCACGTTCCTTAGCCATAACCACCGAAGAACGATAGGCGGCCAGTGCCAAACACCTGTGCACACTTACGCTTACGTCGGTGGCCTCTTGCGTTCCGTAACGCAAACCCAAAGCGGCAATCATGTCGCCTTCGGCTGTTATGCCCACGCCCGTGCGCCTTCCCATGCTGCTTTTGCGCTTAATCTTCTCCCAAAGGTGGTATTCTGCGCCCTTCACCTCATCACTTTGCGGGTCGTCTTTTATCTTCTCCATGATGAGGTCTATCTTTTCGAGTTCCAAATCCACAATGTCGTCCATTATTCGCTGGGCAACAGCCACGTGTTTGGCAAACTTGTCGAAGTCGAAATAGGCCTCTTTGGTAAACGGATTAACCACATAGCTAAACAAGTTTACGCAAAGCAGGCGGCAGCTGTCGTACGGACAGAGCGGAATTTCGCCACAAGGGTTGGTGCTAACCGTGCGAAAGCCTAGGTCGGCATAGCAGTCGGGGATGCTTTCGCGCAGTATGGTGTCCCAGAAAAGCACGCCAGGTTCTGCACTCTGCCATGCGTTATGCACGATTTTTTCCCACAACGTCTTGGCCGAAATTTCTTTCTTCACCTCAGGATTGTCGCCTTCGATGGGGAACTGCTGCACGTATGGCTTATCGTCTACGGCCGCTTGCATAAAGCTATCGTCTATTTTTACCGACACGTTCGCGCCCGTAACCTTACCTTCGGTCATTTTCGCATCGATAAAGGCCTCGCTGTCGGGATGCTTAATGCTAACCGACAGCATCAGCGCGCCGCGCCGTCCGTCTTGCGCCACCTCGCGTGTAGAGTTGCTATAACGTTCCATAAACGGCACAAGACCCGTAGATGTAAGCGCCGAATTGTTTACGGGCGAACCCTTGGGACGTATGTGCGAGAGGTCGTGCCCCACGCCACCGCGGCGTTTCATCAGCTGCACCTGTTCTTCATCGATGCGCAGGATAGCTCCATACGAGTCGGCATCGCCTTCAAGTCCCACCACAAAGCAGTTGCTTAGCGATGCTACCTGGTAGCCATTGCCGATACCTGTCATCGGACTACCAGCAGGAACGATGTAACGGAAGTGGTCGAGCAGTTCGTAGACTTCTTGTGCAGAGAGCGGGTTGGGGTATTTCCCCTCGATGCGCGCTATCTCATTGGCGATGCGCCAGTGCATGTCTTCGGGCGATTTCTCGTAAATGTTACCGAAGCTATCCTTCATGGCGTACTTGTTTACCCAAACTCTCGCCGCCAGCTCGTCGCCGGCGAAATAATCTAAAGCGGCCGCAAAGGCCTCTTCGTATGAATAAGTTTTATTATTTTCCATTACTAAACCTCTATTTTCTTTTGCAAAGCTACAAACTATTTTTGATATTATCAAACGCCGTTACTCCAAATTTTCAGAATTGTACACGCACTATTCTCAAACATTCTCTATTTGTGGAGATTACGAACTACAAACAATCGCCACATAAACAAAGGTTAACTTTCGTACAAACATATTCACACCTCGATGTGAAGTGTATCATTCCAAACGAGAAATAGAGCCTAAACTAATACAAATCAAGTACTTAACAAGAAACCTCTTACTTTAACATTGCCGCCAAAGTAAGGCCCAAAATAAAGAAGCAACACAAAAGTTGTAAAACAAATATGCGCCAAACAACGCCACATCAGCCAACAATCACAATACAACAGTTTACTAAAACGGAAAACTTCGATACACTTTTCGCCGCCATTGTTTTCCATTTTGAACGTTTTCGTTAAGCCAAATGAACAATGTCGAGCTTGCTCGGACATTGTCATGGCGAGAATTGGAAATCGCCGACACGGAGCTTTGAGCGAAGTGGAAAGGCAAAACGCACTTTTGAGGAACGAAAAAAGAACAATTTGCACCGCATCCACAACGCGCAACTACCCCACAAACTAAATCGCCATTTGCCTTACAGCCAACCTTTTCAAACAGCCAAGCCCTCACGTTTCAAATCCTATTTTGGCAAACACTGCACACCATTCACCTCCACTCCCGCCTTGGTTGGCGCAAAACAGGTGCCACACCGCGCCATCAATCACTTAAAATCTAACCCTCATGTTAGCTTAACAGCTTATTAACGTGTCAACAAACCACTCGTAAACTTGCCAACAAGTCACTTACAACCTGTCTACTTGTTAACTTGTAAACCATTAATCTTGTTATAGTCAAACACAATTGTTTTTTGGAAAATGCCTGTTAGACGAATGTAAGACGTGCATAGCATGGCATCCATAACCCCCTACGCAGAGGTAAAGGCTCACGTTTTGTTTGTTTACGATGCACCTATGGCTTTCCAAGCCCATTTCCGTTTGGCTATAACAGCCCAACTCGCAAGTCGTCAACTGGTTAACTTGCCAACTGATTAACTTGCCACAACCACCCCACTTGCTAACTATCCAACTCGTTACCCCCTCAACTCATCAACTCGCCAACACACCTTTTGTCCACTTTTCAGCATAAATTTTAACATTATGAGTACCCTTGCGGGTCACCAATCGCTCACCTTGCCGCAAAAAATCGATTCTCGCGGAGGTTCGTTTTGATGTAAAAAGGGGGTAGTTGTAAACGTAGGCAAAATGAATATTTATTTGAAAGGACTGCCATTTGCACCTATTTCGGGGCTATTTGGTGCTAAACGGAGTGCGTTTTGGTGCAAAACGCAGTGCAATATGCCGCTAAATGCAGTGCGTTTTGCGGCAAAACGGAGCGCGTTTTGCTGCTAAATGCAAGGTAAAATGGTGCTAAACGCAGTGCGATTTGCCGCTAAATGCGAATTGATAAGCATAAATATACACTGCAAATAGTATTAAACAAACCTTTTAGAACCATGAAACACATGGCCGAAAAGGGCAAAATAGTCGTTAAAAAGTGGGATTTTAGGGATAAAAAGCGAGTTATTGGGGGGTTGAAAAATACGAGTTGACAACCAAACTAGAAAGGCTAAATGGTGCAAAACGCAGGTATTCTTCTTAAAAGACGACAAGTTGGAAGGACTGAAAGACTAGAAATAGTGTCTTTTTACCTACTTTTTAACCTATATTTTCGCTAGAACGGAGCGAGAACCAAAGCCGTTTTGTAAAAATAAAAATAACATTTTAAGTTTTTAAGTTCTTGAGTTTGTAAGTTGACGAGTTGATGTATTTGGGAGTTGTTGGTTATTGATGAGTTTATAAGCCAGTGGGTTGATATGTCCTGCACTTCGTATATGATGAGTGTTTATCTTGTGTTGGCATCACAAAGGCAACAACCCCCTCTCTGTTTATAGAAATATTAAAAGTCAAGACAACTTCATATACTTCCTTTTTCATGTGTCCTCCTTTTAGTTATTTCTACTCGTAGTTCTGTCAGTCATACCGCCACTTTGTGCCGAAAGCGCGGAGAGTATTTCCAACTTTCATTTTTTACTTGTCGCTGTCGAGCGGTGCGACAAAGACACAATTATTCTGCACATACCATCGTGTGGACATTTCAGAGGATGTGTGCAGCCCATCCGCTCGCCTTGCCGGTGTGGAGACTGCTGGCGAATTTAAAATTAAATCCATCTTCTGGTAGACTTTAGCTTAGAGTAATACTCAATATCCTGCTGCACGATTGTCTGCGTAACAAATAATCGATTTAATATTTCTTCAGAAATAGCCTCATCCTCTGCGCACCCAGTATTCTTTGCTAGGAGTACAAGTGCCTCCTTGATTAGGGGATTTTTGTTGGAAGCAGGTATTGCATCATCACGTTTTACCCTAACAATTAGTTGCTCTATTAGCTCTTTATTGGATTTGTTTACATAAAAGTCCTCCTCATCTGAATTAAAATCTTTGTTATAATAATCTTGTAAAATAGATCTTATTCTTTCAATCTCTTTTAAATAGTACACCTCTTCCATCTTCTAATGGTCTCCTCCTTTTGTATGAATACAGCTTGTTTAATTCATTGTTGCCTAAACGCTTTTACTAAAAAGAAGTAATGCCAAGAAAAAATATCACCTTAGCAATGAATATCAACTCGCCTACTTCCAATGGCAAAGATAACACTTTTCGCTCAAGCAACCAGTAAACTTCCCTAAGAAAACGTCCAAAAGAGTCCAATAGTGCCGTGCACTTTGACTCGGAATGTACAGATATAAGAAAGAGAAAAAGTCGACACAACTTCATCGATAGGCACTGTTCGTGGCACCCGCGACTACATCAGTAGGACGACCGACTAAGATAACAAATGTAAGATTACACATTTTTAGCCTACCATCAAAGATTAAAGCAAACAGATTTATAACTTTTTTCTAGCTACCGCAATTATTTTTTGCTCTTCCCGACGACCTTCTCTGGGCAAATCTTAGATGCAGCCAGCCCAATGCACCTACCCCATCTCACGCCCATCCCAACGCTCCAACTTCGCTAATAAGCGTTAAAAACGTTGTGTAATTAGAGATTTTTTCGTTACTTTGCAAGAAATTCGGTGTAATAGTGCCATTTTAAAATGAGAAAGAAACACAACAAAGCCCGCAGCCGCTACGGGTTGCAGGTGATAACGCTATGTATAAGCACCGCACTGGTGCTTATTTTACTGGGCATAATAGTGCTCTCGGTATTCAGCACACGTAACCTTACCAACTACGTAAAGGAGAACCTCGTAGTTACCATGATGCTCGACCAAGACCTAACAAACCCCGAAGCGCAACGCCTTTGCACACGCTTGCAGGCGCGCCCGTACATAAAGAGCCTCTCCTTCATCAGTAAAGAGCAGGCCCTTAAAGAACAAACGGCCGCTATGGGCAGCGACCCCAGCGAATTTGTTGGGGGCGACAACCCGTTCTTGGCATCCATCGAACTAACCCTTAAAGGCGATTACGCCAATAACGACTCGCTTAATTGGATTTCGAAAGAACTCAAAGCCTATCCCAAGGTGGCCGACATCACTTATCAACACGAACTGGTTGAGGACGTGAACAGCACCCTAAGCAAAATATCTTTGGTGCTGTTGGCACTGGCCGCACTGCTCACCTTCGTGTCGTTCTCGCTCATCAACAACACCGTTCGCTTGGGCATCTACGCTCGCCGTTTCTCCATACACACCATGAAACTTGTTGGTGCATCGTGGGGATTCATCCGTCGGCCCTTCATCAAGCAAGCCGTTGGCGTGGGCATCGTGGCTGCTTTGCTGGCCATAGTGGTGCTGGCAGGCTGCGTATATGGGCTTTATCGCTACCAAGAAAACATGCTGAGCATCATCACTTGGCAGGTTTTGGCCATTACGGCCTGCGCCGTTCTGCTCTTCGGCATCTTCATCACCGCCATTTGCGCATACATTTCGGTGAACCGGTTCTTGCGCATGAAGGCGGGCGAGCTGTATAAGATATAGTAGATTGCACGGCAAGGACAACACCACACTATATATAATAAGGTGTAATTTGACCCAAAGCATCGGCCGACACTTTGCTTGGAGCAATCGCCACCATCATATAATAAGGAGTGCGTCGGCCGAACAAGGCAGACACACATCCGCCTAACGGACAACACACGACATATAATATGGTGTAAACAAACATCGCAACATCAAGGTTGAGGCCGCAACCGCACAACGCCAACACACGAGCGGCGAGGCCAACACACAAATACAAATACAACAAACATGGATAAAAAGAACTTCGCTTTCGACAAGATGAACTTCATCTTGTTGGCCGTGGGCATGGCAGTAGTGCTGTTGGGCCTAATACTGATGAGTGGCCCAGGCTCTACCGAGACGGCCTTTAACCCCAACATTTTCAGTGCTACACGCATTAAGGTTGCCCCCGTGGTGTGCTTTCTTGGTTTCATTTCCATCATCTATGCAGTGATACGCAAACCCAAAGACCCGAAAGAGCAGCAAGAAGAGCAACAAGAAGCGTAACACGACATGGACATACTGCAAACCATTATCGTGGCCATCGTGGAGGGACTCACCGAGTTTCTCCCTGTATCGTCTACGGGCCACATGATTATTACACAAGCCCTGTTGGGCATTGAGAGCGACGAGTTTGTGAAAGCCTTCGACGTTATCATTCAGTTTGGCGCTATCCTGGCGGTGGTTGTGCTTTATTGGAAACGCTTTTTTAGGCTCGACCACTCCACTCCGCCCGAAGGACTGACGCCCGTTCAACGCACATTGCGCAAATGGGACTTCTACTATAAGCTGCTCATCGCCTTCATCCCCGCCATGATTATCGGCGGACTTTGCAACAAGTACATCGATGCTTTGTTGGGAAATGTGATGGTGGTGGCCGTTATGCTCGTTGTGGGCGGCGTGTTCATGCTGTTTTGCGATAAGCTTTTCGGCAACGGTTCGCCCGAAACAAAGCTCACCACACGCCGTGCGTTCGCCATCGGCGTATTCCAATGCCTGGCTATGGTACCCGGTGTGTCGCGTTCGATGGCCACAATCGTGGGCGGTATGACACAAAAGCTCACGCGAAAAGATGCTGCCGAGTTCTCGTTCTTCCTAGCCGTGCCTACCATGTTCGCCGCAACATGCCTCGATTTGCTGAAACTTTTCCTCCACATGCACAAGATTGGCGACTATTCTATGCTTGCCAGTCATGTGGGAACATTGCTTCTAGGCAGTGTGGTGGCCTTCGTTGTGGCACTCGTTGCCATCAAAGCCTTCATCGCCTACCTCACCAAATATGGGTTCCGCGCCTTTGGCGTGTACCGCATCATCGTGGGTGGTGCCATCTTAGCGTGGCTGCTCGCAGGTAATTCACTAGCAATGGTAGACTAATGAACATCCAAGAAGGCGAGATTATCTGCATCGACAAGCCCTACGAGATTACTTCTTTCGGGGCGTTGGCTCGCGTAAGGTACTTGTTGTCGCGACGTCTTGGCGTTAAGCGTGTAAAGATTGGACACGCAGGAACGCTCGACCCTTTGGCAACGGGCGTATTGGTGCTGTGCACAGGCAAGGCAACAAAGCGTATTGCCGAGCTGCAAGCCCATACCAAAGAGTATGTGGCCACACTGCAATTGGGTGCTACCACGCCTAGCTACGATATGGAACATCCCGTTAACGAGACTTTCGAGACAGGCCATATCACTCGCGAGGCTATCGACAACGCCCTACAACAGTTTGTGGGCGAGATACAACAAGTTCCGCCAACGTACAGTGCCGTAAAGGTGAACGGCGACCGCGCCTACGACCTTAGACGAAAGGGAAAAGACGTGGAACTGGCACCTAAGACACTACGAATAGACGAAATAGAGGTGCTGAACTTCGACCCAAGCCAAATGCAACTCGCCATCCGTGTGGTGTGCGGCAAGGGAACATACATCAGAGCCTTGGCGCGCGATGTAGGTCGAGCACTTCAAAGTGGCGCATACCTCACTGCCTTGCGCCGTACAAGGGTGGGCGATGTGCGCGTAGAGAACTGCCTGCAACTGGATTCCTTTAAGGAATGGCTCGACCAACAAGACATCGAGAGCACCATCTCTTAGGAGTAAGGAGTAAGCGAGAAAGTAGTAAGGGGATAAGTAGTAAGGTTGTAAGGGAGGAAGTAGTGAGGTTGTAAGACGTAGGTTGTAAGGAGTAGTTACTAAGAAGAAGTAGTCAGGAGCAAAACCAATAACTTAGTTGCAGAGAGCGAAACGAACTCGTGAACTTGTTAGCTTGTCAACTCGTTAACTCATAAACTCATCAACTCACAAACTTCCAACTCACCAACCCATCAACTCACCAACTTCCAACTCACCAAGCCATCAACTCACCAACTCACCAACTTACCAACTCACCAACTTACCAACTTACCAACTCACCAACTCATAAATTAACAACCCCTCCACAATATAAAACATCAACATGAAGCTATCACAATTCAACTTCAAGCTGCCGCAAGAGCTAATCGCCCTGTATCCCAACAGCGTGTATCACGAGATAAAAAACGAAAAGGGAGAAAAGGAAATGTCGCGACTGACACGCCGCGACGAATGCCGTCTGATGGTACTCCACAAGAAGTCGGGCACCATCGACCTCTTCCGTAAAGACAAAAAAGGAAAGCCAGTAAAGGGCGACTTCCTGCAATTCCGCGACGTGATAGACTATTTCGACGAAGGCGACACGTTTATTTTCAACGATACCAAGGTGTTCCCTGCACGCCTATACGGCATGAAGGAGAAGACCGACGCCAAGATTGAGGTGTTCTTGCTACGCGAACTCAACCAAGAGATGCGCCTTTGGGATGTTTTGGTGGAGCCTGCACGCAAAATACGCATCGGCAATAAGCTATTTTTCGACGACAGCGGAACAATGGTGGCCGAGGTGATTGACAACACCACAAGCCGCGGACGCACGCTGCGCTTTCTATACGACTGCGACCACGACGAGTTCAAACGCTCGCTCTTTGCCCTCGGAGAGTCGCCCCTGCCACGCTACATTATCGACAAACGCGAGAACCATCACGGCACGGAAGAGGACATGGAGGACTTCCAAACCATCTACGCAGCCAACGAAGGAGCCGTAACCGCACCTGCAACAGGACTGCATTTCAGTCGCGAACTGCTTAAACGAATGGAAATTCGCGGCATCAACTCGGCTTTCATCACGCTGCATTGCGGATTGGGCAACTTCCACGACATTGAAGTAGAAGACCTAACCAAGCACAAAGTTGATTCCGAATCAATGCACATCGGGGCAGAGGCATGCGCCATCGTGAATAAGACTAAGGCAGAAGGCAGACGCGTTTGCGCCATCGGAACGAGCGTGGTGAAGGCCACCGAGACGGCCGTTGGCACCGATGGGATGCTGAAAGAGTACACGGGATGGACCAACCGCTTTATCTTCCCGCCCTACGACTTCGGGCTGGCCGATACGATGATGGCCAACTTCTACCACCCACTCTCCACTTTGTTGATGTCGACAGCTGCATTTGGCGGCTACGATCTTGTGATGGAGGCCTATCGCCTGGCGGTAGAAAACGAGTATAAGTTTGGCTGCTTTGGCGACGCATTGCTCATTCTCAACGACTAACAGCCGTGCGCGAACATAAGGTTTACATGAGTCTTGGGGCTAACTTGGGCGACCGCGAAAGCAATATCAAGCTAGCCATCCAACAGATATCAGAGCTGATTGGCCCCGTTGTGCGCCAATCGGCTCTGCTCGAAACCGCCCCTTGGGGGTTCAGCTCGGCCAACACCTTCATCAATGCCGCCGTATGTAGCCAAACATCACTCTCGCCAAGGCAGGTGTTGAAGGCCACACAAGACATCGAACGCACACTGGGCCGCACCCAAAAAAGCACTGACGGGCAGTACCACGACCGCCCAATAGACATCGACATCTTGCTTTACGACGACCTACACGTGAACGAGCCCGACCTCGTGATACCGCACCCACACATGAACGAACGACAATTTGTTCTTCAACCACTGAGCGAAATCATCGAGTAAGCTGCCTACACAGGCGTTCGGCAATGCCAATTGGCACCTTGCCCAAACGCCATCGCAGGGCCAACAGCCCAAAGGCAAAACGCTTTGCCTGCGCTTTCGCCACCCATTATTAAGCGGGCAACGAGTGTTTTTCCCACGCTCCGCCTTTCGTTTTAGCAGTGCAAAAGTAGCATTAGGCTCTCCACTGCGACCACATTTCAAACCCACACTATTCACCATTCTCATGCTCCATCCCCGTCCTTTGCTTTCCCTTGTCCTCTCGGCATTGTCGCTTTGCGGTTTCGCCCAAGGCAAACAGTCTGCACAACTCACCCTCTTTGTTGGCACTTACACAGAAGATAGCCCTTCGGAAGGCATCTATGTGTTCCACTTCAACCAAGAAACGGGACACTTCTCACTTCGTTCTTCAGCCAAGGCAGGCAATCCTTCGTTCGTGGTTTTGTCGCCCAACGGCAACCGATTATATGCCGTGAGCGAGTTCAATGATGGTCGACAAGGAGCGTATAGCTTTGACTATAACCCGAAAACGGGACGTCTTTCAAACCCTACTTTCGTCTCAACCAAGGCCGGCGACAGGCTCGGCGACCCCGAAAATCGCCCAGGCAGCGACCCTTGCAACCTCTACACCGATGGGCATTGCCTTATAACGGCCAACTATTCGGGTGGCGACATTAGTGCGTTTAAGCTCAACAAGCAAGGCAGGCTGCATGGAACAGCCCAACAAACGAGATTTAGCGGACGTGATTCAACTGCCGTTTCGCACATCCACTACGGACTTCCCACGCCCGACGGCAAGTATTTCTTGGCCACCGACTTGGGTAACGACCGCATACACAGGTTTGATTTCGCCACCAACGGAAAGGAAATCTTAACCAACCCCCACGTGGCCTACGAGGTAAAACGCGGCGAAGGACCGCGCCATATCACTTTCGACAAGGGCGGAAAGCATCTCTATCTCATCAACGAATTGGGCGGAACGTGCGTGGTTATGCGCTATAACGACGGCGAATTAACCGAAATACAAACGCTAATGGCCGACGAAGGCGGCGGACGAGGTAGTGCGGACATACATATTAGTCCCGATGGCAAGTTTCTCTACACGTCGCATCGTTTGAAAAAAGACGGCATTGCCATCTTCTCCATCAACCCACAAACGGGCCTGCTCACCAAGGTGGGCTACCAACTAACGGGACTTCACCCCCGAAACTTCGCCATAACACCCAACGGCAAGTTTCTACTTGTGGCCTGCCGAGACGATAATACGATACAGATCTTCGAGCGAAACGCCAATACTGGCCTACTCGTCGACACGCGAAAGCGCATCAACTTGGGCAAGCCCGTATGCCTGACACTCCGTAAATACTAAGCGTGCCATGCCCCCTTCGTTGCAAACTCGCGCACTATTCGCACCCGCTCTCCTTATATATAAATAGAAATAAAAGGGCAATACGGCCACTTAGCGCAGGCCGCATACGTGCTTTCAGGCCTATGCCTTCGCACAACAGACTTATGTCTATGCACACCTGGCTTAGGCATACGCACATCTAGCCTAGGCATACGCACATCTGGCTTATGCTTACGTACATCAGACTTGCGCCTACCACACATCGGACTTACGCCTATCCCACATCAGACTTGCGCCTATCCCACATTCAGACTTGTGTATGCACACATCAGACTTGTGTCCACCCACATGAGAACGTGCAAACAGACACCAACGAGTCTATGCCAACGAGCCTGCATTCGTTACTTACGCGCCCCTGCATTCTATTGACAACGATACAAAAGCAAGTAAACCAACAACACTATGCAACTGCAAACTCCCGTAGCCATCCCCCAGCCTACATTCCACATTCCACCCTTCGCACACGTCCTCCTCGTAGGCTCTTGCTTTGCCCAGAACATGGGCAAACGCTTTGTTGATGCCCAATTTCGGGCCACGGTTAACCCTTACGGCGTGATGTATAACCCCGCCAGCATTCTGCACACCGTGGAACGTTGTGGCGAAAGTCCTGCTGTGGCCATCTTTACCTTGGGCACAAACCATGTTTATTGCTGGAAAGAAACCGGCGAGATTGCCGACAATTGCCGCAAACTACCCCAAAAGCTTTTCGAGGAAAAGGAGCTTTCGGTAGACGAATGCGTGGACTATTTGCAACAAGCCGTCGCCATTTTGAAGGAGCGCAACCCGCAAGTGCAGGTCGTTCTCACGGTCAGCCCCATCCGCTATGCCAAATATGGCTTTGTGGCCAGCGGCCTATCAAAGGCCACACTGCTTTTGGCCACGCACCGCTTGCTTGGCCTTCATCCCGATTGCACATCGTATTTTCCTGCCTACGAGCTAATGAACGACGAGCTGCGCGACTATCGTTTCTATGCTCCCGACATGCTCCACCCCTCCGAGCAGGCTGTGGAATACATCTGGCAACGCTTTGCCGATGCCTATCTCTCATTCTCTGCCCACGCCTTTTTAAAAGAATGGCAGCCCCTGCAAGCCGCATTAAACCATAAACCCTTCAATCCCGACGGCGCAGAATACAAGGCTTTCCTTGCCAAGACCCTGCAAGACGTACGGGCTTTGGAAACAAAATACGGCCACAAACTAGACCTCTCGGCCTATGGAGGTATTAGGCTATGCGAGGGGTAAGGCCCACAACGTACGATGACAAAGATTTAATTCAAGTAGGGTCGTTCTGTAAGTATGCTCCTATATTATATGCGTGCAAACAGACATTATCTACTTATTAAGAACTGTATCTGTAACTAATTGAAACCATTCCCATGCTGGCAATATTCTTTTCGCCAACCATTTCGTTGTGGCTGGCTTATCCCCCATTGTCACCTCCAATGTTTGCTCTCTTGTAGGTTTCTGTCGATTGTTTCATAACAAACAATCAGAGTACATTGATAGTAGCATAACTACATGCTTAGTCAGATATTAGAAAGACTAGTGTACTCTCACATATACAGAAGTAGACCCATCACTTTCTAGTCCATAGAATTCCTCTGAGCTGATGCTTGTTATGATCATCTTTGTAGTTGGATCTATAAACAAAAGCCGTTCTTTTCCGCTTATCGACACATACCATTTACGTTCTTCTTGAACCTCTCCATTGCTAAGTATCTTCATTGTGCCATCTGAAGTAAAATCATAAACCCATGAATAAGGATAAGGAGAGTCTATTTTCTTACCGGAAGGAAGATATACAAAGGTTAGTTTCCATCGCCCAACGATCTTTGCTTTAAGCTCTGCGGGCGATTCTATCTCATCCTTCTTATCATCGTCCTTACTACATGATGTTAACGACAACAAGCTTGCTGTCATAGCCGCTAAGGCCACGAATACAAGATAGAGTAATTTCTTTTTCATAAGCGTACAATTTAAATTATTGGCAGTATTAACCATATGTTCTTCTTGGTTTCTTAAACAAAAGTGCTTTTTACTAGTTATTCGCAACATGTCGACACACCGCTTTGTGTCCATCAGCATGGCGCACCACATGCCAACCTTGCATCTACTAGTTTATTATGGTATCATTGGCAAAGTTACGTTTATTTTTCAAAATATGCAAAGCAAAGCGAAAGAAAATTTTACAAAATTATCTGCTGGTTAAGTCATAGGGAAAGCTGCCGCCCAAAGGCACAGCTGTTAATCACGCTCTTATGCAACGAGCCAGTCGCATCTTTGCTTTCTCCGTTTATAAAAAAACAACAAAGGGAAGAACGAACAGAAGAAACTTGCGAAAGCCACAAAACCCGATGTAACTGCCATTTCTACCACATTCTTCTACCCCAAACCAGAAGCCTGCTAAGATTTGTCAGGGGCACATTGCTTGTACAAAGCAACTGCTGTTTTGCAGACAAATGCGCCCTTGCACATTTCTCAACAAAGCCGTTTGCATCGTTAAAGGCGCAGCATCTAAAAATCACCTCCTCTACATTTCTTGGCCTTATACGCCTAGATTTCGCATACTTCTTAATGCAACATGTCGCACTATGCCGCTGAAAGCGCAAGATAAGGATGACAGATTAAGTCCCAACAGACAGTGGGAAAGCTAACTAAAAATGAGATAGAGCGTAGTCATGGCATTGCCAACACAGACCTAAAAGATTAGGTTTTGCAAGTAGTAGCCTTTAAGTTGTGGACTGCAGCGTTAGTACAAGGTGGCTTGTACTAACACTACAAGACGCTTGTACTAACACTACAAGACGCTTGTACTAACACTACAAGATGCTTGTACTGACACTACAAGACGCTTGTAGGGAGACTACAAACGGCCTTGTACCGATAGGTTACTGGCAGCTTGTTGACCAATGAACGACCCAAACCGACCCTTTCTTACCATACATAACCCCAAACACACAGAAGACATGCAGATAGCTAGATACCTGCAGCCCGTAGAGGTTAAAAACTATTTCACTTTTATATATCGATAGAAATCGCCATTACTTTCATTGTAGACAAACTCAAGAGTATTATCGTCAATAGTTCTCAATGCGTATTTTTCACCGTCAATCTCGATATACTTTTTGTCTCCAATAAGCACGCCCCACGTTTTAGTTTGCTTAACTTTCAAGCCATCACTTATGTCCAACTTACCATCTGCCTTGAAAGTGTAGACTTCCCTCTTATACATTTCTAGCACTGGGTCGCCAGAACCATAATGACTGCCTTTGAATTCCCACTCTCCCACAATCTGTGCTTTCAGCGCAGCTACGGGGTCTGCATCTTTGTCGTCATTACCGCAAGAAGTCAGCGACATCAAGCTTACCGACATGGCTGCAATAGCCACGAACATCCAATAAAAAAATCTCTTTTTCATAAAGTTGTAATTTAAACTAGTAAAAGTGATAAAAACAAATCTCTGCCGCTTTTGCAGCAGACGTACATTTAAAAGCGTACCTAACTGCGCCGCGTTATCGGACAAAGGTTGTTTCGTCCTTTAATTAATTATTATTCTTGCCAAGAACATTAAATCAAGGCTTTTAGAATCAATGCTGCTTATCATCCAATCGCGTCCACTTTGGGTACACACTCCAATCCAACAGCCATTCAGGATTTGGCATTCGCCACTCCAAGCCACCTTGCAGGTTGTTGTGCGTGTGGTTGTATCAGCGTTTTTTGAAATCATAATGAAAGTAAGTATTGGTCTAACGCTCTTTTCGCCAGCATCCATACACTCAACAAGAGCCTTCATTACTTCATGTTCTGCACTTTCAAGCTACCAGCAAAGCATCTCTTCTTTATCGTCAACAGCCTTACTGCACGAAGTCTACGACACTGAGCTTACCTCCGTGGCCCAATAGTCACAAACAAGATGTTGAATGTCTTACCTTTCATAAAGTTCTCAGTTTGATTTCATTAGGCACAATGCCTTATATCTATTACACTCTGCAACAAATATACCCAAGAACTATTACTGAGCGCAAGATGTTTGCACATCGTGATGCGCCATTTAGCATGACGCAACCCCATTTCGCCGTTCTTCAACTCGGCTATATGTTATCAATGCAAAGATACACCATTATCCTATAACCACCAAATATTGTAAAACAAACTAACCAAAAAAGCATTATTAATTAACATACGCATCATTAAGAACAACATCTCGCCACAACAACAAGATGCTTTGCACACTTGCAAAAGGCATAAAAAACGAAGAACCACGATAGAGATGCAAACCATTAGCAGAGTTCGAGTAAAGCTACTGCCTTATGGTTACTACCAACTAAGAAACAAACGGAGCATAAACCACTATAAGACAAGCAACTACAACCCCATAAACAGAAGACGAAACAATCAACACCAGCAATAAGATAAGCGCATACCAGCAGCAAAGAAAGCACGACTTTGCGGCTTAGACAGCCCTCACCAACAATAGCAGACAACGCGTACACGCGGACTACAACAGCATCCCCACCACAGGCAGGCCAACAGAACGGATGTTAAATTATTTCCTAACTAGTGCATTAGGCATTTGTTTTTTACGCTTTTCTAAACGCTATTGGCGCGTACATGTTCTTTCGCCCATACGCCCACACCTTATACATACGCGCGTGCGCGCGCGTAAGCGTAACAATCAATCGCGCTCTGTGCTGCCAGTCAAAACCTATCACATAAAGCCTTGTTGTCTTAGCACCTTCAACAGTGCCTCCGACATGGCTTCGTTGGCAGCCTTGGTATAGCGAACGTCGGTGTAAACCTGCGCTAAAGTGTCCTTCTTGTTCTCGGCAACAAAGGCCTTGTTAACGGCTAAATCTTCTTTCGCCGCATAAAAGTTGTCTATCTTCGTAGGCGTATAGTCGCGATAAACCTCATCGTGTATAAAGGCCGCAAGCGGAAGTCGGTCGCTCAATGCGGGCTTTTCGTCGGGCCAACCCAGGGTAATCGTGGCCACAGGCACCACCAAGGGCGGCAATTGCAGCACGTCTATAATCTGCTGGGCGTTATAAATGGTTGTGCCAAGAAAGCAATAACCCAACCCCGCTTCTTCGGCCAAGCAACAAAAAGTCTGCGTAAAGAGCAAGGCATCTGTGGCCGCATTCATAAACGAAAGAAAGTTATCGTAGCCAGGATGCGCCTTTCGCTGCTCGGCCCAAAGCGTGGTACGCCTAAAATCGGCACAAATGGTGAGCACCACAGGGGCTTGCGTGGTCATTGGCTGATTGAAATGGGCTGGTGCAAGGCGGCGTTTTTGGCTTGCATCGCGTGTAACCACCACGCTGTATAGCTGCAAGTTGCCCATCGTTTGCGTGCGTGCGGCCTGTTCCAGCAAGTTGTTTAGCAACTGTTCGCTCACGTCGTCGGCCTTATATCGGCGTATGGTTGTTCTGTTCTGCAATGATTTCATCATGATTTTATTTGTTGTTTGCCCCACAAAGATAAGGATAAAGTACGGAAAAGCATTCTCTGCACGCCATAAAATGGTGCGAAAAACATCGCGTTTGCAAATCGTTTAAGCCCAAATCTCCGCCAACACACATTGTCGCCCTACACCGATTTAGCACTTTCAAGTTGTAAACAAAAAGCGCACAATTGGCATACGAAAACTTAACAGAATGTAAATTATCGCGACTTAACGTTAAAAGAAAACTACTAAAATATACTAAAAAATAAATCAACAAAGTGAAAATACATCAGCTTAATAATTAAAAAAGTGCTAAATCACAGAAAAAAGGAACTATAAAAGTAACAAGTTAACAGATAAATGTGTATCTTTGCAGAGCAATACCACTAATACGGCATTTCAGTATAGTTTTCATTAATTGTTACTCTACTATCTATAACAACCAGATGACGGTCTCTTCATCTATCACCAACTAACAGGGGTCTATCAGAGACCACGGGCCCCAAGGGAGGTTAAACCATGAAACTTAAAAGAAAGAGTTATGGTCAGGAAGACTATGAGCTCGACAATGTTTACAACGAAGAAGAACTTTACGGTCAAACAGTAGATTCTTCTATATGGTACACGTAACAAATACGTGTGGAATTTTCACAACAACAGGAACTCGCCCTTAGCATAAGGCATAACAAATTGGGGCGAGGCTTCATGAAGGAATAGGAAAAGGGGTCTAAGGCGCGCATTGAATTATGCCACTTTAGACTTTTTTTATTCCCTCGCTTCTCGACTAGCTCATGCAAGGAAAGGGTGAAAGCCGATTGGCAAACCTAGTCCACCAACAACAATTGCCAAACGAAACAACAACAATTGCTAAACGAAACAACAACAATTGCTAAACAAAACAACAACAATTGCTAAACGAAACAACAACAATTGCCAAACGAAACAACAACAATTGCTAAACGAAACAAATCACTTTACCACAGATGAGAAAAACTAAAAGCATAATCCGCGCCACACTTGCAGGCCTATGCCTACTTGCCTTAACAACCTGCACTGCCAGCAAACAAGCCAACAACGACATTGAGCAAATTAGCTATCACGAGGCGCGAAACTTCTTTCTGAACCAAGGACAAGAACTGGCTGTGGGGCAGAAAATAACCAACGACAAAGACTTCGACAAGTATTTCGGCTTGGCTGCATTCATGGGAAAAGGCGGCGAACCCACTCGCGTAGACTTCACCAACGAGTTTGTACTGCCCATTGTTCTGCCCGAAACCGACCGCGAAACCGACATCACCGCCGTATCTCTAAGCGGCAACGCCTCGGTTATCAACCTCAACTACAAGGTAAAGGTGGGCGAAAAGCGCGATTTCTGCATCCGTCCCCTCATGTTGCTCGTTGTAGACAAGGCATACAGAGATGCGCAGGTGGTGGTAAACCAGTAATAAGGTTTGTAACACATGTCATCAGGATTGTCCGAACACTCCACTTGGGGCATCGGGCAATCCCGATTTTGCTTTAAGCGCACATGCGCGAGCACCTGTATTAATAAGGTTTCCTGGTGTAAGCTGCAAGTTTTCAGCCAGCCCGCCCCATCAGTTACCAGGTAAAAACAGCTTTTAGGCAACACCCAAGCAAACCAAAACTCTTACCAAATACATTATGGGGCTGTACAAGCGTCGACCTCGCGGTTGATAAACAGCAGTTCTTCGTTAGAAAGCGAGAAACTCATTGCAGCAGCATTGCTAATGGCTTGTGTGGCGTTTCGCGCTCCAGCAAGCACCACGCTAATGCCCTTTTGCAGCGTAGTCCACCTCAGAACAAGTTGAGCCAACGTCGCCTGTTTCTCTTCTGCAAGCGGTTTAAGACGGTTAAGCATCGCTTCAACGCGTTCTAAGTTAAATCGCGAGAAATATTCATTACGATGGTCGTCTGCCTTCAAGCGGCTTCCTTCGAAGTATTTTCCAGTAAGTAAGCCACGCGCCATCGGACTATAAGCTATTATTCCCAAATTATTTTTCAGTGCATAAGGCACAAGTTGCGCCTCAATTCGGCGGTTCAGCATGCTGTAAGGCACCTGGTTACTTGCCAACTGAATACTTTTGGCAGCCTCTTCCAACTGTTCAACGCTGTAATTACACACCGCAGCAGCCCTTATTTTTCCCTGTTTCACCAACAAGTCCAGTGTTTCCATTGTCTCACTGATGGGCGTTGTGCTGTCTGGCCAATGCAGTTGCAGCAAGTCGATATAGTCGGTATCCAATCGTTTAAGGCTCTCTTCCACCTCTTTAAGTATGTTTTCCCTACTTGCATATTTGTAAACGCTAACGGTCTTACCATCTTTCAGCGCATCGCTAGTACGTTCGCCACGACCTGCGTTACTGCCATCCCACACCAATCCGAACTTTGTTAGCAGCTGCAAACGCGAACGATCGTAGCCCTTAATGGCCTTCCCAATCATCTCCTCGCTCAGCCCGAACCCATAGAAAGGTGCGGTATCGATGCTCGTTATGCCATTATCGATAGATGCGCGAACAGCCGCTATCGAATCAGCCTCTTCATTTCCGCCCCACATTGTGCCCCCAATAGCAAACGAACCGTAGGTGATAACCGACAAGCGGAGGTCTGTTGCTCCTAGTTTTTTATACTCCATAATTGTTTGTTGTTAATTACATGCAAAGGTAACACTTATCAAACATCTCGCTAAACAAATAGCGTTAAATAACACTTGCACAACAACCGCGCAAGCCCGATATGGCAAACACACAAAAAAGCGGCAAACTTCTCTTTGCAAGAAGTTTGCCGCCAAAACATTATACTGTACCTCCCAAAAGCATAGAGAGGTTTTACCTATCGGGCATTACCAATTTAGCTTAATGCTTCCGCCAGCCATCACCCATAGTCCAGGCTGCTTAACGCCGCCCAAATCGTAATAAGGATGAGCCGTAAGGTTATCGCCCTGCACATAAAGCGAATAGTTGGGCGCCGTCCATTGCAGCTTTAAGTCTACCTTGGTATAGGGGTGGTAGCCGTTCATTCGTTGCTGCCAACGCATCGCCCAGTGCGCCGAGAGGCGCGAAACGATGTGATGGTCTACCGATGCCGTAAACTTATGGCGCAAGTATTCCAAGGCATAGAGCGACTTATGTATGGGTTGCGTGGTTTCGTGCTGTTGGTGAATGTAGGCATAACCCAACTTAACGGCCGTAAAGGGACTACCCGCCCACAGCTCTCTTGGCATGAAAGCGAGGTCTACCGATGCTCCCATATTGTCCAGTTTGCCAATGTTCAGGGCATGATAACGGGTTGATGCAGCCGTTTCGAACACCCAGTCAATCATGTCGCGCCCATTGCTATAAAAGGCGTTCAGTTGCGTTTCGAGCGCCGTTGTGCGATAACGCGCCCCCAGCTTGTAGGTGTTCACGCGTTCGGGGTTAAGGTTCATGTCGCCCACCTGTGCGCGGTTGCTGATGTAGAGGTCGGTATAAGTGGGCAAACGCAAGGCCTTGTTCCACGAGGCATACACCTTCCATTGCACGTTTGGACGCCAAGAAATGTCTACGCCGGGGTAAAAACGCAGGCCGCCAGATAGCCATGTGTTGTGGTTAGCCAGCAAACCGGCCGAGAGCGTAAAGTGTTCCAGCACCACGTTGTGTTCTAAAAACAGGCTCGTGTTGGTTCTTTCGCCCCGTCTTTCGTACATTCGGTCGCTGCCATGTATGCTTTTCCATTGGTCGGCAGGCAAGGTTTCGCCATATGCTGTGCTGTAAATCACCTCCTTACGAAGGTCTGCCCCTATGGCCGTTTTGCCCAACAGCCAGTTTACCACCGTGTTTAGCGACCCGCCAAACACGTCTGTTCGGTGGTAGTTCTCGCCTTTTGCGGCACCCGTCATGCCGCGTTTCCATTGGTAATGGTCCCAGTTACGTTGCCAATAGATGGTTGGCGAAAGGGTCAGCACGTTGTTGGCCACGGGTCGGATGTTGCTGCCCACCGAGGCGATGAACCTCCGCGTGGCCTCATATTGGTTGTCGCTGGCAATGCCATAGAATGTTCCTGCGCCGTAATCCTTAGAGATAAGGCCGGCTTGCCAAAACAAGTCAACCGCGTTTGCCGCGAAATTGCCTTGGTAATAGCCCTGCCGTTTACGAAAATAAGTGTTGATTGTTCCGCCATCCGACTGCGAATAGCCACCGCTAAGCTGCTGGTTCACGGCCTTCGACACCAAACTAAGGGCCGCACTGCCACCAAATGTGCCAAACGAACCACCATCGGCCGACAGCCTAACGCCGCTTTGAGCCTCGGTTTTGGTCACGATGTTGATGGCTCCACTAAAAGCCGACGCGCCAAAGACACGTGCCGATGCCCCTTCGAGCACCTCGATGCGGTCGATATCAGAAAGAGAAACGGGAAAATCTGCGGCGTTATGCCCTGTTTGGGGGTTGCTAATGTTCACGCCATTCAATAGAATGGTAATCTGGTCGAACGTTCCGCCGTTGATAGAGATGTCCGTCTGTACACCAAAGCCTCCGCGCTGACGGACATCCACGCCCGAGACTAACTTTAAAACGTCGTTAACACTGGTTGCCGCAGCCCGCTGAATATCGTCGCTGGTGATAACGGCAACAACCTTAGCCGCCTGCAAGGCGGTGAGCGGCGCACGCGAACCAGTTACCACAACCTCGTCTAGCTTCAGCTCCTTGTGCGTAAGGGTGTCTGCTGCCAACGGGGTGCGGGTGCTCACGCCTTCTGCCTTGGCATGCGCCAAGGTTGCAACGCTCAGCGTGCCCACGATAACTTCTTTTCCCAAACACGAGAAAAGCGCATATCCCTTACGAGAAAAATGCGTGAAACGCAGGCTCGCACGCTTGTTGAATAATGATTTGTACATAAAATAATTTGTTATTAAAAACGGTGCAAAGGTAATAAAAAGGCCAGAAACAGAAAAACTTTTTTGCGCGCAGCAAGAAAAAGGGCGGTGTCCAAGGAGTAAGCAACGAGAAACGCAGAACACGTGTACGAAGGCGATGAAAACGGCGCGGAGAAACGACGTGAACGAGGAATAAAAGCAATGAAAGAAGTGGGAAAGGCGAGAAAGAGGACACCCCTTATTTGTTAAAAATCATCACATTGTGCGATAAAAGGTTGGTAAAGAGGATGGTTGAACCAATAAAAAGTATTACCTTTGCACCCGCATTTATGCACAAAACCATTTTATAAACAAAAGTTCTATGTATTTAGATCAAGCAAAAAAACAAGAGATCTTTGGACAATACGGGAAGTCTAACTCTGATACTGGTTCTGCTGAGAGCCAGATAGCATTGTTCTCCTACCGTATTTCCCATTTGACGGAACACTTGAAAAAGAACCGTAAAGATTATAACACGGAAAGATCATTGACCATGTTGGTAGGTAAGCGTCGTCGTTTGCTCGACTATCTGTACGACCGCGACATCGAACGCTATCGCGCCATCATCAAGGCTCTTGGTCTGCGTCGCTAAGACGCCAGGCAACAAGGTTGCCTTCGCTTGCGAAAACTTACTCCCCGCAGCTGTGGTTAGCCACGCGTTGCGGGGAGTTTTTTATGGAAAATGACGAATGCGAGATTTACTTCAAGCCCAACCAGCAGCCAGAATCTAAGCTTTCAGCCTTTTTTCTAAAGGCATGTTCTAAAAATTCCCCGCAAAAGTTCGATTGTTGTTCCTTGTATTGCTCTTCACTGTCTTTTTGCTTTTAGCTGGCATCTTTCGCTTATTCTTTCAGTCGCATAGTGAACTATGCTCTTTCAAGAAGTAAGCAAAATCTGCTCAGCTAAAAGCTAAAAATACAGCAAAGGTAATTTTTAGCACCTGCCTATGGAAAAAAGCATTAAGTCGGGATATAACTCATGGTTTTATGGCGTGCGTTTATCGGCATGTAAGTTCAACATAAGGATGGTGAAGGGCGAACTAAAAAGCAAGAATGAGCATAAGCGTGGCATTTTTTGAACATGAATTAAATAAGAACCTGGGGTTTGAACTTTGTACTTATTCGCTCACAGCTTCACAACCTCATTTACTCATCAGTAAAAAACGCATCCGCCCCAAAGGTTAAATTGTTGTTTTTATTTTTACAATATGGCTCTAATTTTCATTTCGTTCTAGCGAAAAAATGGCTTAAAAAGTAGGTATATGGCTACTATTTCTAGTCTTTCACGCCTTACTTTTTGTCAACATTCAAGAGAAGAACCTGCATTTTGCACCATATTGCCTTTCTATTTTGCTTGCCAGCTCATTATTTTTTACGCCCAATTACCCGCTTTTAGCCCCCAAAATCCCACTTTTTAGGGGTTGTTTTGCCCTTTTCGGCTATGTATTTCATATCTCTAAGAGGTTATATTTATACTATTGCAATGTGTTTTTATGCTTTTCGTTTCGCATTTAGCTGCATTTAGTGCCGCATTTAGCACCAAAACGCACTGCATTTAGCACCAAAACGCACTGCATTTAGTATCAAAACGCACTGCGTTTAGCAGCATATTGCACTGCGTTTAGCACCAAAATGCACTACATTTAGCAGCAACTAGCCCAAAACCTAGTGCAAATGCCGTTTCTTTTAAATAAAAATTCATTTTGCCCACCTTTGCAACTAACCTCTTTTTGCACCAAAACAAACCTTCGCGAGAATCGATTTTTTGCGACAAGGTTGGCGATTGGTGGACGAAAATGGTACTCATAATGTTAAATTTCTTGCTAAAAACTAGACAAAGGAGCTGTGTTGCATACACGCACATGGGCAACGCCCACGGAAAGCACGTGCGCTTACAGCCGCCAGTGCGAACGGTTGCAGGGCATGCTGTTCACGACCAATGGAGACAATATCATGGAAATGTGGAAGTAACTCGCCGTTGGCAGCCACTTTTCAACTTGTAGAGAAATGTATTGAATGTTATCCGTCTGGCAGCAGTTTAACCCAAATCGGTCGTTAGAGCCTGTGCAGATTTTGTGTATTGTTGAGCATATTG
>ERZ773004.492-NODE-492-length-24859-cov-40.618852_pt1 | contig 24859 bp, 19 predicted proteins | sample MGYA00580667_ERZ773004 | MGnify/ENA primary metagenome ERZ773004 (study PRJEB29015, sample SAMEA2737963) | human oral metagenome | biome: human oral; feature: human-associated habitat; material: dental | place: China | collected 2123 ... | reverse complement strand
TTTCTATCTTTTTCTGCTTGGCTCGAGATAGATGAGCCAAATCCAGCTCAGACTCCGAGCCAGGACTGAGCGAAGCTCTAGCCGCTTGGTAATACGCTGAATCAGCAACCAACTGTTGGACCGCTGTCAGGACCTGATGAGCATCTTCTTCGTAACTTGCTACTCGCAAGTCCAGTTCCCGAGCCGAGTGATAGCCAAAGTCCTTTTGGAAATCCTGAATCTTGATAAAATCAGCTCGCTCAGGATATTGTGCAGCCAGTTGCTGCAACTCTTCCACCGATAGCTTCAGCCAGTCGTCTATCAGCTTCTCGTCTGCCAAAATAAGATCCGCAGCTTCCAGCATTCGAGCTAAAGGCTTGGTATGCGAAACATTTCCTAGCTTAGCTATTAGTTGGAAAAATTCATCAACCGTCAGCCATTTGAGCAGACTAGTCTTTTTCATAGACAGCTGGACCGTATTGATGTAGACCTGCCAAAAATAAGTTCCCTCACTATCTAAATAAGCCTGATTTAACACTAACCGCCAAAGACTCTCGACCTGATGCAGTGGGCTTTGGTCGTTCAGTTCTCGTATTTCTTGATTCAGGCAGTTAAATTGCTGGCGCAGCTCTTGCAGCTTGTCTAGCGCCTGATGTAGAAAGGTTTTAGTTACCTTTTGCGTTTTCAAGGCTACCCGCAGGAAATTCAAGAGCAAGGCTGGACTTAATTTGTTGGTAAAACCTTGACCTCGGTAGTCTTTATTAACTCCCAGCTCATCATCAAAGTCTCGCTCAATATAACCCGGAATCTGCTCCATACCTTGCTTGACCACGCCTAAGTTCCAGAAAGGTCGGGCATAATGCAGGCGCATCAGCGGCGGCATCACTCCTTCAGGCTCTAAGCCAATAGCCAGCAAAAAACTGGAGAGTGCCTCTTGCCAAGAATGGCGGTAAAGGCTCCACATCAGATTTGGACAGGGCTGGGCCGCCACGCCACCATCCCGAAAATTCGCCGTCGTCCAGCGGCCACTGTCAATTTTAGTTGGTACTGTCGTGATGGGCCGAGCCTGCAGCAAATAGACTTGCTCGTGGACAGCACACCACTCGATATCCATGGGCCGACCAAAATACGCCACAATCTGCAAAACTTGCTCGTGTAGCTTCTGCAAGACTGTAAGAGAGATTTCAGCCTTTTCAAACTGGCTCCAGTCCGGCTTGTACCAAGAAAGAGTCAGCTGCTCAGGATTAACTTGGCCACTAACCAAGCTCTCAGCCGAGCCTTTTACATACTCTAATAGTATGGTCTGGTCCTGATTAGTCGCTACGTCTAGAGAAAAGCAGACGCCACTGAAGTCAGGCTCTATCTGCTCCTGGATCAGCACTGCCATGGCAAAATCCTGCTCAGGCAACCCCTGACGCTGCCAGTAGGCCAAGGCTTCTGGATTAAAGAGGGAAAGCAGACAAGAACGAATCCCCTGCTCAATTTTTGACAGTGTCCGGCAGTCGCCAATCGAGTCATATTGGCCGGCAAATGACATGGTCTGTCCGTCTTCTAAAAGGGCACTGCTACGAACGATATAAGCTTGATTTTCCTGACAAAAGTCGGCTAAGTTCTGCAGCCAAGCTGGCTCCAAGGGATAGTGCTGCAAACGCTCTGCTATCTCCTCCTTGCCCAGTTCGATTAATTCTTTAAGTCCCTGTTTTGAGTATTCTGGTAGAGCCGCTCTTAGCCAAGCCATTACTTGGTCCGCAGGCAAAATCAAACCCTTAGGAACTGAAAGCCCCAGCTGACAGAGACTGATTAACTGATTGATTTTACCGCCATAGACGGCCGAAGACTCTTTTTCCAGCCATAGTTCTTTCATCAAAAGCTCCCATCTCACATACGATTTTTTCTAAGCTTAGCCCAGTAGAGCAGACGATTGACTCCTAGATGCGTGCCCGCCCCTAGGATTAGAATGCCCAGCATCTGCTGCCAAGACAGAGGAATATAGAAAAGCAAGATAATAATACAGCCTATCAAGGAATCTATCTGGTCGATCCAGATAAAAGTCCATTTCCAGCCATTCTCCGCCGTCTTGCCCTCTCTGATCTCCAAACGGCGCTTGATAAAGCTATTGGGCAGCTCAAACAAAACATAAGCCAGCCCCAAAAGAGCGCCAAGCACCAGATTAAACAGCACGGTATTTTCGTAGAGGGCATAGACCAAGTGCAGCTTCTCTAGGCTAGGAATACTCTTTAAAAGCAATCCCCAAAGAATCTGAGCCAATGCTCCCCATACAATCATACCCAAGAAACCTTTCCAGGTCTTGTTAGCCCCAAACAGCCTCTTCCCATCCTTTAACATCAGCCCAGCATCCATTGGTCGATAAGTCGCCTCTAGCAATGAAGACTTGCAAAAGATCATATTCAGTACTCCAGCCAGAATGACCGGCATCAGGGTGATATATAAAGCAAGAATCGAGCGCATATTATTTCCTATTCTTTTTATGAAGATCAGTCTGAAAAATCAAGAGATTCCTCAATCTTTTATATATCATTATACCATAAGTCGTAAAGCCTCTTTCCAATAAGCCCTACACATCTGTCGCATCTGACAAGGAGCAACCCATGTCTTCCCTTCCGCCCTATCAACTCCAAAGCTGCCTGCTAGAATAATATCGCCTTTAAACCACACAAAAAGCCTCATAAGAACTTTTAAGGAAACCAGCATCTGGTCTATTAAAAGTTACTTATGAAGCCTATAAATATCAGTTTTCTCTAGAAAAGAAACAAACTATTTTTGCTTGGTCTTAAACCACTAACCTTCAAAAGGCGTACAATTCTTTCACCGATTTTTAGTGTCTAGCAGAATGGTCACTGGGCCATCATTTACCAATTCCACCTGCATATCTGCTCCGAACACGCCCGTCTTGACTGGCACTTGCTCAGCTAACAGCTGGTTAAATTTGTCATAAAAGGGACTAGCCATATCCGGCTTGGCTGCACCTGTGAAGGCTGGCCGATTACCCTTTTTGGTATCTGCATGGAGGGTAAATTGGGAAATGGAAAGAATCTCCCCTCCGATATCCTGAACAGAAAGATTCATCTTATCCTCAGCATCGGAAAAAATCCGCATATTGACAATCTTCCTGACCGCATAGTCCATATCTTCCTGACTATCATCAGGCCCGACACCTACCAAGAGCAGGAGACCTTGTCCAATGCTGTTGTGCAGCTGCTGGTCAATACTGACCTGAGCACGTTTGACGCGCTGAATGACAATTTTCATATCTTTTCCTTTATTTCTGACTACTATCTACTCTGACAGGATCGCACTTAGCCATTGGTTCGTTTGACCGAATACACCTCTGGCACACTCTTGATCTTGTCCACCACCGTCGTCAGCATGGACAGATTGGCAATGCCAAAAGAAACATGGATATTAGCAAATTTCATATCCTTAGTTGGCTGGGCATTAACCGTTGAGATGTTTTTGGTGGTATTAGACAGAACCTGCAGCACATCGTTAAGGAGGCCAGACCGATTGAGACCATAAATATCAATGTGGGCCGTGTACTCTTTGGTCGAATTATTTTCTTCCCATTCCACATCAAGCAAGCGCTGTTCGTAATTCTCCTGGGCCTTAAGATTCTTACAGTCTTGCCGGTGAATAGCTACGCCGCGTCCTTTGGTAATGTAACCAACAATGTCGTCACCCGGTACAGGATTACAGCACTTGGCAATCCGAATGAGGAGACCAGACGCCCCCTGAATGACCACACCGCCTTCGTGCTTGACCTTAAGGGTGTCTTTTTTATTTTCGACCTTAACTTCACCACCCTTGACCAATTCCTCTGCCTCTGCTTTAGCTTTGGCCCGCTCTTCCTCACGGCGCTCTTTTTCTGTCAAACGATTGAAAATACTAATGGCACCGATCTCACCGAAGCCAATCGCTGCAAAAAGCGCCTCTTCAGTCTTATAACTGGTCTTCTGCAGCACATCTTCCATGTGCTTCTTGTCCATGTACTTATTGGCTACATAACCATTCTCCTGAAATTGAGCCTGCAAGAGCTCCCGCCCTTTAGAAATAGACAGCTCCTTGTCTTGATTTTTAAAGAACTGACGGATTTTATTTCTAGCCTTGCTAGTCTTGACAAGATTGAGCCAGTCACGACTAGGTCCAAAGGAATTGGCATTGGTGATGATTTCCACCTGATCCCCAGTCTTCAGCTTAGTATTGAGCGGCACCATGCGGCCATTAACCTTGGCTCCTGTCGCCTTCTCCCCAACCTTAGTATGGATCTCATAGGCAAAATCAATGGGTCCTGAGTCCTTAGGCAGAGAACGAACTGCTCCATCCGGTGTGAAGACGTAGATTTCCTCAGCCAGGTAGCTTTCCTTAACCGAATCAACAAATTCCTTAGCATCACCAGACTGATTCTGCAATTCCATCAATTCCTTGATCCAATTCATCCCGATGGCAGATTCCTTGCCGTCAACCTGACCCTTAATTCCTTTTTTATAGGCCCAGTGAGCAGCGACCCCGTATTCTGCGACTTCGTGCATTTCCTTGGTTCGAATCTGGAACTCAATCGGACCTTTAGGACCATAAACGGTCGTATGGATAGACTGGTAGCCGTTGGCCTTACGGTTGGCAATATAATCCTTGAAGCGCCCCGGCATGGGTTTCCAAAGCTCATGGATGTAGCCCAGCATAGCATAGACATCACTGTGAGTACTCAAAATGCAACGAATGGCAATCAGATCATAGATCTCATCAAACCGCTTCTTCTTGTCCTGCATTTTGCGGTAGATGGAGTAAATATGCTTAGGACGGCCATAAATCTTCCCATGCAGATTGCGTTCACCCGCGTAGGTTTCAATCTTGTGGACAACCTCCTCTACCAGAGCTTCCCGCTCTCGACGCTTCTCCTTCATCATATGGGAGATTTTATAAAATTCCGTTGGATTGAGATAACGGAAAGATAAGTCTTCCAATTCCCACTTGACACTGGAAATCCCCAAACGATGGGCCAGAGGAGCATAGATTTCCATCGTTTCCTGTGAGATCCGCTCTTGTTTGTCTGGCCGTAAATGATTCAGAGTACGCATATTATGCAGGCGGTCAGCCAGCTTGACCAAGATCACTCGAAGGTCTTCAGACATGGCCATGAGCATCTTGCGATGATTTTCCGCCAACTGTTCTTCGTGAGACTTGTATTTGACTTTCCCAAGCTTGGTCACACCATCCACAATCACGCGCACATCATGGCCGAATTCCCGCTCCAGATCGTCCAAGGTCGCCGCCGTATCCTCTACGACATCATGCAAAAAACCACAGGCTACTGAAACAGCATCCAACTTGAGCTTGGCTAAAATTCCCGCCACCTGAATCGGATGGACGATATAGGGCTCTCCCGACTGACGAGTTTGCCCGCTATGACATTCCATCGCATAAATCAACGCTTTTTGAACAAAAGCCACATCCTCTGCAGCTAAATATTTTTTTGTTAGGGCTACAACCTGATTCCCCGTTAAATTTTCTTCTTTTGGCATGCATTCTCTCCGCTTTCTTGCCTACTATTTTAACATTTTTAAATCAATATGAAAACCAAGAGGACTAGAATAAAAGTACGGTGGCAGAATAGAACTACGTTTTCAAAGATTTAGCTTGCCTCCCTTGTTTCTGAGGCAAGACTTAAAAAATTTTCCTAGAGCTATAAACAGTCCCAGCCCCACGAGGTTGCTCGACAATCCATGGCTATTGGGCAGGCAGCTGCAACCTCAAGGATCTCTTTCTAATAAAAAGCGAGGCCGAGACACTTTTGTCTCAACCTCCGTGATGAAAATGATGTACTTTCTCCATATGAGCTACATCTTTTAGAAACTCATAATAGGCATAGATGAGGTAAGCAGCAGAGGCCACACCCAAAATAGCTATTGATACTTCAAATAAGGTAGACAAAGACATGATAAACCTCCTCTCCTTATTTCAAACTACAATGTGCAAAGCGACCATCAGCGGCTGTTTCGTTTCCGATTTTTTCCTTTCTAGCCTGCCTCTGGATTCACCTTTATTATACCAAATTTAAGATAGGAAAACAATAAAAATTCCTTTATAAAAGCACTTTTTCCTGATAATTTTGTAAGACTTGATGAGAAAATAATTCTTATCTATTCGAAGTGCTCTTCTTCCTTTTCAACTATTTTCTCTTTCTTTCTATGAGCATACTCTCTAATTGTTAGCCCAGTCGCAATATTGGTTAAAAGTAAGATTACAAGTAGATAAACCCAGATCGGTGTATTTGATAAAACACCAGATTGATTGGCTTTTTCAGTTACAACTGGGTTGGATAAGAAGTTTAAAACAGCTTGGTTATCCGTTCCGTTCGAACGAGCATTTGATAGTACTCCTTGGAAGTTCTTATTAAATTCAGTACTATCTTCAACATTCTTAGCCTGATTCTTAATAAGTGATTCCGTTTGCTGATGAACTTCCTTCACTTCTCCTTGAACTCTTTTAGCTTGCTCTGCTAAAGTATTAAATTGTGTATCCATAGATCCAATTGTGTTCCCATTAGAGATGATTGTATCAGAAGTGCTTCGAGTATTAGAGGCAAGTTTTGTAACAATATCCAATAGACTATTACTACTATCATCTGTTGTATAAAGTCTACTATTTGACAAACCGTCACCTGAACTTGTTGGAGAAATCTCTAAAAGCTCTGGGCCATTTTTTTTCCACTTCTCATACTCCTCATTCAACTTATTAGATGCCTCTTGGTGCCAATCGTCTAAGTCTTTAACAATTGTTTCAAAATAATCGCTAGGTAATTCTTCTTTTGCCAGTTGAGGAAGAGAGGCTATATTTGCCTGAAGTCTATTTATCTCTACACTTAATTTAACATATAGGTCAATTCCTGACTGTCTATATTGATCCACATCTTTCTGTTGCAACTTATCCGCTACAGATGATGGTGAAATGTTCCCATACATCTTCGCAACTGAGTCACTCGATGGATTAGCTATGTCAACATTGTTATACGATGATGTTGGGCTACCATATAAATTCTTAACCATAGTCGACGCTATATCAATTCGAGATAGTTGGTCAAAAATATGGGATAAATCTTTCTTTACTAACGCAACATTTCCTTTATTATCATCATAAAAGAAACTATACTCCAAAGGAATTCTTTCACTACCAATTTCAAGTTCAAACATAATAGTATTCAGTCCATAATTAGGAGAAAGTTGAATTTGAAGTTGGAGGGTAGTCGGTGCTGAAATCTTATCAACGCTTGGGACTACTGTGGCTCCCTTGGCACCCTTAACACGTACATTTGTCACACGAATAGGAGTTTCAATATATTTCTTAGCTCCAGTTCCTGCAGAAGAGAGCTCAGGATAAACATGAGTCATTGTAACCGTTTGAGTCTCTGTAGGTGGCAACACATCATTAGCTACTGTTATAAACGTATAGCCTGGCATCGAACCAGTAGTCCTACCTTTAATGCTCGCATATTTCGACAATAGGCTTAATTTTGCGTAATATGAATTGATTTGTCCATCTGTTAAAGCTCCAAACTCTTTTAGTTTATTAAATAAGATTCCATAATCACTAGGATTAACACTAATAGAAGCAATCGTGCTATCTACTTGATTAGTATAATCTATGGGCAATTCATCTGAATCTGATAAAGTATTAACAACCTGCTTAGCTAAAGCTTGTCTTACACTATTTTGATCTGCTTCATCACTGACTGCTTTTAAAATCGCTGCCTCATCACTTCCTAAGGTCGATGTATCAATTTCTTTACCGTCAAAATAGTTCTGAGATATTTGTCTACGAGACTCCTCAAGAGAGCTCCGAATGGAGCCTAGTTCTTTTCGAGACTGCTCTATCTGCGCTTGATATTGCTTCATCTTCTCATTATAACTATTTATACGCTGAGCTAAACGTTTAAAATAAGGTTCTGAATTATCTGGATCAGTAGAGGAGTCTGTATTTTTGAAAAGATGCAAATAATTCATTGAATTTCTATAAAGGGTTAGATACAATTCATTATCTTTATCATATTGATTCTTAATAGAATTTCCTGCGACTCGAGCATTGTGATTAGCAACCTGTGATTGAACTTGTTTGTACTTTAAAATTGGATCTGCTTGACCGAGTAAGGACTCCGAATTTTTTTTCAACAAATCAGAGGTTGAGGTTTTGAAACTTGACGTTGATTGTTCAAATGCTCTATTAGAAGACTGAACACTCTGTGCGATCGAAGGAATGGAATCTATTGATTTAATACTCCTATCAGCAGGTTGAAAGATTGAAGTAGATAAGGAACTATACACATCTGATTCATCATCAACAATTGTTTTCATCCGAAGCTTGGCATCATCAAGATTATTAATGACACTTGTAAAATATAGACGAATGGTTTTCTGATTCAAGCTATTAACATAATCCCCGACTTGTTGAGCCATTTCAAGAGACTGCTCTTTTTTTACAGAATCTTTTACCTTATACGTTATTTTGGCTTTTTCAGGATTAAAACTTGACAATTGCAATATATTGTGCGAGAAATCTTTAGGTATGTAAATGATAGCTTCAAGTGAATCATCCTTGTACTGGCTTTCTGCTTGATTCCTAGATAGGACTTTCCAACTCGCCTCTTTTTTCTCATCCTTCGCTAATAATTTTGTAAAATCATCTCCAAAATTATATTGGACACTATTTAATTGTTCACCCTCATCTTGATTGACAATTCCAATTCGAAGATGTGTTTTTTCCTTAGTTCCTAAAATAAAAGAAAAACTATCTGATTTACTTACATAGATAAGAACTCCCACAGTAAGCATCAAGCATAAAATAATTAACACTTTTCCAAACAAATGTTTTTTTTCTTTTTTTAGACTCATTATAATTCTTTCTCCTAAATTGATTTTAGCCGCATCATCGTTACTTGTTAACAGGAATCTCTCTGTCTATTATAGCACATTCAAGACTTATTATGAAAACTTTTTGTAACTACTTATCTTGCGCTATTCTCAGGCGATGGACACTTCTACCAACGAAGAACTGTGTTTCATTAAGTTCCACCAAAGGTTCATTGTATTGAGTACGACCTGGTACGACCTTTTGTTCATTAAAGGTAGTACCAAACGTTCCCATCGGAACATTTTGTCGAAGTCGCTTAAAGAATGGTGTAAATTTACTAACTATGCTACTTTGATAACCATGGAAAATTAAATGGATGTTAACTACCGAAGATTTGGTGAACAAAGTATTTACATCTTTATCCGTCAACACAATCTTATCTCCAGTTAAGTGTATATCTGGAAGATAAACAAACATTGGTTGCTCTCTACGCTTACCAGATTGGATGATTCCTAAGAGTTCACCAAGGAATTGGCTAATATTCGCCTCATCAATTCTAGTGTCAAAATATTCATTCATACCAGCAAAACGTCCATCTGTATCAACTACTACACGGTCCATTTTCCCAGAAAACTCTGAAAAAGCTGACAATATTGCTCGTTCAATACTATATGTTTGAGAAGGAGTGTCATCCATGAGAAGAATAAAGTCATAATTCATTGGTTCAATAGAGCGAATCATTGTTGTTTCTTTATCATAACCAATTGGAATATTGAATCTCTCCCGTTCTTCTTGAACAGCTACATCATTTTCAAATTCCTCAAATGTAATCTCATTAGCCAGCATCGGGATAGCTTCGGGTCTAGAGCCATTCCATGACTTGTCCATTGATTCAATAGCGTTTTCTAAACTCTGCAGTCTCTCAAGATTTGAACCCCCTTCCGTTGCAAGGTATACTTGAAAACGAATTGGTTCCTCAAATCTAATCTGACCGCGACCAGGAACAACTTGATCAGCCAGAGCATCAAAACCAATAAGATCTTTTTTGGAGTCCTTATCTACCAAATATAGAACAAACTGTGTAGCAAAATTACTTCGCATACTTAATTTCATACTAGTATTTCGGAGAACTGTTGCTATCAAATAAATACCTAGGCTCGCTCCTTCACGCAGTACCTGATGAAAAGCAGATTCAACAGAACTTTCAAGCGGATGATCACGTACAGTATCATAAGAGTCAACAATATTCAAAATAAATGGTAAAGATTGCCCTGTCTTCTGCTCATACTGTTCAATAGAAGTGACTCCATATTCAGCCAATAAATCCCGTCGTTTTTGTATTTCCTTTTGTAAACTTTTAAGGAACTTTATTAGTTTTTCTGCATCATCTAATGTAGCAATATCTGCCACATGTGGTAATCCTTTCAGAGGGAATAGTCCATTCGTTCCAAAATCAAATAAATTAAAATGTATTTGATCTGGTTTATTAAGTCTAGCAAAATTCATGACTAATGTCTGAAGCGCTTGTGACTTTCCAAATCCTGGAGAAGCATAAATGATACTGTGACTAAATTCTTCTAAATCGAACTCTAGCATCCGCTGATCCTGTTCCGAAGGAATATCCATTAAAGCAAAAGGAGCTTTGTGAAGTTTTTTATCCCCCCAATTTTTAGTTAAAATCGGAGAAGGAATATCCTCATTAAGTGGAGGTAGCCATGGTTTAGTTGGCATACAGAGATTCACACTTTTTGCATACTGTGCAATATAATCTACAACAGCATCCAATTCAGTCTCATCATTATCAGCATCCCTACTAACCATCTCTTCGTCTAGATAAGACAAATCTGTAGTCGCAAGCTCATATTGTCCTAGCTCATTAATTACCCAAAGTCTATTATCAACTTCTTCAGTACTTGCTTTCGCTTTCGGTGCATAACGTGCCCCACTCCATGCCGATTGGAATAGTTCATATATCTCATTATTCCCAACTTGCAAATAAGCTCGACCTGGCTGTGTAATGCTTGCAGCATCTGGTGTCTTTATGATTTCATTCGAATCTGCTTTTTCCGCGACTTTTAGCGCCAGCTTAAATCGTGAATTAGACCAAATTTGATCATTAACAACACCTGAAGGCTTCTGAGTAGCTAGAATCAAATGGATCCCTAGGGAACGACCAATACGAGCCGCTGTCACAAGTTCTGTCATAAACTCTGGTTCATTTTGCTTTAACTCAGCAAATTCATCTGAAATTAAAAATAGATGTGGGAGTGGCTCTGTAGGAAAATCTCCCTCTATCCCTGTACGACCTTCCTTGTATAATTTTGTATATCCATTAATATGGTTGACTCCAAATCTACCAAATAGACGCTGACGCTTTTGTAATTCTGCTTTAATGGAAGCCAGAGCGCGCTGGATCCCTGCCCCATCTAAGTTGGTGATAACACCCATCAAATGTGGCAAATCTTTGAATAAATTTGCCATACCACCACCTTTAAAATCTATTGGGAGAAAACCGATATCCTCTGGGCTAAAGTTTAATGCTAACGATAAAATGTAAGATTGTAATATTTCTGACTTCCCAGATCCCGTTGTTCCAGCAACGAGACCGTGAGGGCCGTGAGCGCGTTCGTGTAAGTTCAGGTAGACAATATCATCTTTTCCTCGAACCCCAAGTGGAACTGCAAGACTCTTAGATGTATCTCCTCGTGCCCATCGGCTGGAAATATTTAAGTCCTCAACTTGCTCTGCATTATATAACTCTAAAAATGTAATCGCATCTGGAAGAGCATTTTTCTGAGTCTCCTCATGAATTAGGTTACTTAATCTACGTACAGCACCTTCATAATTATCTACCAACGGATACGGAGTAAAAGCTTGGTTTACATATATTCCTCTATTATTGATTAAAGTTGCTGTATCTCTACTCCTCAAATCGATAAGCGTCGTTACCGTCTCAGGTAATTGACGGCGACTTTCTTTCACCCAAATAACAGTTACGCCAAAAGAAGCCAAATCTGCTCGTGAAAGACTTTCATTGATAGCATGACCAGACAACAAGCGATCATCTGAAATAACAATGACAATCTGAGGTAAATAAGTTCTTTCCTTCTGATCCTTTTCTTGAAAACGAGACTGCAAAACCTGATAAAGACTGGTAAGTACTGCATCTTTCGTACGATCATCATGTACAAAACCACGAACATTAATCATTGGTAATAGAAAATGAGGTAGAAATCTCCATTTCTTCCAAATTTGATCATAATCTTCCTGCGAAGTCAAATTAACAAATATTACATCATGATAAGAATGAAAAGCCGCAATCTGCAATAAAAGTTGCTGGAGAAATAGCTGACCTATATCATGTTGAGCGACGAGTCCAATGATATTTTGGGCAAGCGTTGTTGTAACAGGAACACTCTTTTGTTTCTCATAAGTCTTTAGCAAATCTTGAGAAAAAATTGTTAGCTTGTCCTTAGTTAAAAAGTCTGTTTGGTAATCAATTTGAAGCTGACTATCAATATCTCCCAAACCAAGCGAGACAGTCATAAAATCTTCATTAAAAGGCAGACGCTCATAAAGACGTTCATCATAACGCATAATCATTTCAATCAGAGTTTCAATATTGGGTTGCTGATAGAAAAGAATGTTCCTTTCCTCTATGTGGTGCTTATGTAAGGTAGATACTTGCTGTAATAGATACGCCTCGTAATCTTCGAGCCTTGTTATCTTCTTTTGTTTATACTCTTTTTTATCAGTAAAATAGCTCGTAATTGAAAATGCAGCAGTGAGAACACTCATCCCCCCCATGCTCAACATCATAATCGCATTTCGTCCCATCAAAACTACTACCAGCCCAGAAAGAGCAAACATACCTAGAGGAGGAACAATTGCACGCCAAATAGCATTCTTTGGTTTAGTTGGAGGATTTTTTGGTTTTTCTATCCTCTGACGTTTATCATATATCGTAGGAAGTACTCGAGGACTACGCCGATAGACTGGGAAATTAGATTGATAAATTGATTTTCTTTCTTGTAACAGGACAGTTTGACTATTGAAAATTGCTTTTTCAAAGAAAGACGAAATCTGCCATTGATTGTCCAAAAACTCTATAAAGTAATTTTCTATAAAAATACTATCTCCCTGTTTAAACTCAGAAATAATATCAGAAGAAATCAAGCGCTCATTCAAATAACATACACTGTCATTTGGATAGAGATAAACCTTTCCGTTGGAAAACAGAATATAAGCTTTCGAGCAAATGAGGAGATTTGCTTCTTGATCTTTTGAAATAATAAAATCTTCGTTTGGAGGAGAAATGTAACTGACAAATATGTTTCTTTCTTCTTCAATAACAAAAACAGTCTTATTTTCAATGGTATTTTTTCCCATTATCAACTCTTTTTCGTCAGCGTATATATTGCCATCCTTCATGTAGAAAGAGAACCCCTGCTCCTCAGCATTCGTTCCTTCCATAAACGTGAGTATCGATAGGCGTTCAGAAAAAATGACTACTTTGAGTTGACCTAACATTTTACCAGAAACTAGATTCTTCTCTGTGTTGTGAAAAAAACTTTTATCATCTCTACTCATCTTTTTCTTCACCTACTTTTACCCCAAGTTTTTTCGAGAGTTTCTCAATCTCTTTACGATACTCGCTTAATTTCTTTTGCTTATCAGCACCCTTCATATTTTTATCTTCACGAACTTGCTCATATAAATTTGTATAAGCGTGCAGAGTCAACTGATCATCTCCAATATTTTGAGCCAAATCTAAAGATTTTTTATAGTTTCCCCTTCCAAGATAAATCCAATACTCCAAGAGGTTATCCTCACTGGAGGGTGTAATTGTATTTAAAACACTTGCTTTTTGATTCTCAGATAGATCATCTAAATGAACATAGGAAGATGCTAAGACATACTTTGCTTCTTTACCTAAACGACCTACTTGAAACTTTTGTAAATCATCTGCCACATCGTCATAGTGTTTAGAAATAAAATGGCTTTGAGCATTTATTGTCGCTCGCTGAACAGGAACAGACCAAAAATAAAAGTAGGCTGCAAAAGTCCCCAAAGTAATGCTTGCTGCGCAAAAAATTCCCATTCCAATGGAAAAAATATGCCAGCTACGTTTCGAAACAACTATCTTTGTTTTCTTTTCTTCTCGGTAAGCTTTGTCATAAGCTTCGTTAACGTATTTTACTACCTCATCATATGTCTCACATGCGGCTATATCCTGTATTAACGAATCTCCTATTGCAGCTACACCGTTTATCAGTAAGTCAAAATCAAGTTTCGGTCGCAATATAGAAACGATCAAAGCCTTATAACTCATTAGAAAAGTTTCTAAGGTATACGGAATCGGACTCATAATTCCTTCTAAACCATAATGAAGGATCTTAACAACACTTCCTTGTAAAAATATATTTTTCGGATGTATATAAGGAATTTTAAAATGATGCTCAGAGAATGTTAAAGATTCCATTTTTTGAGCCAATTCCAAACGTTTCACTTCTGACATCTCTTCTGTGATACAATCTTTAAGACTATAAGAATATTTTGGTTTGTCATAAATCAGTGATAAAGAACCACTATCTTCTAATGTCACAGTGGCATCCATATAATTTTCTATAGTAGATAATTTTTGACGAGAAAAGTGACTTGCTGGTAAAATAACCTTGACCTTTTCCTTACTGTATTTAATTTCGATTTTATCACTCATTTATGATTACCTCCAATACATCGCCATCTCCTAGCGGATATTCTTTTAAAGCTCGATGTTGCTCTATTCTCAGAAGTTTTCCCTGAATCTCTAAATGCCAATTTGAGGGAATAATAGACAACGCTTTATCTAGATTATTTAGGCAAATTAACATCTTAACTTTCTGTAGAGATAATAATTTGGAAAAGCGAATATCTATTTCCTTATCTTTGTATCTAATGGTTGCGTTTAAATATTCTTCCTCCATGAAAATTCCTTCCTAAATAAATTCCAATTAAAAGCATGATTGTAACAAATGATATTGCCCCAAAGACTGTCCATATCATCATGTCGCCCGATTCCTCTTTATCTACGATGATACTGTCAGAGACTTGATAATTCTTAAAAAGAGCTTGGCGATACGCCTTAAAATCTAGTCCATCGCCACTCAAAATTTCTGCTTTGCTGAAATTAGCTCGATTTGCAGTTTTGAGCATTTCCTGAGCATCCGTTTTAGATTTTATTGCTTCTTGTTCTATCCTATCCATGAATAGATTTGGTGCATACATATGCTCGATCTCATTTCCTTGAGAACGCTGTTTCTTTTGCGTCATCGAATCTGTTTTTAAGTCTAGTTCGCCATCTTTAGCATACACAGTACCACCTGTAAATAAAAATAATAAAAATAATGCTATAATTTGGTATAATCGCTTCAAGATACAAGCCCTACTTTCTAACTTAAGAAACTAAGAGAGACAGCTGTCTTCTGCAAATAAATACGTTACAAATATTCATTAATAGCATTGACCTATCGCAAATATCTTTAATGTATTTCCTATTTAGTCTCACTCAAAGACTAGTTTTATTTTAGCATGAATCGGATCAATATTCAAACCCTCAAACAGATGTGTAAGGATCTCATTATTTCGTTCTAATAGATAATATATCGTACCCAAATTTATTTAGACGCCATTCAAACAGGTGATTTTTACTTTATCTTTTTTGGCACCTCCCTGCTATTTTTATCAAATATCTAAACAAGCTACCTTAGTTTCTTTAGATATACCATACCCAATGGTCAAAATTCTTTACTTTTCCTTGTGCCCAATCACTCCAGATCCACTTCTTATAATATTATTTACTATAGTACTCTTGACTTAAAATATTTATATAGGTTTTATACTCTTCTAACTATCCGAAAATTATGGTAAGTTTTAAAACTGAACACATTGTTCATATTTTATACTGTCGATACTAGAAAAAGAACCGCTACATTCCCTACTATAAGCTGAAGCTAAAAATCTAATCTCGATATAATCACCATTAAAAGTCTGTATTATTAGCTTGACTGGCCTCCAGTATTATCAAGAATTTCTTAATGCTAAACAAATCCTCATGTGCGTTCTATATATTATTGCCCCATTTTATTAGCAAAAAAACTGGCTACATCTAACATCTTTCTAGCCACTTAACAAAAGAGACAGAAAAAGAGAAGAATCGCTATATTAAAGCGCTTCTTCTCATATCATTATTTAAATAGATCCTTTTGGAACTTCTGCTGACTTCATCCAAGTATCGTAATGCTCTTCAAAAGCCTTCTCATCTTCGTTTCTATATCCTTCAAATAAAACTTCTTTGACATTTTCTCTGTTGAAAAAGAACAAATTGTCTGGTGTCTGCATCCCGTTCGGAATAGCCACTGATCCGTAGTCAAAATAGACACTCTTAGTTCCTCCTTGACCATCTTCCACTTCGATGACACTAGCTCGTGAAACAATCATTACTTCACTACCATCGCCATTTTTGAGGGTTACTACTGAACCCAAAGGTAAAATGTTAGCTGTCATTTTCTTCTCCGTCTTCCTTAAAACGTACTTTCCCTTGACTGTATAGCTTCATAATCTTCACAAAACGAACTGGGTTACTTTGGTTATAAAAGTATATTATTGTACACCAGATTATCCCCATCCCCCAAAAGTCATAGTTATCCTCAATAGGCTGACCAAATAACTGGATATAACTATAAATAACATATATAGAATATAAATTCATAAGCACAAGGATCCATCGAACAATTCGGCAGGCTGTCGCAGATTCCTTAGCTGGGTCGAAATCGTCCCCCCTCACCATCAAATTATGGGAAGCTGCATAGTAAAACACCTTCTCTGTTGTCGGAACAGCCTTGCGAACATTTTTATAAAGCCCTCGCTCAAGAATACAAACCAAAAGCAAAAATTCCGCCAACCAAGATAGTAGAATATAGGTCAAACTGGTCCAGTTATAGACACCAATAGACAGGGCTGCAAAGAATCCAAAGGCAATAGGCCCACCTGCTATTAGAAAAATAACTAATTCAGAAATGTAGGCACTGATTTCACGCGCACCTTCCGTATTGAGCAGGGTACTCTTTGGAGCGGCCAAAGCCTCCCCAGTCTGCTGGTCATAATAGACCGCCTGACCATCACATTCGCCTATAAACACTCGACGACGTCTAAGAAAAAACATTCTAACCTCTTTCTAATTATTCATCCAAATTCTATCACTCCAGTTTAGGCAACTTCCACTCTCCATAGGAGAACTTATCCCATACATGATTAATTCCTTCTGAGATCTTACCTCCTATAAAACTACCTACCATAGAACCCGCAACAGTACCCACAGCTGGAAATGTATCAATTTCACAAAAGAGGTCTTAGCCGTCTTGAGCTGAGCATCAATCGAGGTTTTTGAATTAGACAAGGCTGTCTTTTGTTCATAAACCTCTTTCAATCTACCTTTCCTATGTTGCATAGAAAAACAAAGTCATCCACTCTTAATTATACCATGAATCTAGAAGCCGATAACTAAAAAATCGCTTCATTATTTAAAGCGATTCCTCATTTATAGTAAATCGTAATTGAAATTACTGAACTCAATCCTCGACTCTCATTTTCTGTATATCCAGACCTTTCTCCCAGTCTTCATAGATTTCCATATATCGAAAGTCTTCCATTGACAAAATGAGCTCTGAATCTAAGTAAGTTAGAGCCACTTCCTCTTTTTCCCAATCAAGCTTCATCGTCACAGATGTACCAAGCAGACTATTGTAACTATAAAAAGACTCGTTCTTGAGAAGCACCAACTGAAGTCTACGGAAAGCATCACCTTGACTGACCAAGGAATGACCAACTTGCTCCAAGATAGAGCCTTTATCCTCTTCTACTCCCACTCGAGCTAAAGAAGTTTGGTATAAAGCACTTATTTCATTCATTAGTACGCATAACCAATCAATACAGTTACACGACCTGCACCCTCAGTTTGTAAGATATGATAAAAAGGGGTATTTAGTTCTTGGTCATTCTGTTCCAATGTCCATAGTAAACGCGCATAAGCTTCTTTCGTTAATTCTTCATAATCATGATCTAATGAAACCATCAGCACATTGTTAATTTCAAAATAGGTTGAGAAGCGCATTCCCTCTACTTCCAAATATTCCTCTTGCAATGGAAGTAGAAACTCTACATCCATATTTCCATCTTCAGGAACATTGTTCAAGCTATAGACAATTGGTCCATCGGGATGCCCACCTGCTTTTTCAATTGCTGTCATAAATGCATCTAGTTCATTTTGCATCTGACTTACATGAAAGCTGGCACGTTTTTTTATAACATTGCGAGCCTCAAAAACGGCTTGATTTGTCACTCCTTCTGCCACCACATAGTCCATTAATCTACCTCCCAACTACTGTATGCGTCAACACTAATTTCCTTACCAGGATGATAAAGCACGTGATACACTGCCAAGGATTCCAAATTTTTATCTGAATATTTGGTTGCCAAAGTGTCATAATAGTCCCCTAGACTCCCCGAAGAAACTGTCGCAAAGTCATCACTACTTACTAAAACTTTTTCTTCAAAGAGAATTGGTCCGTCATAGTTACCTGTAGGTTTTATTTCATTCCCAAATGTTGAGAAAATTGAAAAGTGATTCCGATCAGAAAAAGGATAACTTTTAAAGCATACTGGTCCATCTGAATACACAAGATCCAGCATATCCTCTATAAATTCCCAACATAGAGCGTAGATTTCTTGGCAAAGTAACTCTACTGGAATATCAAGCAAATTTTTTTCTTCATAGCCATACAGCTGGTAAAGCACTAACTTTTTCGGCCTTGTTTCCATCATTATTCCGTTTCTTTCTAGATTATTATTCATTTTTTAATTCAATTCATCATAATCAGGATGCTTCCTTATATAAATTGCTGCATAAAAAGCATCTATAGTAACAGCTGGGAAAGTTAAATTCATCAAGATTCCCATGAAAACACCAAAGACATTCTCAATGTAACCAGTAAGAATTGCTGGGGCTAACATGACAGCTACAAAAGCAACTCCAAAGTTGAACAGTCGTTCTTGCTTTTTACTTTTTTTCTTGCCAACATATGTCTCCCAGCGGTTGAAAGCCCAGATTTTTCCCTGATTTTTAGGAAGGTAATACCAAGCATAAAAACCACAAATAAAGAGAAAGATCAACAACATTGGAATGACATAAATTAGACTCAAATCGGAATCATAGACTGTTCGTGCACTAAGAGGACTTCCGTCTGTGGTAAACATCCATAGGCCGATAAAGGTGAAGCTGATTAATACTGTCCAAGCTACCAAACCGATTAAGATGTAGGTCAGAGATTTAAAGCGATTAACCAAAGAATTAAAAAGGCCAAATATAATACTGAATCCATTAATAAGGACACAGATAAAAAATAAGGCCTTAATAATACCGACCGTGTCGTTGTAGCCACCAGCAAAATATAAAAATATCGTAATCGGTAGCATAATCCAAGGATAAATTTTTATATAACCTAGACTTACTTCATTTGTAATCAAAGGGCCGTGGTAACGCTCCTCATTCATGTTCCTTTGTCTTGATTGTTTATATAATTTTTTCTTATTCATCAGCTGAACCACCCTGCTACTGTCTTGAAGCCACCACCAATGGCATCCGTTGCAGACTTCAACCCATCCTTAGCTACATCTGTGACAGACTTATTACCCATAAAATTCAATTTCTCATTCATTGCCCAAGATATCCCCATACCAAGCACAGCTCCAGCAACTGTACCAATAGGACCACCAATCATCGTGCCGATTGCCGCACCAGCATAAGCTGCGCCTGCACCAGAAACTGTATCCACAGTCTGATTCACTACAAAGTTCCGGAGTTTTTGACCTGTTGTAGAGGTTTCATCATCCAAGAAAGATTCTTTGAAATTCATTACAATTGATGAAATAGAACCTGCAGCTCCCAAAAATTTTCCACCTTTAGCCCATTTGCTTGCTTCCTTAAATCCTTTGAAGTCACTAAGAGGATTTAAACCAGATTTAAATGAATCCTTCGCTGCAGCAGCTCCAGATTTTCTGGCATCGGCCCAAGCATTTTTCCAACCGGTCATCTTAACACCTCTACCGATATTGGTCTTGCGAATATCAGACTGTTTAGTCTGAGTTTGAAATTCTTTTCCTCTCTTATATACCTTATCATTGTTTCGGCTATAGAGGTTCTGACGTTTTGAACCAATTTGAACACGACCCTTGCTGTCAACAATAATTTTTCTGCCGTTGATATATTTTATTTCTTTTAAATAAGTAATTACTGCTTTAACAAACTTAGTTCCTCTTTTTTCCCATTTATTTAGCGTAATTACTAGTTTGCTAATACTCGTCAGCAAGCCCAAAGGAGTTGAAGAATTGACATTTTCAGTGATTTTCTTAACATCTTGAACAAAATCTTTATCGTTATAAAATGCTTTGGCATCTTTTGAATTAAAATCACTACTTTTGAATTTATCAAGATTTTCTAGACTCTGAGTTTGCATCGTCATCACTTTATCAAACTCATCTCCTCGCTTCCAACCATTGAAGCTCGCCATATTCGTCTTGGTATCTGTTAAGATCTTCTTACCTTCTGACAAAGGGGTCGTAATTGTACTAGCATCTGGATTCGTCAGACTGATAATATCAGAGATGGAGCTATAAATATTTGCAGTTGCTTGATTCACCGTACTAATATTGGTCTCTATGCTCGAAAAGCCATCCAAAAGTCCCTGCAAATAGTCCGTATCAATAATTGCATCTGCTGCTGTCTCTGAAACTGTTGATTTAAACTGGTCAATAGTCTTATCATATTGAGCAGAAAGCACGGATAAAGCATTAGAAAAATTATTCAAAAGAGGAACTTGATGATTGATAATTTCGTTGCAAAAGCTATTTAAAACTAGCGAAAATGTAATCTCTTTGGCTACATAGAATAAAAAATACTGTAACATCTGTATAGCACTTTTCAATTGGATTAGAACCTCAAATTAATGTCAGATGAGTTTATTAGTCTTCTTGCCAAACTCTCCTTAATAAAAGGAATAAATACGTTCACGTAGTATTTTTAATGTTCTACTTCTTATTTTTTAGTAATTGTATACCTGTATTTGTTAGATTGTTCGAGTCAATTTGGAAACAATCAACTATTCAATAACACATAATCCAGGACTACACTTCGTTACAAACAACCTTAGAGTAAAACTTAACTAATCATTTTTGATTTTAATACAAGGGGGTATTAACGATATTTCTATTTTGGGATAACATCTATTCCGAAACTACCAATGAATCAGATTTGATATGAACGATTTAAGGGTTTAACTCATGTTTTTCTATCAGTCACTTATACATAATACTTCACTTATTATACGGATAATTTTGGACTTTGTGCTTGTTAGTAAATTTCATAATAAAAAAACCAAAAGTTAGATTTTTAGTATCTAACTTTCGGGAGTAGCTCAATCACTCTCTCTAATTTTCATCAATTTAATATAGTTACTTCCAATAGAAAATAATTTTAACTATTTTAGTCAAATATCAAAATAGGATTACTGTCCTAATGATTAAATGCACAGAGAATCGTCCATACAGTTGGCAAGGTTTACTCACTCTCATTACAAAGATTTCTTTTTATAAGTATAGCAAAAAAGTATGTTTACAGATGAATAGGCAAAACTTGCTTGAAAATCAAGATGTCTACCTAGTACTTTAAACAAAAGAAAGGCTTATATTTTCTAGAGCCCAATAATTCTATAAGATACGGATATATGAAATCAGAAAAAATAAATACCAAGTTAGTTACAAGATAAAAACTCTTCCATAGATACTTTCTATAAATACTCCGAACTATTAAAAATTAATTATGAAATAAAGTCTTTTATAATAAGCAATTCAACACCGGCCAGTTGTTCTATGAGTCTTCTTTTTTAAAATAGCCAACAAATAATTCTATATATTGCAATTCACCTTGTGAAATAATATGGTAGAAAGGCGTTGCTATGTCTAAATTATTTTCTTCCAACGTCAGGATTAACTTAGCAAATCCTACCTCTGTCAATTCAGCAAAATTTCCTTGAATAACAGTTTTCAATAAGTTGTCAACCTCAAAATATGTTGAAAATTCATATCCTTCTAATTGGAAATAATCATTCCAGATAGGTACGAATAATTCAAGATCAACTATTTCATTGAGTGGAACATTGTTTAAACTATAAAAAAATGGACCTTTCACTTGATAGCCTGACTCTATAATGCCTGAAATAAAATTTTCTAAATTTTTATCCATTTCATTGTAGTGAAAAGATACTTTTTTTCTAACTACGTTTTGGAAAGCTATTTTTTCAACTTTTACAACATCTATGGGCAATCTCATTACACTTTCTCAACCTCACAATACAAGTCTACAACATAGTCACCATAAAGGTCCAAAACAACATGAAAAATATTTACCAATCTATATCCTTCTTTCGAAATTTCTCTTTCAATCTCCTCGTAAGGAATAGCTTCTTCTTGATCATAATGACGATAATAAAAGTCGGTTATTAAATTTAAAGATTTCTGAAAGAAAATACCCGAGGTATTTTCTTTCACTTGCTCAAGTTTATTACCTAATGTTGTAAAAACCAAAATATCTTGAATGTCGTCTGATGGTAAATATGTAAAGTAGGTAGGACCATCAAAATATAGGTCATCTCCCATCATTAAACGCTTAAATCCCTCTGAAGCTTCCTTTAACTGACTGTAGAAAGAGGACTCCGACTCAATGGTAAGTTCAAATCCAATCGCATTTTTTAAGCTTAATTGCCTTCTTTTAAATTTCATTTATTTTCCTCGTTTCATCTTTTTGACCTGATAATAAATAAAACTAATAGCGGTATCCAAAAGAATTGAATAACCAAAAATTCTTATTGTCCATATAAGCCAAATCGGGCTATTTTCAGCATTTATCTTAAGTATCTTCAAACACACTGCAAGAGTCAAAAATAAGACAATTTCTATTACCAAGCGATACTTGGCCTTTTTAAGGTCTATGGTTTTCAAAAAGGACTCACTCTTGGCTTCCTTAGGTACTTCTTCCCAATAGGTCTTATCCTTACTTCTTAGATAAAGTAGATAAGCAACTTCGACGATTAATCTTGAAAAAGCTGAAATAAACACTATATTGCTCACAATCCCAAATGTTTGCACATAATAACCGGATAAACTAGCCAACCCTCCGCCTAACAAAGTAACTCCTAGAATAATCCAAAGGGATGGTTTACTGTAAACACTTGAAAAGGCTATATAGTTAGCAGTTGTTCGTTTTTCTGAAAATCCTTTTCTTAGTTGCTTTTTTAACCAACTGGCATTATAAACAATTAACCCCATGAATAAACCAATGGAACTTAACCAATAAATCAGCGAGTAGATCAGCGAATTTTTTAGAACCTCATTCGTTAAAATAGTGAGAATATAATTCATTAAAACCAATGAAAGATGGATCCCATTGATTAGTACAAAGAGCATCGCAGTACTAAAGAGTTGATGTTTATAGATGAACGTCTTGCTGAATGACATAATCTGACAGCCCAGCATGAGCAATAGAAGGAGACATAGAAAAAGAAAAGGGACATTAGAAAAGGGATCTACTGTGAATTGCTCCTTGATAAAAAAATATATGTGAGTCAGGTCGATGCTCAATACAAACAAACCAGCCCAGGCCAAACTCAACATTCTAACAGAAGCTCGCGTGGAACCCAGCGCTTGAAAATATTCCTTATTTAATGCTTCTGACCGAAAGTCTTCTCCATATTTAATCACTTCCCACCTCCAAAGAAATTAGCAATAGAATCGCCTATACCTTTTGCAAATGATTGTACATGCTGAACTGCACTTTTACCAGTATTACCAATATTCGTATTAATTAGAGTGTTTATTCCTATACCAGCCAAAGCACCGACAGCAGTTCCTAACGGAGGTAAGAAGAAAGAGCCTATAGCTGCACCTGCAGCAGTTGCACCTGCACCTGCACCGATTGAGATAGTCGCATCAATTGTTGCATTTCTTAGTTCACGTCCTTGGATTCCATCACTAAAATCAATATTATTTGTAGCACTTTCAACCACAGTAAATGCAGTTCCAAGAGCACCAAGAAATTTACCAGTTTTGGTAAAGGTAGAAGCATTTTTCCAAGTACTTGGTTTGAAATCTGTTACCACACTTTTAATAGACTCTGTAAATCCTGACTTAGCTGCGTTGCCTATTGCTTTAAAATTAAGACCACCACCTGGTTTAAAAGCATAATTTATACCAGCCAAATCAATGTCCAACGCTTTCTCAAAGGTTCTCCCTGGAGCTGTGACTTGTCTTCCACCTCCTCCTTGATTAAATACAACCTTATCAAGAGCACGATAATTGCCTGTACTTGTTACAAACTCTAACTGAGTCCCTTTCTTATTAAAGTATTTTTTGAAATTTTTAATAAATTCAGGAATCACTTCCCCATCCTTAATAGGAATCGCAAAACCTTGGGCATCTTTCACAATTTCCATGCCGTTTAGGTACATCTTCCCTTTTAAGAAAGTAATTGAAGTCGAAACCCCTTCGTTTCCATCTTTAACCTTGTTAACTAAGTTATTCCATTCTTCAACAGAAATCCCTAAAAACTCTGCAGCCTTCTTTGCATCAGACTCCTGACTTCCTTTTCTCTTTCCTAAATCTTTATTAATAGTCTTAGAAATTAACCCTAACAGTTCTACTGGTGTTGAGCCATCTGCTTTGGAGGAGATTTTCTTAACTGCCTTTAAGTAATCTTGGCTATTGTAGAACGCCTTGGCTTCTGCATCAGTAAATGAAAGACCTGCCATAGTAGAAAGACTTTCTAAAGTTTGAGTTTGCGACTGCAGTACCTTACTATATTCATCTCCTCGCTTCCAACCATTGAAGCTAGCCATATTCGTCTTGGTATCTGTTAAGATCTTCTTACCTTCTG
>ERZ773004.491-NODE-491-length-24868-cov-11.080321_pt1 | contig 24868 bp, 18 predicted proteins | sample MGYA00580667_ERZ773004 | MGnify/ENA primary metagenome ERZ773004 (study PRJEB29015, sample SAMEA2737963) | human oral metagenome | biome: human oral; feature: human-associated habitat; material: dental | place: China | collected 2123 ... | reverse complement strand
CGGGGGCTCCGACGCCAGGCCCGTGGCCGACCCGCTCGCCACGGTGACCGCCTCGGGCAACCACCATGCGCTCGTCTGCCGCGGGGCCGTGCCCGATGGCGCGCCCGCCGGGCTCCTCGTGCGCAACAACAGCACCCGCGGCGGGCGGGCCCATCTGACGACCCCCGCGAGCGAGCCCGCGCGGACGATCACGGCCGCCGGGCGCCAGTCCCTCCTGACCGGGCGGACGACCGACCTGGACGACGTCCGCTTCCGCATGCTCACCCCCGACGAAGTCATCCACGCCATGGCCTTCCCCGGCGACTACGTCGTGCTGGGCAACCGGCGCGAGAGGGTCCGTCAGGCCGGCAACGCCGTCACCCCGCCCGCCGCCCGCGACATCGTCGCGGCCCTCGCTCGGGCGCTGATCCCATGACCGGCCCCGCCCCCTACCACCGGGACGCGGTGGTGACGGTCTACCACGGGGACTGCCCGGGCATCCTGAACCTCACGGAGCGGGAGCAGGGCCGCCCCGCGATCATGCTCGGCCGCCTCGTCGGGGGTGACGCGGGTAGGGCGCTTTCCGTCCACTACTGGCGCATGAGTACTCACACCACGCCCGATAGCCGACGGCGGAAGCCGCGCCCGGACCCCGAGACCGGGAGGGCCGGACGATGAGCCGGTCCATCGGGTTCAGGCGCCGTCCCCGGCCCGCTCGCGCCCACTGGCCCCTGTACATGCTCCTGGACACGCTCAAGCGGCAGGGGTGGGGGCCCCTGTCGGGCAGGCCCTGGAAGGGCCTGCGGGCGGTCCTGGCGGGTCTGGCGGCTCGCCTGCCCTACGGGGCCGCCCAGGGCGCCACGACGATCGAGCAGGTGGCGGCCGCCGCCGGGTACGGGCTGCGGTGGACCCGCCAGTGCCTGAATGACCTGGAGTCGTTCGGCCTGATCTCCTGGGAGCGCGGGGGCGTGCGCTACGGCAGGCCCGTTCCCTCGTTCTTCCGCATCGACAAGGCGATGTTCGCCGAGCTGGTGGAGGCCGCGCGTGATGAGCGCACGGCGGCGATGGCCGCCTGGGCCGCGCGCACGCGGGCCCGCCTGGAACGGATCCGCACCATCCGCATGGTCAGGGGCAGACGGAAGCCGGAGTCCGGCCCCGACTCGGCGCGGGCGGGCGCTCGCAGGGGCGCGGGGGTCCGAGTTGAAAACGAGTCGTTGGAATCGGGCGGGTTCGTCCATGCGGCAGTGGCTGCCGGCCCCTCTCCCAGGAGGGGGGACCCGACGGGTCTCCGCCCTCCTGTGGATAACTCCTCTACCGCTCCGCCCGCCGTCTCCCCTCGTCCGGGGGTCGGTTGCGCCCCGCCCCTGCCCGAGGGACTGTCCGGTCCGGCCCTGGCCAGGGCCGTGCTCGCCGACATCGGACGCCGACGGTGAGACCTGCGCAGAATTCGCATCCGGCGATCTCTTCCATGGGAGGGGCTTTGCACGGTTACGATGAAGAGCATGGAATCCGTGGAGACCCTCGCGGCGGTGCTGGCGGTCATGCGCGCCAAGAAGCGCGGCCTGTCCCGTCCCGACCGGGTCCGAATGCTGCTCGACTCGGGCGACCCCGGCGAGGTCCTGGCCGAGCTCACGGGTCCGGCCCTGCTCGACGACCCGGTCCTGGAGTGGGCCCGCCGCGACGTCGAGCAGTGGATCGAACAGGGCATGAGGCTGGTCAGCGTCCTGTCCGGGGCCTATCCAGTGCGCCTGCGCGAGGTGCGCGAGGCCCCCGCCCTGCTCTACTACCAGGGCGACCTGACCCCCGATGACCAGGGCGTGTGCGTGGTGGGCTCGCGCGACGCCGACGACGACGCCCTGCAGGTCGCCCGCTACGTCTCAACTGCACTGGTGAGGGCGGGCCTGACCGTGGTGTCGGGCCTGGCGGCCGGGATCGATGCCGCGGCCCACGCAGCCGCCCTGGGGGCCTCCGGGCGGACCGTGGCCGTCATGGGCACCGGTCTGGAGCGCACCTACCCGCGCGCCAACGCCCGCCTGCGCGCCGACATCGTCGAGTCCGGGGGCCTGGTCATGACCCAGTTCGAGCCCGGCGCCACGGTGAGGCGCGCGAGCTTCCCCATGCGCAACGCGGTCATGAGCGGCTACGGCGTCACCACCTTCGTCGTAACGGCTGGCGAGCACTCGGGCGCCCGTACCCAGGCGACGAAGGCGGTCGAGCACGGCCGCGGCGTGATCCTGGCCCGCCGCGTCGCAGAACGCACCTCCTGGGGGCGGGAGATGGCCCGCACGGACCGGGCGCTGGTCGCCGACCGCACCGACGACATCCTCGCCCAGGTCCACGACCTCCAGGCCGAACGCGCCCGGGCGGGGGAACACCTGCGGGAACTCACCGCATGACCGACCCCCTGCCGGACTACTACCGGGCCGCCGTGGTCCCCGAGCAGCTGCGCGCGGGATTGTGCGCCCTGTGCCGCACCCCGACCCCGACTGACGGTTCCGAGTTCTGTTCCAAATGCTCCAACGCGCCCTACCGGCCCGACGCCGCCGGTTTCACCAGTTACGCCATCGACGATGCTCCATCCGGTGAGGATATGCGCCGGTACAAGGGCTGGTCTCCCAACGCGGCACGGGCGCTCGACGGCGTCCGGCTCCTCCTGGAGCACGGCCTGGCGCACCTGGGCTGCGCCGAAGCGCTTGCTGGCACCGGTCTCGACGCGGTCGCCGTCATACCCAGCCGCACCCACCACGTACCTGGCACACCGAGCCCGCTCCAGCGGCTCTGCTCCCGCACGCTTCCCCGGGGCCTGCCGACGGTGGGGCTGAGCCCGACTCCGGGCTCGACCTCGGACCGCCGCGTGCGCGCCGACGCCTTCGACATCGGCGACTGCCGGGGTCTGTCGCACATCCTGATCATTGATGACACCTGGGTCAGCGGAGCCACCATGCTCTCCGCCGTCTGGGGTATACGGGACAGGGGAGTCGAGCGGGTCTCGGTGCTGGCCCTCGACCGCTGGCTGAATCGGAAATACTCGCTCACGGTCGACTTCATCCGCCGGGTCAACTTGGCGCACGCATGGCGCCGACCGCAGGACGTGTGCCCGTTCACCCCCGACGGCGAATGCCCGCAATAGCGCGCCAACCCGGGACGACGCCCCGCGCCGGAGGCCGAAGACCCCGCCTGGCGAGCACGCCGTCGGGACGTCATCGCTCATCATGGTGTCCATGACGCTCTCGATCACGTCCCTGTCGGCCGCCATCATCGACGACTGGCGCCATCCCGTTTTCGAGCGCTCCCCCAGGTGCGTGATCGGCTGGTGGGCGCTGCCCGTCACCGCGGCCGTCTACGCCTTGATTTGGGGGGACGGCCTCTACAAGGCAATACGCTATCGTCTCGCTCTGGCCGCGGGCGGCGAGTGGGTGAGTACTCTCACCGCTGGTTGTATTGCCTGGCAGGTGTCCGCCGCGATCGTCCTCATAGTCGTCTACCAGCGGCTCCGTCGTCCTCCCGCGCCTCTGGCGGCGCGCGCATCATTCTGGGCGGCGGTCAGGCTCACCAGCCAGTACATGTTTATCATAACCATTGGGTTCGTAGTGGGGACCGATCTGGTCGCCGCGGGGCTGCTGACCCGGGTGCCGGTCTTCGGGGCTGATTCGCCCCACCCGGGCAGCGGTCAGCCGGTCCTGAGTGCTGTTCAGTCCGTCTTGGCGGGTCCGCTCGAGGAACTGGCCCTCGTGGCCGTTCCTCTGCTCCTGTTCGGGCGCCGCAGGAGTCTGCCCTGGTTCTGTGCGATCTTGGTGGTGCTGAGGGTATCCTTTCATATCTACTACGGACTCTCCATTACCGTCGGTATCGCGGTGTGGGCGGGTCTGGCTCTGCTGATGTACCTGCGCACCGGCAGAGCCTTGCCCCTGATAGCGGGCCACAGCCTGTGCAACCTTCTGAATGTCATCCAGAATATGATGAATCCCGAGTTCGCTCTGAAGAAACTCGCCTTGTTCTTGCTGACAGTGACGGTTCTCGTCGGCGCGATTCTAGCCGTCACCCTCGCTGTCGCCTTCGTCTGGGAGTCGATTATGCGGCGCATAAACGGTAGCGCCTGACGTTCCAGGTCGAATCCCCGCGCACAATCGATTCAGCGTAAAGATGTGGGTCGATCCGGTCCTCGCTGATGATGATCAAATTCGCGGCAGCCTTCTGAAGGCGGCGAATTGATGGCCGCGCCTATCCTCCCCTTCGGGTCCCGCGTCCGATCTGCTTGAATACGTGCGCCTCTAGGGGCTCCGACTGTTCGGCCCCTTATTCACGTCGAAGAAACGGGGTCAAGATTCTGATCGCGGTCCGCTGGTCAGCGGATCGGATTCTGTGTCAGTCGAGCATGAATGTTCGAGGGGAGGAGCCCGCGATCTTGGAAGATTCTACTGACGAAAACGCGCAGAGCCGCAGCATCCCGATGTTCTCTGCCGTTAAGGAGGTCCTTCCATGCCGAGATCGTATCGGCTGCGATCCGCCTGATGACGTCGGGGTTCGCAAGGTATACGTGCTCGTTTGCAATGGTAATGCCATCATGATTGACTGCGGGTTTCGGGGAGATGATGATTGTTGCACTGTTCGGTGGGATCGTAGGACAGGATCGGTCTTCTGATAGAAGTTTAAGCTGGCCGTTCGCCTGCCGGATGTCCTTCTGCGGCACAGTACCGCTCGGCTCGTGATCGCTCTTAGCTTCCAATGCTAGCCAAAGTCGGTTGTCCCAGCACCAGGTCGAGTCGTATCTGCCCGGATTCGAGGGCTTTTCTGCCTCGGCTCCCAGCATTTTCCCTAGTACGGACAGTGCAGGTTCGAACTGGCCGGGATCGCGCTCTTGAAGGGCTGTGGCCATCTTATCGAGTTTGACATGTTGGGCATTCTCTTTGAGTTTCCCCTGAAGCACTGCGACGATTGCGTTGACTGCGGTGCTGTCGACGGGACTCATTGCCGTTGCGTCCATCTCCGGGAAAGGAGCCATCTGGCGCACCCACGAGCACATCCCGGCGAGTCTGACCGCGTCGTCAACAAGACCCCGTGCCGCGGCCTTCCCGATCTCGTCTGCCGATTCCTCGGCCGCCATGTCCGTCCAAGCGGCCTCCAGATATTTCCAGAACGCCTGGTACTGCTTTGCGGATCTGCCCCCACTCCCGACGATGTTGACAACCTCGTGCGCGCACCGTGCCGCATCTTGCCACGATCTAGAGGTCGCCGCAGCCCACGCCTTGATCTCTTTATCAACGCACTTCGCGAGACAACTCGTCGCGTCGCGCGACATCTGGGTCGCGTCGCGACGGTATTCGGCGAGTTGTGGTTCGGCTTGGTCCCGCCACGTGTCGTCCTGATCCTGGTCGAGGAAGCAGCGCACGTTCTCGATCATATCGGCGTATGTGCCGTCCTGCGAATTCTCAGAACCGAAACGTATCTCGGCCTGCAACTCGGGGTCGAGAGCCGAAATGACCTCGGGTCGGATGAGATATGTTGACAAGTCGTCCTCGACCATAATGATCGCAGTATCCTTCGGCCCCCGAGTGCATCGACCGGCCCCCTGAATGATACGAGTCCGGACGCGGGCATCTAGGACAGCGCCCGCCTGAGCGTTACTCTGGAGAAAGTGCTCTTGCAGATTCATCCGATCGGGTTTTCCGTGGAGAACGATGAGGCGGCACGCCTGCCCGGGAAGGTCCAGTCCATCGTAACGTGCGGCCAGTCCGCATACCGCATGCTTCTTCTCAATAAACGGTTCCATGCCCCTGCGCACGTCGTCTACGCCGAGAATCGGCCAATTTTCCTGAGCCAGTTTCTGGGCATTAGTCATAGCAACATCGGTACGTTGAGCGAGCACGAGAGCCTTCCCCGCCGCCATAACAATATCGCGACTTAACGCAGAGGTGTCGGCACCGGAAACAAATTCGGGGAAGACGAAGAACCGACGCCCGTAACGCGGGGCCGTACTCCGGTCAGGCCGCTCGAGTCGACAAATACCGAACGTTCCGAACGCCCGTTCGAGTTCGCCTCCTTCACCGAGTGTGGCGGACAGGTATATGCGTTGGCGCGCACCCCGGAAAAGACTGTTATTGTGGGTGGGCGGAATGTAGGGGCGAATCAGGACGCCCGAATAGGCGACGTATACTAGGCACGAGGAGAATCCTGCCCGGAGCATTGCGTGCCGGTAGGAGTAGGGCGCCTCCAAGGAGGACAGGAACCCGTCAAGAGCATCGGACATCCCTGGCTGCCGCAACGGCAGAACCATTCGGACCTCGCCACCGATAGTCGAATCCGCGCGGGGGGACCTCACGCGCCGGAGGAAACTATCATTTAGGGCTGGCTCCATGATCTTCAGAAGCTCTAAGTACTTCTCGGCGTCGTTTTGGCGACCGAAATGGATGCTATACGCCTCCCCAACATACTGTTCACCCGCATGAGCGTCATCGAACAGGATTATCGCCGGATCGGCTAGTTTAGGACTGGAGTTGAAGATACTATTGTAGGTCGTGACTGCGATCTGCTTAGCGGACTCGTACTGTACTCGATATCTAGTATTCCAGTCGTTGTGCGACCCGATCAACAGGGACGTGTCGATACCCTCCCTGTACGCGGCGGCGTGCACTTGCTCCGCCAACTGCCGTGTGGGGCATGCGTAGAGGACTCTCTCATTTTTATTCAGTCTGTTCCACTCCGCAATCAGCAGCCCGACCAGGGTCTTGCCAGTGCCGGTCGGCAACTCCAGCGCGACATCTGAATATTTGACCTTATCGATGTAGGCTTTGAGCATCTCGGACTGATGAGCCCATAGTCCCGGGACCGCACCGGGGCGGCGGGGAAGGTATCGATACAGTTCCCCGGGAGTCTCGTACCGGGCAACGCTGCGTTGGGATCTGGTGAAGGCCATCGATTCTCTCCTTGTACGCTGAGGCTGAGCCCGGGGACGTGGGACAGCGACCGCTGGAGTATAGATCATGACGCGGTCTCTTGGCGCAGTAACGGCGGCACGGTCCTCCAGTTCCCGGATGCGAACCCCGAGGGTTCGGGATTCTGCTCGCGCATCGCCCGCTGCGTGCAGATCAGACCGTGACAGCCGACAGGACCTGCACTGGTGACGGCCGGGTCGTTCTTACCCCGCACAGAAAGGGGTATGAGCAGATTCAAGGAGCAGGACCACCCCCGCGGCAGGGGCGGGCAGTGGATCGCCAAGCCCGCCGGCGACCCCGCGGCCAGTCTCGACGACGGCCACCGGCAGGACGCCAGGACTGTCAACGCCGAGTCCATGTACCGGATCGCCCGGACGTACGCCAACCGGCTCGCCCGCCGTCACGGAATCACCGACCCCGACCACATCGACGCCGTCGTCTCCCGGGTCGCCATCGACATGATCGCCCGCCACGGCAACGACAACATCCCCGTGATCCCCCTGTACTCGGTAGTCTCCCGTCACATGATGCGTTCTCTCGGCCACGTCAATCTCGGACCCACCGACCGCGCGGTCGTGCGCGCACTGTCGGAGACGGCCTCGGCCAGGGCCGAAGAGTTGGGCAGGGACCTCACCGGCAGGGAGACCCAGGAGCTGGCGAACCAGATCCGCCAGCACTGGCACGACCCCAAGCACCGGCCCAGCCGCAACTTCCTCCAACGCGCGCGCATGGCCCGTATGGGCTCCATCCTCGACGACGAGGGCAGCACCATCGAGGGCGTCAGTCCCTGGGCCGCGGAAGGGGCCTCCGCCGAGCCCGACACCCCCGCCGGGCGCGCCGAAGCCGCCCTGAACGCCGGGCGCGCCCGAGCCGCCCGCGTCGAGGCCTGGGACACTCTCGCCCAGGGTGTCGGAGCCCCCGAGGTCGCCCGCGCCAGCCGTTCGACATCCACCGCCGCCGCGTGCAGGCGCATCATGGCCGACTATCCCGGCGGCGTGCACGGAGCCGTGGACACCTGGCGGCGGGCCGAGCAGGATGAGGGCACTGTCGCACTGTTCGCCCCGTTCGGCCCCGATCTGGACGAGGAGGGCGCCGACGCCGTGTGCGCCATGCTGTCGGCCCATCCCGACATCGCCGACGACTTGTGGGACGCGGCCCTGAGTGCTTCGACCCGGCGGCGGGAGCACTGACGACGGACGGTCAGTCACTGCCGTCCCGCGAGCCGGTGGAGACGTCCGCCACCCGCCACCGACCGTCCGCGAGGGTGACGGTGACCATCCAGGATGTGACCGCCGCGTCCCCCGGTTCCGCCCGCTCCAAGACCCTCGGGGCCGCCGTCCGCTCGGGGGGAGCCTGCCAGGACACCGTGTAGATCATGAGCAGGACACCGTTGTCGTCGGCGTACACGGTCTGCTCGTAGCTGTCGAGGACCCGGGCGTGCATGATGGTGCCGTCGCGGGCCGTCAGCGATGCGTTGGTCGCGGCTCTAGCGGTCAACTGCTCGGGCACCTCGACGCTCGCCTCACCCGTCAGCAGGTCCGACAGGTCCGTTTCGTCGTCGCCGCAGGCCAGTGCGGCCACGACCGTGCGGGCCGCTGTGAGCGCCTCGGCCGCGACGGAGGCGCTCGCCGACGGGGCCACGTCCAGGGACGCCTTTCTCGGAAGGTATCGCGCGGGTCCCGGCTGCGCCGCTCGTAGGAGTGGGTTCCTCGCGTCCGGGTGCGCAGGCCGCCGCAGTCAGAAGCGCCGCCCCGGCCAGGAACTCGCGCCTGCGGAATGCTCGCATTACTGGATCCTCACGAAGTAGTGGTCGCCGTACAGGGCCGTCTCCACGACCCCGGTGCCGTAGTCCTGGGCGCCGACGAGACCGCCGGAGCCGTTGTAGAGCGCCACGTGGTAGGCGGGGGAGCCCCAGCAGACGATGTCGCCGGCCCGGGCGGACCCCGGCTCGACCGCCTGCCCGGCCGAGCACTGGGTCGATGCCGAGTGGTCCAACCCCACGCCGATCGACGCGAAGGCCGCCTTCACCAGCCCCGAGCAGTCGAAGCCGTCCGGCCCCTCACCGCCCCACGTGTAGGAACTGCCGATCTTGGCGCGGGCGAAGTCGAGCGCCCCCGCCCCGGACTCCCCCTGCGGTTGGGTGACCGCGCCGGTGGCCAGGTCCACCCCGTGGGCGCTGAACGTCTCCACGGGGTTGGTGCACCGGTCGGTCCAGGATGCGTCGAAGGCGCACCACTGGTCGGCCCCGATCTTGTCCAGCGGGCTGGTCTCCACGTGCAGGTGCGCGCCGGTGCCCACCCCCGTGTTGCCGAGCTGGGCGACCACCTGACCGGGAGAGACCCTGTCGCCCTTGCCCACGGTCCACGAGTTGGCCACGATGTGCAGGTAGCGGATGCGCCACCCGTCGTCGGTGTCGTAGTCGACCTGGCACAGGCCGTCGGAGTCGCAGTCGGCGTAGCTGACGATGCCCGGCGCGACCGCCACCAGTTCGGTGCCCAGGGGCAGGCCGCCGATGTCGGTGCCCCAGTGGGGGCGGGCGTACCCCAGTACCGGGTGCATGCGGGCCGGGTCCCAGTCGGAGGTGATGGTGCCCACCGACACGATCGGGTACCTCCACCCCGACCCGGTCACGGCCCGCGTGCACCCGGCGGAGGCGCCCCCGCTTCCGGTCACGCCCCCGGCCAGGGCCCGGGCCGCCTCCTCCCACTGGTCGTAGGCGTCGGGGAAGGCGCTGACCTGCACTCCCTGGGCCGCCTCGCCGCGGGAGGCGCCCGGGTGGGCGCTCATCCACGGCCCCAGACGCTCGAAGAACAGTCCGGCACTGGTCGAGGCGTCCATGCGGTCCGCCGTCGTCCCCCAGGAGTCTCGCTGCTGGAACAGTCCGACGCTGTCGTGGTCGGAGCCGACGGCGTCGTGCGGCAGGGTCAGGGACTCGGCGTTACCGGAGTTGGCGTACATGTTCAGCCGCGACTCCTGCAGAACGGTCATGAGTGCCACGACGATGCCGTCGTCGCCGATGCCCATCTGCCTGCCCTTGGCGATGACGGCGGCCACGTACCCGGCTCGGGCGGGGGTGATCTCGATCTTCTCACCGGAGGTGGAGGAGGTCACGGACTCGACCGTGGAGGTCGCCGTCGAGGCGGCGACCGCCGTCGACGTGGAGCAGGCGGAGGTCTTCCCGCCCAAACGCCAGGTCAGGGCGGTGGTGTAGATCGCGTCCGCCTGCTCGCGGGTCAGGTGGACGGGATCGGTCGCGGCGGCCTCGTCGGTGCAGTCGGGTCCGGAGCCCTGCGCGCAGGTCCACACGCGCACGTGCCCGGCCGCCGTCGGATCCTCCTCCCCGGCCCCCGCCTCGGGCTCGATCGTCCGCCACCCGCCGTCGCGGTCCCACGACTGGCCCGCGGCCTCCAGGCGGGAGACTCGGATCTGCTCGGCCCGACTGGCGATGGTTGTGGCCAGTGGCAGGGGGTCGGAGGTGGAGACCGTGACGAGGTCGCCGTCAGCGGACACCGCGGAGGTGTCGAGCCCATAGGTGGAGGTCGCCAGCGTCGTGATCATGCCGGCGGGTTCGCCTTCCAACTCGTCGGGGGCGGCGAGTGCGTCGCGGTCGCCGCCGGCCGACCCCGGGGACGTTTTCGGCGCGTCCAGGCCCTCGCCCATGCTCATCAGGGCCGCCACCCACGCCTCGCGGACGAGTCGCGCCCGCCTCGCCCCGTCGCCGGGGTCGGTTTGGGTGCCGTCGGGGCAGGGACTGCCCTGCACGACCAGGACGTCCCCGTTGCAGGCGATGGTGCCCGTCAGCATGTCCCACCCGCCCGACGCGCTGGTGGCGGTCCGGGCGGCGGCCAGGGCGTCGGCGACCTTGCGGGCGTTACCGGTGGCGTCGGCCCCGTCGGCCCGCCACGGCCCGGTCGATTGGGCCACGAGGGCCAGGACGATCTCGGCGGGCAGGCCGAGAGAGTCGGCGTACTCGGCGGCGGCAGCGGCGTCGTCGTCCAGGCCCGAGGCGGCGGCGGCGCCTTCGAAGCCCGATGTGGCGGACCCATTCAGGGCGACGTCGTTGACGTGGGAGACTCCGTCGGTGACGGGGGATCCGCCATCGACTCCGCCGAGTATCGCCGGCGTCACGATCGCGATCACCGCCGCGACGACGGCGGTGCGACGCGCGGACCGCCGCGTCCTTCTCCTCTTCATCGGGCCTCCGCCGTCGGCGGCGCCCTGGCTGTTCTCACTCATACTCTTCCCTGTCCGGGACCGTTCCGGCGGGACGGGCACCCCGTTTGGGCGACGCCCGCGCGTCCGGACCGGCACGAGGGGGCGCGCTGATCGCAGAAGGGGAGAAGCCAAGGGGTGAACGGCACACCCCCGCCCGTGAACAGACCTCACACAGAAACATTGATGGGCCCCGGGGCCGCTTGTGCGGCCGCCTCGGCCATCGCCCACGCCTGGCACAGGAAGGTCCTCACCTCCTCCACGTCGCGGCCCGCCCTCGCCTCGGGGATCCGGCCCAGTTCCCGCACCAGGCCGGGGAAACGACGGGCCCTCGTAGCGGCTTCGCGGCGGATCTCGTCCCGGCGGGCGGCGGCGATGTTCGTCCTGTGGTCGGAGACGGCCTCGGTGGACTCGTCCCAGAACGCCGCCGCCAACTCGTCGAGCAGCCGGGCGGGCGCCTGCTGGGCGACGACGTCCAGGGCCTTGCGCACGGCGCGGCGCACGCGCTGCCGCGGCCGGGGCGCCAGGCGCACGGCGTCCTCGACGAGGAGCGCCAGGATCCGGTCGGGCATGAAGTCCAGGCGCTGACGGTCCGCCGCGGTGGTGGAGTCCCACATGCAGATCATCGCCTCGGGCACCAAGTCGCGGCCCGACGGGGCCCGGTCGCCGTCGACGAGCGCGCAGAAGACGTCCAGGCTCAAGCGGGCCAGGCGCGGCTCGTCGGCGATCAGGGAGCGCACCGTCTGCGTATCGACGGGGTCCTGCGGGCGGATCAGCGGGGTGATCCCCAGGGCGTCGCGCACGACCCGGGATACCGCCTCCTGACGGCTGGCGCCCCTCCTGCGCGCCAGGGCGGCCCGCACCTGCCGGGGGTCGACCAGGTCGGGGTCATTGTTGGGCGGTGGCGGCGCGCTCCGGCGCACCGCCACCAGGGCGCCGGGGTCGCCGATACCGGCCGTCTCGGCCAGAGCCTCCAGACTGACGCGGCTGCCCACGGGCACAGCCGTGGGCCGGGTGGTGTTAGTGACCTCCCGCTCCACCTTGAGGAAGACGGCCATGCCCCAGCGGCGCATCCACCCGCAGAAGGAGGCCCCGTCGGCGATGCGCCGTCGATCGATCTCGCGGACGTGGTCGACGAGCTCGAGGAACATGACGGAGGCGTAGTCCTCCTGAAGGTTCTGGCCGCCGCGACGGGCACTCCACAGTCCGGCCAGGTCGTCCGCGATTCTGGCGGCGACGATGAGCGGCACGAGCCGCTCCGCAAGATCCTCAGTTGAAACCCCCGCGTCGGAGCAGATCTCGGCCGCCTGGGCGTCGACCCCGGCCCGCACCGACGCGGGAGCCTGGGGGAAAGGGGAGCCCATGCCCCCTCTAGTGGCCGGCGGCCTCACGCGTCGATGCCCCCCGGTGAGAGGAACACCTCCGCGAGCACGTCGAGCGACTCCTCCCCCGCTTCGCGCAGCTCGTCCAGACGGGCCAGGGCCGCCGCCGTCAGGTCCGCGTCGCCGGGGGCCGCCGCCAGCCGCTCCCACAGCGCGTCGGTGCGGCCGTGCCCGTCGACGACGCCGATCACCCCGGCGGCCAGGGCTCCGGCGCGCACCGTTTCGGGGTCGCCGTCGCGCAGGGCTCCGGCCACCTCAGCGGCGGCCAAGCAGTCCGAGGCGGCGCGCAAGTGGCCGATCAACTCCTGCGCCGCCTCGATCGCCCACTGCTCGTCGTCGGAGACGGGGGCCTCCAGGGCCTCCAGCTGCGGGTCCTCGATCTCGCCGGCGAACCAGGAGCGGACCCGGTCGGGGTCTTTGTCCGCGCCGTCGAGCACGTCGATCCACGTGCCGGTGGACCGCTGGTACCAGCCGGCGGCGATCGCCTCCAGGAGCACCCGGCACACCCAGGTGTCCTGCCCCTCCTCCCGCGTGCTCCCGTCGGCGTCGACCAGTTCGTAGCGGGTCAGGAGCCGTGGGGGCATCCACAGCAGGGGGTGGCCGATGATCGAGTCGTCCGAGGGGATCAGTCGGGCGCGCTCGGGACCGAGCAGGGGCACGGCGCACGACGCCCACAAGGGGCACACGACCGCGCCCGGCGGCAGACCGGTCGCCGCGACGAACCGGCTGTGGCGGTCAACGACGTCGAGGATCGAGGACTGTCCGCCTGCCGCGGCGGCCCACAGGCCGGGCATGAACAGTCCGGTCTGCGCAGCAGGGTCCAGGGAGAGGGCGTAGGTGTGCATCGTGTGCTCCCGGTGAACGGGGCCCGTGGATCGGGCCTTCTCACCGGGGGCAGATGCATACGAGGGTCTCAGGGGACCCTTCCGGTTCTCCAGGGCCGCCTGCGCACGTGGAGGCGGCCCTCCGATGGGACCGGAGCCGGATGCCCCGCGGGGTCCGCCCGGCCTCGACGAACCGGGCGGACCCCGCACCGGGGTCGGCTACGCCCCGTCCGACCCCAGGTCGAGGTCGCCCGGGTCGAATTCGTCGAGCATCTCCGCGCCGCCGTCCTCGTCGAGTTCGATCTCCGTGTAGGCCGCCGACTCCTCTTCAGGCATGAAGGCGTTCACGTCCCAGTCGTCTCTGGCCGGCACTCCCCGGGCCTTCAGCTGCGCCGCGTACTCACCGGCGGCCGCGAACCAGGTCTGCACCTCGACGGCGGCACTGGTCGTCGCCTCCCACACGCCGCGCCCGACCGGGGCCTGCGTCAGGGCGGGGGCGAGTTCCGGCTGCCGCAGTCCGCTCATCCGCTCACCCCAAGTAGGCGACCCCAGCAGCAGCCGCCCCAGGTTGTTCTTCAGGTCTCCCCCGGGGATCCGCCCGATCGTGTCGGCCTTGAGCACCTGCGTGCCCAGGACCAGGTGCACCCCCGAACTGCGGGCCTCCCGGGCGATCCTGGCCGTCAGCGACCCGATGGAGGCCCTCCGGGCGTTCTCGCGCTCGGCCTGCTCCCACTCGGCCAGCACATCCGGGTCGGCCGTCCTGACCCGGCGCACGGCCTCGACCAGCATCAACGAGGTGAACTCGTCGACGACGACCAGGACGTGCGGCGGCCGCTGCCCGTCCGGCAGCCCGTCGACGCCGGGCACGCCCCGGGCGGCGGCCAGCTCCTTGCGGCGGCGCACCTCGGCCCAGACGGCTTTCATCATGGCGTCCGCCCGGGCGACGGTCTGACCGCCCAGGCCGCGCAACCACGGGCGCAGGGGCGCGAAGTCCGCCCCTCCCTTGACCGGGTCAACGACGATGACATCCCACCCGGCCAGCAGGCTGGTGTAGACGGCGGCCAGCAGGGTCACGGACTTGCCCGTGCCGGTGATCCCCAGGACGAGAGCGTGCGCAGTGTCACCCACCCCCCAGGTCACGGGCCTCCCGTCCACGCCGGTACCCCAGGGGATCCGCAGCGCCCCACCGACCCCGCCGGCCCCGGACACCAGGGCGTCGGCGGCGGCGAAGTCGTACGGAGCGCGAGCGGGGATCGGGTTGCGTTCCGCCGACATGAGGACGACCCTGGAGGGGTCGGGCTGGGCCACCACCTGCAGGAAGCCCGCCCGGGTCGTGGATGCGATCTTGTCGAGCCCGGCCCTGACGTCGGCGGCGGCCAGTCCCGGAGGAAGGGCGAAGGTGTAGACGTTCACCTCGTCGTTGCCGTCCAGGGAGGACGATGAGACCATCGCGGGCACCTCACCGGCGGGAGTGATCGTCCCGGCGTCCGCCCACGCCTGCTCGAAATCGAGTTCGGCGACCGTCCGCTCCCACTGCGGGGCGATATCCGCCGCCATGGGGCGCGCCCCGACGAAAATCTCCACCAGGTCGCCCTCGCCTCGCACGCGCAGCCACTCGGCGCGCATGCCGGCGGCGATCTTGTCGGCCCGGGCGCGCAGGTCCGCCAGGCTGAGCCCGCCGTACAGGCGGATCCTCACCCGCCAGATCCACGGCGCCGAGACGGTCAGGCACTCGGCGTCCACCGTCTGGGGGACCCTCCCGCCCCCGAACACGGCCCGGAACGCGGTATCCACCATCCCGGCCAGTACGAGGGCGGCGCCGTCGCGCGGGTCGATCCGGCTGCGCGAGGCCTCACGGGAGGGAGGAAGGTCCGCGGGTCCGGCTGCGACGGGCCGTTCGGACCAGACGACCTCGAAGAACTTGTCCGACCGGTCGCCGGCCCCGGCGGCGCCCTCAGTGGGGGCCACTGCCGTGATCAGCACGAACGGGGCCCGCGCCATGGTGGTGCGCAGCCGCTGGCCGAGCGGCAGATAGTCGCGGGCGATGTCCTTGCCCTGCGGGGAGGCGAACGGCAGGCGGTGCAGCCTCACCCCGCCGGCGTCGAGCTCGTCCATATGGGCCACCTGGGCCGCGGGCGGCCTGTCACCCGCCTTGATGACCTCCTCGAAATGGGCCGTCCACTCGGCCGCCACCCGCAAGTCGGCCACGTGCCCGGCCATGCCCGCCTCCACCCAGGAGGCGCCCTCGGTGTCACCGAGGATGATCGTCTCCCCGTCCAGGAGAGCCGGGGCGATCTGACCCATGTACCCGACCAGCCTCTCGGCGGCGGCGCCGACGTCGACGCGCCACACCTGCTCACCGGCGCCGGTGAGCAGGTGAAGGTCTCGCAGGACGGCCACATCCTGGTGCAGGTAGTCGGCGGCTTCGGTGAGGAACCGCTCAAGATGCACCCGCACCTCCTCCTCGCCGTCGACGGCCACGTCCACGCGGGCGCCGGGGTCGCACACGGCGACCCGGAACCGCGTCGGATGGGTGCCGCCCCCCGGCTCGTGCTCGGGGATCACGACGGCTGACAGTCCCGCCCCCACGCCGACCGCCACCCGGCTGCTCATGCGCAGCATCTCGGAACTGGGGCGGCCCGGCGCGTCGAAGAGATCGACCGTGTAGGGGCCGACGGTGCTGCGCTCCACGAGCACGGGCGCGGCACCGATCTTCGGCACCAGGGACCACCGTCCCGCCCACTGGAACGCCGCCAGCAGGTTCGTGTCGCCCACCTGGTCCTCGTCGGCGTCCACCCCCATCACGGCCACACGGAACAGGCCGGGATCGACGGTCCCGGGAATCGGACGCCCCGCACTGTCCAAACCCGGTGCGGGCAGCACCCGCACGTCCGCCCCGCCCCCGACGGCGGCGGCCAGAGCCCCGACCGCCTTGACGTAGTAGGCCAGATCCCGCCCGGGGCGGGACCGGAACGTGTCGACCGTCAACGGGCCGTCCACCACACGGTCCACCAGCGTCGGAGGCTGCTCCTCCCTGGGCACCAGAGCCCATCGCAGCCCCCACTGGCGTCGCGCCCCCTCACGGAGCCGCCACCCCGCCCAGGCGGACCTGCGGCAGACCGCCCAGACGGCGCACGACGCCCCCATCAGGGCTCCGCCGGCGCCCGCCCACCCGGGCGCCGCCACCCAGTGCGCACCAGCCCGTACGGCCGCCCAGTACACGGCCGCCCAACCGGCCGCCCCGCCTGCCAACACCACCGCGACGATCCAACGGGGCGCCCCTACTACCGCCGTCAGGGGCGTGCCAGGTCCCGGCTCGTCAACACTGCATGTCGTGCGCCACACTCGCCCGAGACCCGCAACCAGCACGAACGCGGCGGCGGCATTCGCCCACGGCCCCCACGCCGTCACCCAGGCGGGCCATCCGCCCGGCGGAGCCACCACCAGGCTCCGGGCGACCACACCCGCGCCCAGACCCGCCAGCGCGCACACGCGCACAGGCCACAGCCCGATGGGCAGAACCAGCGTCCGCAGCGCCGACAGGCGCACGTGCCGGGCCAGTGCCCGCCTCTGGGATCTCGTCACCGGAACAGCCCGTCGGGCGGCCCCCGTGCCCGTGCTGCCGGTGAGCACAGGCGCCGGGTGGACCACCCCGGCCACCGTGAGCCCTACCACCAGGACCGGCAGACCGGGCAGACGCAACCACAGGGCCGCCGCCGAACCCGCCACGGCCACGAGCACCACCAGAACGAACGGCGCCCGATCGGGGGCGGCCTGCTGCTGACGCGCCGGCATCTCAGCGGCCCTCCTCGCCGGCGCCCGCCCACCGGAGCACCCGCTCCACCACAACCTCGTCCGCGCCCCGGGCCCCGGCCATGCGCGCCGCGACGCGCACGGCCCTGCGGGCGGCTGCGATGCGCCGGGCTCCCGCGTACCGCATCAACCCCAGACGGACCCTCCCGGCCCCGGACGGCCACACGGCCACGACCGCGCCGACGACGGGCACCCCCGCCCCGCGCATCTGCTCCACCGAACGGGCTAGCGAAGTCGACTCGGCGGGGGTGAACCGCCCGGGCAGGACGGCGCCCGCGACCCACCGGTACGCCCTGGACCCCAGCCGCACGTAGACGCCGGCCCTCCAGGTCTTGGTGTCGATCAGGACCACGCCCCTGGATCCGATCAGCACATGGTCGATATCGGCGGCCCCGCCGCGCACTCGCACCGAGTGGAGAACCGTGAATCCGCGACCGGCGAGCCCGTCCAACAGGACGGCGGTGCGCTGCTCGCCCCGCATCCCGTGGGCCCGCCCGCCGCAGCCCGCGTCGCCGGTGAAAGAGCCGAGATTCTCCCCCGCCACCCCGTACACACGCCCGCGCCGCGCGCCGCTCACAGAAGGTCCTTCAGCACGAGAACAGCCCCGCCGACGAAGGTGACGGCCATGAGAAGTCCCACGACCAGGGAGCCGCGCCGGGATTCCATGAGGGTGATGATCCGCTGAAGGGGCTCGTCCGGCCCCATGTTGTTATCGCTCATACCACTACTGGCGATATCGAAGGACAGTCAGGTGCGCTTCGCCAACCGCTCCTCGACGTGCTCGACGACGTCGAGCACGTCGACGCCGACCTGCTCAACGTCCTCGCACCGGGCCACCACACGCCCGGCGTCGTCTGCAAGGATCTCGATGGCCGCCCCGTCGCGGCGCGCCGTCGCTGACGAACCGGAGCCGTGGGCGGTGCTCACCTCGTATCCGCGCCGAACCAACTCGGCGACACGACCCTCGACGGCGGTGAACGCGGGCGCCCACCCGCCTCCCGCCCCAGGGGCCAGGCCAGCCATCTGGAGGGTGACGACGACGTCGTACACGCCATCCACCGTCTCACTCCACCGCCCGCCCGCGGCGGCGGCCGCCTCCACCCTGATACGGCCGTCGCCCACGGGGGTCAGCCTCACGAACCCGCCGTGGAGACTCATAATGACGGAGCAGGCCGCCCGGGTGGGCACATTGACTTTGAACACCGCGCAGAGCGCGGTGACGTCGACGGGATTGGCGTTCACGTCTCCAGCGGTGCGCGGCACCGCCCCTGCCCCGCCCCGCACGCCGGTCAGCCCCGCCCGGCGGCGCGCTGCTCGGCACGAGAAAGACGACGCCTGGCGAACGCGCTCGCCGGCGTGCGCAGAAGTTCCGGGTAATCAACCTCCCCGAATCGCGTCCCGACACGCTCCAGACCCGCCCCGTAGGGGGCCGTCAACGGAGCCATCGGATCGAGCCGGTCGCGACGCAGCCACCACGGCACGCCCGCCAGCAGACCGGACGCCTCCACCGCCGCCGTCGACCCGCCACGACACGGCAGACTCAACAGATCAACCGGACCCCACCCTCGCACCGGATGCCACCGCAAGGCGCGCAGCGCGAAGAAATCCTCCGACACCATCCCGTGCTCCGGGAACCAACCGGTCCAATCGGCCACGAACATGCGCTCCGACACCGGGTCGCCGACCGCCCCCGGATGGGCGCGCACACCGGCCGCCACCGCCCTTCGCACCCTGTGCACCAGATCCGTCCTCGACGAATCCACCGGCTGAGCCATCAGGAACAGGACGATCACCCCGACGCCGGGATGAGCGGCGAGCAGGCGCGCCCACCCCTCCGCCTTATCACCCAATGACGGTGCGGCCGACGCCGTCGTCTCGACGACGATCCGCACACCGTCGGCGCGCATGATGGTGGCGTCGCCCCGCTTCGTCCACGACAGGGCCGGCCCGCCCGCACCCGCGCCGAACAAGTCATCCACCCCCGAGAGCATCTCGCCCGCCACGAACGGCACGTCCAGCCAAGTGGCGGCGCGCAGGCACAACTCCGTGGTCAACGCGTTATGCCGTCCTGACGCGGAGGCCCTCTCCCACGGCCGATCAGCGGTCACCGACAGGCGCATCGGCCAGGTCAGGTCGGCCAGGTGCCCGCGCACGTCGCTCACCCTGCCCGCCGCCACCAGGGTGGTGGGCCTCCAGGACCAACCGCGCACGGAGACCACCTCGGGAGCGCCGACGTCGATCAACCCCGCCCGCAGCAAGCACTTGGCATCCCGCATCAATGTCGCCAACGGCCACCCGGTGATAGTGGCAGCCTGCTCCAAGGTCAACGACCCCCACATGCGCGCCGCAGCCAACAGCGCGCACCGGCGCTGCGCCGCGCCAGCACTGCGCAAAGGGCGCTCACCCGACGACGGCGTCATATCCGCCGGCATGCGCACCGCACCCGCCCTCACCGCCTTGCGCACGCTCGGAACCGTCAACCAGGCCGTCGTGGCGGCGGCCCGCCACATGCCCTCCCAGAACATGTCCGCCCGCGCAGCGGGCGCCACCACACCCGCCGGCGCCCCCAGGTCCTCGAACCGAATCACGCCGCACCCCGCACCCCGGCGATGAACGCCTCCGGATCCCCCTCGACATCAAGGGTCGCCATCGTGAACGCGGGCAGGGTCCGCCCATCACCCATCGTGGTCACCGCCGCGACGAACCGGGAGAGCGTCGTGATGTCGGTCGCCGACCACTGGGCGCCATCGCGCCCCATCTGACGCGCGATCGCCTCCGCCGCCGCCACATCGTCCTGACGCAGCGAGATGAACGTCTGGTACGACAGGAAACTGGTCAGCAACGTCGGATCGATCGCGCGCAACTGCTCCAGGTACTGGGTCGCGAACCACGGCAGCACGCCGTAGGAGCGCCCGTCGTCCTTCCACCACCGCGCCGCCGCGGGAGCCCAACCGGCGAACGCCTTGAACTCATCACACAGCACCGCCACCTCACGCCCAGCACCCGCCCATCCGAAGCACGAGCGCTCCACCGCCGATCGCATCGTGTACCCCGCCATCGCGGTCAGCCACTGGCTGGCCGCCCCCGTCAACTGCCCCCCGCCGCGACGGGCCGGCCCAGTGCCCAGCACAGTGACGTGGAAACCACTGATCGACTCGTCCCACGTGACGGCATTGCGACCCGCGGGCGCGAGAAAGCCCGCCGTCTCCCGCAGCTGGTCGAACTTATTGCGCGCCGCCTCCGTCAGACCCCGACGCGCCGCCGCACTCACCTGCGGACCCCAGATGATACTCAGCCCCGCCAGCGCCCGTGCCGCCCACGACTCCTCGCCCTGACGCACCGCCTGCTCATGCAGGCAGGCCACGAGCGCCTGACCGCTGACCTCACCCATACGGCCCGCCAGCACGGCCCCCGCCCAGAACCACGACCGCTCCGGCAGAGGCTCGGCACCACTGCCACCGGCACGACCTCGGTCATAGGCATCAAAAGCCCACTCGTCCAGTACCAGACCGGCCGCGACGACCGCGGAGATCACCTCACGGGAACGCCCCATGATCGCGCCGTCGCCGAAGGCCGCCGCCCACGTGTCGGCCACGAACGCCGCCCTCGTCAACGGATCGTCGCCAGGACGCGCGAACATGTCGATCGCCGGCGAGGCCGGATCCGCGACCTCGACGACGAGGACCTCATCGGCGTGCCCGGCGGCCCGGGCCACCGCCTCGTAGCTGGTCAACCCATCCGGCTTGGTCTCCACCACCAGAGCAGCAGTCTCCGGATGCCGCTCCCGATGAACCAGGAGCCAGCCGAACAGGGCGCGCAATAGCACCGACTTACCCGTGCCGGCCGCCCCCACCACGGCGACACCGCCCCACAGGTGACGCCCGTCCAAACGCACCGGCCGACCCGACGCATCAACACCGACGCACGGCCCACCGACATCCATCAGCCGCGGCGGCACCGTCCGCTCACGAGTCGACGTCGAACCGGTGGCCGCACCCGCCTGCGGAGCAGCCACAGAGCACACGACGGGCGCGCTCATCGGGATCACCATGCGCCCCGCCGGCCACGCCGTTCGATCACCGAACCGTCGCCTGGGGCTGGGAACGGGCACACGCCCGCGCGCGCACGCGCGCACAACGCGCATCACCTGACTGGGCACCAGGCGGCGCGCCACGGCCGCCCCGCCCAGAAGCCCCGCCACCCAGCGCAACCCCGCCACGACCGCCGCCGGCCACGCCGACGCCGCCAAGAAGGAGATGACCGCGACGACGACGGCGAGACCGGCCAGCGCCAGCGCCGCACCAGTCCGCCTGCCCGTGTCGGCGCGCGTGGCCGTATCCCACCCCGGCAGCGCATCGACCACCTGCGCCCGAAGATCCGCGGCACGCTCTCTGCTGGCCGCCGCCGTCACCACGGTGGCCCACAGCGGCACATGACTCTTGACGGAGTGATGCTCGGTGTTGCCCTCCATACCGCGGGCGTACTCGACCCACCCGCGACGCTGCCGCGCACTCATACGGGACAGCACCACCATGACCTCCTCGCCGTCGTCCAGGACACGGTCGAGGACCCGCGACGCGTTGGCGGGATCCACGCCGGCCAGACTGGAGCGCCCGGTCGCCCCGTCACCGTGGACCACCGCCACGGCACGCACGCCGGACAGGGGCGGCGGAACATCGACGGGCACGGCGGCCGCACCGACCGCCGCCGCGAGCGCGTCGGCGGGAGCCCGGTCGCCCCGCTTGGTCAGCAGATAGTCGATCAGCTCGTCGCCCTCACGACGGATCAGGAGCGCGCACGGCCCCTTCAAAGTGGCGGCGAAGGACTCCGACTGGGCGGTGTAGTCGCCCAGTTCGGCGATAGCGGAGGTGCGGGTCAGGCGCCAGGCGCCAGCGGGTTTGAAGCTTCTCATACCCCTTCCTGTACGGGCCGAATCGAAACTGCCGGGTAGGTGCGGGCTGACGCCCACGAAACGGCGGAATACCAGCGATCCTGCTTCGGGAGGCCGCGTCGGGGCATCTTTCAGTCTCAGGGTGGGTGATCTCCTACCGGGGGTTCGAGGTGTTGTCGAGGTCCGTGGGTGCGTTGCGGTCGCATCCGCTTCGCCGTCGGGGGAGTCCGCCTGGGGGCATCGGCTTCCTCCTTCCTGGGGGATGCCGTCTGCTGCGGATGTCATAGTGATGCGGCTCGGATCCTCGGGATTACGGGGGGCGGCCGGGCTCAGCCGTTTGTAGGGGGTGACGCCCCGTGTTCGTGGTGTTCGGGCCTGTTCGTGGTGCGGACGCGGCGGTTGACGACGTGATCTTCGGTCTTGATCTCGGAGCGGGGGCCGCGGTGGATCCTGTGTGCGGTTCCGGTCCGGTTCTGGTGGGGGCCGTCCGGGCGGTGAGTTTGCAGGGTTGGCGGCGCGTGGTGTCGGTCCGTGCGGGGGCGCTTGTGATCGGGCGCCTGGTGCTGGGAGCGTCGGAGCGGGCTGGTGTCCTGGTCTGTTCGGGGCTGGGACTTGCGACTTCGTCGTTGACTGTTCCTTCGGAAGGGGCGGAGGGCGTGCCTGCGGCTGCGTCGTGTTGGAGTTCGACGGTTGCGGCGCGGAGTGCTTCGACCCCGGGGTGCTTTCCGGCGTCGGTGTGCTGTGGTGGACGGGCGTGTTCGGCCGGTTGTGGTGGTGTGCGAGTAGGACGTCTCGGGTGCGGTCAGTGGGGATGGGCTAGCGCACCGTAATGGTCTCGCCGCGGTTCGCGGCGGCCTTCGGTTGGTGAGGTGTGCGGAGGGTCTTGCGCCGAGAAGGCGGTGCGGCCCGCGGGGCGGGTGGAGTGTGTCTTGCTGCCGCGCACTGCTGGGGCATGGATGTTTCCTTTTCTGCTGCTTCTGCTGCTCGTGCTGGTGCGGTCGTCTTGCCCCGGCGAGGTTTGTACGGGCCGCGGGGCTGGAGTGTGCGTGCGGGGGTGCGGCCCCTGCTGTTCGGGGTCTTCGTTGACGGTCCGGTGGACGACTACATGCCCTTCCACGATCTGGGCCCGCAGGCGGCGGCCCGACTGCTTGAGGTTCTGCCCGAGGCGCAGCTGGCGGACCGCCAGAACCTCGCCCCCACCCTGGGGTCGCTGCTGCGCGCCTGCGCGCGCGCCGACGGGCGGGTGCGCCTGTCGGGGTACGCGATCGGCCCGCGCCGCCCCGACGAGCGCGTGACGGTGGAGGCGCTGTGGATCGCCGACCCCGACCTGCTGGGCATGGAGGTCCACGACGAGCACGACGAGGGCTGCTGCTGCCGCGTCCTGTGGGACACCGTGCGCGAGCGCTACGAGCTCGACGCCCGGGCCCTGCCGGACGAGATGCGCCCCATGCGCCGCCAGTGGACGCACGGCCAGGTCGGCACCTGGCTGTGGTGGGACTGAAGCGCGCGGGCGGGCGGCGGCACCAGTGACCCGGCGGTCCGACGTCGGGCATGAGAACGAGCGCGAGCCCGCTGAAGCCCGGCCCCGCCAGTCGGTCTTGGGCGGGCGCGCGGGTGTGACCGCCACGATCCCTTGATAAGGGCGCGCTCGTTGGTCGGTGCCGGGCGGGTGCGCGGGTGTGACCGATGCCCGCCGCCCGGCGGGCCCTCCCGCGCCGGGAGGGCGGGCGCGGGGCCCGTAGCATGGCGGGCGTGATCAACGTCCAGGACCTCTCCGTGCGCATCGGCGCCCGCCGACTCATCGGCGGCGCCACCTTCCGCGTCGACAAGGGCATGCGGATCGGTCTCGTGGGGCGCAACGGCGCCGGCAAGACCACGACCACCAAGCTGCTGGCCGCCCAGTCCGTGGTCCAGGGCACGAGTCGGGCCGTGGCCGACGCCGACGAGCGCCACGGACTGGAGGCGGTCGAGTTCGAGGGCACCATCACCTGCAACGGCTCCGTCGGCTATCTGCCCCAGGACACCAAGGTCGGGGACCTTGACGAGTCCGCCCGCGACCGGATCCTGTCCGCCCGCGGCATCGACTCCCTGCTGGCCCGCATCCGCAAGGCGGAGGAGCGCATCGCCACCACCGAGGGCGATGCCATGGCCAAGGCCCTGGACCGCTACACCCGTCTCGACCACGAGTTCACCATGGCGGGAGGCTACGCGGCCGCGTCCGAGGCCGCCCGCATCGCCGCCGCCCTGGGTCTGCCCGACCGCGTCCTCGACCAGTCCATCGGGACCCTCTCGGGCGGGCAGCGCCGACGCGTCGAACTGGCCCGGATCCTGTTCCAGCGGCCGGACACGCTCCTGCTCGACGAGCCCACCAACCACCTGGACCACGATTCCGTCCTGTGGCTGCGCGACCACCTGCGCTCCTACTCGGGCGGCTTCATCGTCATCTCCCACGACGTCGAGCTGCTGCGCGACACCGTCAACCAGGTCATGCACCTCGACGCCAGCCGCGGCGCGCTCGACGTCTACCACCTGGGCTGGGACGCCTACCTCAAGCAGCGGGCCGACGACGAGCACCGCCGTCGGCGCGAGCGGGCCAACGCCGAGAAGAAGGCGGCCGCGCTGCGCGCCCAGGGCGAGAAGATGCGGGCCAAGGCCACGAAGGCCGTCGCCGCCCAGCAGATGCTCAAGCGGGCCGACCGGCTCCTGGAGGGACTGGAGGAGGAGCGGACCGCGGAGAAGGTCGCCCACCTGCGCTTCCCCGACCCCGCCCCCTGCGGCAGGACCCCGCTGCGCGCGAGCGGCCTGTCCAAGGCCTACGGCTCCCTGGAGGTCTTC
>ERZ773004.489-NODE-489-length-24874-cov-6.979451_pt1 | contig 24874 bp, 25 predicted proteins | sample MGYA00580667_ERZ773004 | MGnify/ENA primary metagenome ERZ773004 (study PRJEB29015, sample SAMEA2737963) | human oral metagenome | biome: human oral; feature: human-associated habitat; material: dental | place: China | collected 2123 ... | reverse complement strand
ATATTTCTCAAAATTATTTATCAGCTATAGCTGATAAAAGAAATAGAATTCCTAGGAAATCATTGAATTATCAATCACCCTACCAAGTTTTTCTGAGTTACTTGAAAAGTCTAGCTTAATTTGACAATTTAGGAATATTTTTTTCCATACCATTCTTCCACTGATTTTCCTTCCCACTCGCGGTATTCTTCAGGATATTTCCATTTATAGTAGCCTTCTAAAAGGAAAGGAAACTCCATAAATACAATTATGGCTATTAAACCAATATTGCCCACGATCCAACATATAAAGAGGCCAAAAACAGTTATAGAAGATGAAAAATTAATAGAAAAAGCTTTGAAAATATAATTAACAATCACAGCCAAGCCCAATATACCGGCTCCATAAATAGCAATACCTTTAGCAATTTTATCTTGTAAGGTAGGTGACTTAATTTCTCCATACATTCGTTTTTTCAAACTTCTAAGCTCCGTTCTTAACATTACATAAGCCAAGAATGCTAGAAGTCCAAAAAATACCAAGATCCCCCATATTGTTAATATAGGTAAACTCATTGTTATGGCCATCAAATTAAATTCAAACATAAGCCATATCATAAAAGTTATAAAATGAAAGCGATAACGATAAGGGAGGATAAACGTCCGTTTAAAAAATTTACCCATTAATACCAATAACAACCAAATTAACAAGCAAATTAAATAAAGCTCGACTGTTAGCAAAGGATACTGAGAAACCGGTAACCTTAAATCTTTAGGATCAGAATTTTGCAATGATAGGGTAAAAGCAAGGAACATGAAATTTAAACCTATCGGAAACAACAGACTAAGAATAAAAGTTTTAATACCAAACCAAAAGGAAGGTCTCCCTTTCTTAAAGGCTTTCCCAAGTTTATTATAGTATTCTTGTTTCTGATACTGTAAAAACCCATCATCTTCCAAATTTAAACTCTCTTCAAAACTTGCTTTAAAAATTGATTTCTTCATACTTTTCACCCAAATCCAGTCATTTTCCCCACTCACCCTCGATATTTTGTACCCAACCCAGAGCATTCACAGTGTGCTTGGGAAAAGTACCGCTAAAACTTGAAAATTCTGTTTCGATTTCTATTTTTCATTATAGCTTCTAAACCATTTTACCACATCTACTCTTTTTGTGCTTATTTACTAAAAAAGTAACAAATGGTTTTCGGAACTTTGAAAATTTCCAAAAATGTATTTTCATTGCTCTAAACATCAAAAAGAAGAGTCTGAGACAAAAAGATTTTGATTTTAGGAATTCCTTATTATAAATTTTTAAAATCGATAGATTAGACAAAAAAGCGAACAAGACAGAATTCTGAGTGTCAGATAACTCGTTTTGTTCGCTTTTTATATTTAAGGTTAGACTTTTGTCCCAGACTCTTTCTAGATTTTGTCTGACTTCAATCCACTACAGTTGACAAAGAGTTTTTAATTGTAATATCTAACTTTTGTTATCAAGGCATTTTCCGCAATCAAAGTAAATATACCAAACATTAAAAGTCCTATTAGGGAGTTGATGGAGCTTAGTGAAGCTATAGAAGAAGTGATTGTCGCATAAAATCTTTAAAAACTATATTAAAAAAAATCGAGTATTACTCTTTCCCTATGGTATCCGAGTATTTCACTTTCAAATCGCCCATATTTTCTTTAGAATAGCGCTGACTCCCCTCTTTAAACCAGATATCCAGAAAATAAGTGTAGAGAATTTGATCAGATTTTGTTGCCAACCAAGTCTGATCAATATCGTAATTCTTCAGATAGTCCAATATCTCCTCTTTTGACACTAGACTCTTACGCGGGGGCTCTCCCCCTCCAAGAGAGCGATAAATTTCATCTGCTGTCCTGACATAGCCCCTATTTTTAGATTCATTAATAAAAGCTTGAACAGTAAAATCCGAAACGTTGGAGAAAGCAATGGAAACATTTTGTTTAACGAAACCCTCCTCATAGACATAGTCAATATTGAGATAAGTTTCTCCTGATAACTTTTTACTATACAAAACAGCAAGCAAACCATCGGAATTGATATATAGCTGCAAATCTTCATCATCTGCCAAACTAGGTTTAGCTCGGCGATAGTATATCCAGGCCGGCTCACCTACATATGCCGTATTACTTTCTATAATCCTACTCATGACTGGCAAACCAAGAATATTTTTGTAATGAACGCTCGCATAATAGATTTCATCAATTGGGTTTTTTAGGGAGTCATAGTCTCGATATCTCAAAAAACCAAAGGCACAGAGACCTGCTATAAGGAGGGTGAAGAGACTTAGGATAATTTTTTTCATATTAGTTTACTCCTTCTGTGATCAAATCATTGTAAATGACATTGATATGGTCAACATAGCTGAGCAAAAGCGGAATAGTGTAATTCATCAACTCGCTGTTTAAGGCATCTTTCGAACCAGACTTAAAGTGCGGACTGGCGATAATCCCTTGCGCTTTAGCCTGTGCCATGTTTAATTGGGCTTCTAGGGTGTTTGTATTGGTATATAGTTCCTCACGAGCCAGAACCAACTCTTGTTTATTAATCTTCATGACGAACCTCCTTGGCTTGCTATTAGCTAAAGAAGAGGGAATCTATATCTTTGCATCGTAGCACTAATAACTCTTGTTTGATATAATCCTTACATGACGCTCCCTTGCCATTAAAGAAATAATTACCGAAAGATCTCAGCTTTTTCTATTTTCAAATTACCCAAATTGCTTTTTGAGTACCGCTGGCTTCCTTTTTTAAACCAGATGTTGAGGAAATCATCATATAAAATCTTATGAGATTTCTGTTCCAGCCAAGCTTTGTCAATGTTGTAGGGTTTGAGATATTCCAATACTTCGGTAGGATTTGTAAGACTTGGTTGGTTATTATGAACGTTAGAATTAAATTGATATATTGTAGCTATATCAGTATTTCGACCATTGTGTTTTGAAACATTTTTCCTGTAATTTACGTATTCATCAGAAATATCAGAATAAGCGATACTAAGATATTCAGTTAAAACACCTTCTTCATATTTATAATCTATGAATAAAAAACTATTATCAGATAATTGTTTTCTATATTCAAGAAACATACTTCCCTTATTTGAAATTTCGAGTTTTTGGCTTTCATTGTCCTTTAGATTTTTAGGTTTTAAATTTAAAGAAGTTATTTCATTTTCACTTCGATATGATGTACTGCTTCGGATCATCTCGCTAAAATCTGGCAAATGCAGGAGGTTAAAAACACTCGTCTCTGAATAGTAAATTTCATCTAGTGGATTTTTTAGAGAGAAATAGCTATAGATTTTAACGCCTTGGTACCCTAAAAATAAGGTGGCTACTATACTTAGGAATAGGAGTAATTTCCTACTCTTTAAAATCTGTATATTCATTGGAATTGCCTCCCTTATCATTCTCAATATCACCATTCAGGCTTTTTAAAAAATTATAAGCCGTGGGATTTTTGGCGCTCAATTCATTCATATTCTTCACATTTTCCGATTTGAAAATTTCTGAATAAAGATACTTTTTCCCTCCTACATTTTTAACAAATTGTTCAGCTCGAGTGTAGTTCCCATTTTCTAATTCATGATAATAGAGATTGCTCGCCATTGCATAATCTAATTCTTTCTGCCACATTAAACTAGAAATATTTACTGCATCTAAATCAGCTTTATAATCATCATTTCCCATATTGGGAGATGCTAAGGCTTGACCAGTCACATCACCTCGCCAACCTGCTAGTTCAGCTGTAAACTGAATGGGATCTGTACTATTTGTTTTACCTAAATTGCTATTAATCGCCCACATGGCATTATTGACATCAGGAAAAATTTGTGGTTGTAGAATCGTAGCCGTCGTAATACTTTGGTGGGCAAAATCATTATAACCTTTTTTATTATTGTGTTGTTCTAAAATTTTCTCTTTTAGTGTTTGTAGTTCCTTATATCTAATTTTATATTTTCTCGTTATATCCGTATCTATTTGGTGTCCTCCAGCAGTGAAATTCCACATAATGTTTTTTATCGGACCAGATAGGCTGTTATCGTTATCGTATACCATACCACCTATGATACGATTAAATATATAGTCTGCACTCTCACCTTCTCTTTTCTTGATATTATGATAAAGCTTCCACATCGTTGTAGCAGTTTCTTTATCAAATCCATATTGTTCTTGTAAATTTTTCTTGAATATTTCATCAGGATTTTTTTGTATGGTAATTAATTTTTCTATCTCTGGATTGATTCCAACATCTGGATGATTTTTCTTATATTCTTCAAAAAATTTAGTTTCCTCATCTGTCAAAGACTTTCCTGCATCTACCTTGTCAATGATAGATCGATATTTCATTTCCTCTGCCTTGACCTGGCGTGCTTGCTGTACATATTGTAATGCTGAAGCATCTACGCTCTCTGGATATGCTACCGCATATCGCTCTATTGCTGTCAGTTCAGTTTCAGTCAGAGTTTCTCCATTTTTTACTTTCTCCAGCGCTGATAGGTAGTTGTTCTCCATGGCTATCTCTCGGTCAGCCCAGCCTTGTTCAACATCACCTACCCACGATAAGTCCTGTGGCAAAGCAAAGCTACCTCCTCCAAAGGAGGTTGAAATACCTGACATAGCCTGATAAATCAAGAGCTGATATGTATCTGCTGAGGTGCAGGCAAGGAGAGATTCTGCGCTAAATGCCTTCAGATTGGCCAGTTTTTCTTGTACCGTAGTCAGTTGACTTTGAACTGCTGTGAGTTGCTCTTGTAAACGACTAATTCTTGCTGCATCTCCTTCTGCTGGTTTAGTCTTAGATTGAAGACCAGAAATCGAAGCGCTGAGACTCATACAACCTCGGGATATACTATCAATCTCCGCTTGTAACTGTTCTTCATCTAAATTCTCAGCTCCACACTTAGCCACATAGTTATCCGCCAAGGTGTTCGCCGCATCTGCAACGGCTTCAGAGTAGAGAATGAATCCTTTATAATAAGGACTCATGACACTTGTCGCATATACACGAGCTGCATCATAACCTGTTCCTATCAGCTCATTGCCACTGTCGCCAAAGCTATTAAAGGCACTAAGCAACTGATTGAAGCCCGCTACACGTGACTGTGAGACAGACGACATCGTGGAAGACTGCGTCTGCAGGCTAGCGTAATTTACCTTTACCATATATTTCCTTCCTGTAAGTGAATTTAGATTATTGCAATCTTTATCTAAAACTTTATAAACCTATTGCTTATCACGCTCCAGCTTTTTTCGATGATCATGCAGAGCATCTAATTGCGTCTGATAAGCTTGGTAACGTTTCTTAATCGCTTGGTCTTCTTCCTCAAAGTCAACTTCCAAAGTCCGTGTCGTTGACTCAATATCATCTAAAAGATATTGATAAAAAGCTGAATGAGACGAAGTTACTCCTAGATCCAACAAGTTTTTAAAGTGAAATAGGGCGCTACCTTGTGAAGACATCACATCCTCCCGCACCACTTTAAACTGGCGATATTCAGCATCCAAATCATCTATTTGTTGTTCCAGTTCATACTGACGACGATGTAACTCATCCAGTTGATCTTGTTTCGATTTTTCTTCTTTCATTATAACCTCTATATCTTTTTACCTCAGCTAATCTATTTTTGCTGTTTACCTAAACTAAATATAACATCTTTTAAAACAAAAGAGAGGAACCATGAAAATATGAGTTTTTCAAAGGCTTCTCTATTAAAAACATTAAGGCCCCAAGTACACTGCCCCCTAAAAGTTAGATTCTTTATGTCTAACTTTTGGGGGGCAGTTCAAAGTAAGATAACTATTTTTTTAAATACTTTTATCGGTACCGTCCATATCAGAAACTATTTCTAATTGGTTAAATTCATTGATACGCCAAGTATTATCATCCGGTAGCGCTTGTATTTTACCTATCAAAATATCCTGATAGAATTTATTAAACTGTTGATTCTTTCTTTTGCTGCCTATCAATTTCAAAGTAATTCTCTTATTATTGCTGTTTTCAGACAACACCTCTCCTACAATAAACAAAGGATATTCATAACTACCACCTGGAACATACTTCTTTTTACCAAAATATAGCGTTACTGATGATAAAACAAATCGATAACATTTGAAGTTTCTGAAGACAAGTAAGTGTTTGCCATCAAGCTGTATTTTCCCCATAAAAGCAAAAGCCATCCAACCCACTGTGAGTAATAAACCAACTGATCCTAAGAAGTATAGAAAGCGCATTAACAAATTTTCATCTAAAAAAAGATTAAAAAAACTGATGATAATCATTAAGCTAAATATACTAATCAGACCAATTCCCTTTCTAGAATATATAGCAATTGATTCTTTATTTATCAATATTTTCTCCTTCTAATATTTTTAAATACTTGGACTTTTTGAATTGACCAGACAGCAGTAAAAGCAGAAAGCAATACCACATCACGACTGCCAAAAACAAAAGTAAAAAGCTACCAAACATAATATAAAACCAAGCAAAAACTATTGAAATAAAGGCAAAGAGTACAATCAGAGCATAGGTTTTGAAGCCGTTTAATCTTTGAGTGGTAAAATAATCTTGAGGAATTTCATAAGGTTCTATTTCTACTATTGTCCTTTCCCTCCTATTTTTAAACTGGTAAAGAACCAACAAAAGCATCAAAAGGAAAGATAGAGATAAAGGAAACACACCACGTATAATCAAGGTCTCAGTTAGTACATATGTTGCATAGGATAAGCCAGCTCCTGGTAAAAAAATCATTGGAAAAGGTACACTATCACCCACAAAAAGCTTATTACGTTTGATATCGTAAAATACTGTTCTTTTCACATTTCCCTGATCTGCTCCAAATTCTATTAAATCTGATAATTTTTGTTTCATTCGTTACACCAACTATTTATATTAACTTCTTAGAAAGTCAATCTTCCTTTGTCTTTTCTACTTTAAATTGTGGGTATGCAATATTTTTACGTTCCTTGTCAAAAATTTTCTGAGCTTCTTCCTCAGCAATATCTACATAACCTTCAAAATAAACCTCATCAATATCTTCAGCATTGAAAAAATAAAATTGAGAACCATCAATTCCTGTTGGATATACACAAGAACTATACTCAAAATAACCTACTTCTCCTCCATTTTCAAAAATAGGAAATCGACTTACTATCATTAATTTCGTGTCTCCGTTTCGTAAACGAACAATACTTCCAAGAGGTAAATATTTTTGCATTTTTTCTCCTTATCTAAATTAAAATCCAAATGCAGTTCCTAGCCCACTAAAGAAACCTGAAACTCCATCGCCTATAGATTTTCCAACCGACTTCACTGTATTACCTACAAACTCTGTTCCTTTATTCCAAACATCATTAACAGCTTTTCCTACTGTATTATCATACAATAAATCAGCTACTTTATTAATGCCCCAAGAAACAGCAACACCCGCTGAAACCCCAATAGCATAACCTATCACTGTTCCTGCTCCTGGAATAGGGATAAAGGTACCTAATGCAGCGCCTATTGTGCCCCCTATCCCCCCTGCAACTGAAGTAGTGACTGCAGTAGTAACTGTACCTGAAATCCATGAATGCATTGCTGTTTTTATGGCTGCATTAGGTAAACTTTCTCCGTTGTCTAATTGATCTTTAAAGTCTAATAAAGTAAACAAACCATTGAGAGTTTTACCCGCTCCTTGAATAATCGGTTTAGCTTTTGAAAATACATTCCCCACAATATTCCCAATTCTACCAGCAGTATTAGCATCTCCAGTAGCAGAATATGCGCTTAGTAAGCTAGTGATTGTCGCTTCTGCACTAGCTCCATTAAACCTCTGCGCAACAAATTCGTAAAATTGAGGCGCTCTTTCTCTAATCTTATCTAGCCCTTCCTCCATCAATGTCAGCAATGTATCTCGAGACGTTTCTCCCATAAACGATTCAAAATCAATATCGTTTTCTTGGCAATATTTTTGAGCTGCAACCCAGAAATCCTCTACTTCCTTATTAGAAAGTTTGCTAGATGATTCTTTCTTCTTCAATTCATTCTGTCCCAGCGCATGCTTGATATTCTCCAGCAAATTACTATCTGGGTGATTTGACTGATAGTCCTGAAGCGTCTTTGTCTCCTCATCTGTCAAAGATTTCCCTGCATCCACCTTATCAATCAAGCCACGAATTTTCATCTCCTCTGCCTTGACCTGACGTGCTTGCTGTACATACTGTATAACGGAATCATCCACACGTTCCGGATAGGCTGCCGCATAGCGCTCTATTGCTGTCAGCTCCGCTTCAGTCAGAGATTCGCCATTTTTTACTTTCTCCAGCGCTGACAGGTAGTTGTTCTCCATTGCTATCTCGCGGTCAGCCCAGCCTTGTTCAACATCACCTACCCACGATAAGTCCTGTGGCAAAGCAAAGCTACCTCCTCCAAAGGAGGTTGAAATACCTGACATAGCCTGATAAATCAAGAGCTGATATGTATCTGCTGAGGTGCAGGCAAGGAGAGATTCTGCGCTAAATGCCTTCAGATTGGCCAGTTTTTCTTGTACCGTAGTCAGTTGACTTTGAACTGCTGTGAGTTGCTCTTGTAAACGACTAATTCTTGCTGCATCTCCTTCTGCTGGTTTAGTCTTAGATTGAAGACCAGAAATCGAAGCGCTGAGACTCATACAACCTCGGGATATACTATCAATCTCCGCTTGTAACTGTTCTTCATCTAAATTCTCAGCTCCACACTTAGCCACATAGTTATCCGCCAAGGTGTTCGCCGCATCTGCAACGGCTTCAGAGTAGAGAATGAATCCTTTATAATAAGGACTCATGACACTTGTCGCATATACACGAGCTGCATCATAACCTGTTCCTATCAGCTCATTGCCACTGTCGCCAAAGCTATTAAAGGCACTAAGCAACTGATTGAAGCCCGCTACACGTGACTGTGAGACAGACGACATCGTGGAAGACTGCGTCTGTAGGCTGGCATAATTTACCTTTACCATATACTTCCTTTCTAGTTGAACAATAATTAATTAGTTCCCTCACTAAATAGCTGTTTATTTTTCTTCTTTCCAGAATTACTACCAGCAGTTCCTGATTCGACTGGGCCTGTATTTCTGTTAATATAATTGGCAAGCTCTGCATCCGTTGTTTGAAACTCTGCATGAATACCATGTAAGACCTGTATAAAGTCAACAGCTTGCTCTGCTGCCTGCTCGCTTGCTTTAACTTCGTTATCAATATGACTACTAATAGTTGCAGAAGCAGCATACTGACTAATTGAATCCTTTGTAGCAGTTTCTTTTCCTACTGAATGATAAGCTGTAGCGATTCCATTTGCATAGGTTTGAACAGCCCCTGGATCAGACTGAATGCTTACCCCCTGTGTTGTTCCTACTGACATAAGATCCTCCTTTTATATTGTTATTTTTATTTTAACGCTTGATTGATATCCATATAAGTACAACTCATCCTTATTTAAATAAGGTTCCTTGCTGTTATAAGGCTTTTCTAATATTGTTTGATCTGTTAAGCGCATTCCCAAAAGATAGTATTGATTATATGCCTTAACCTGACGAGCAGGGCTGCCAATAGCATTATTACTAATATAAGAATAAAAACTACCAACAACAAAATGCATATTGTATTTCCATCCCTCTTGGTAGAGTGTTGATACTTGTTCGCCTGTCAGCCCACTTGCCTGAACAAATTTCTCTAAATTAGGGATAAAGATGATAAAGTCGTGCCCAGTTTCACCTTTTTTCCGATCCTCTAACTCAAGCATAAGCTGATTTGCCATGTCCTCAAGAATTTCTGGTTCAGAAATACGAGCAAATAAATCAAACTGACCATCATATTCATCATCTACATCCATAAACATGACTTTCTTACTTGGAGTAAGGTTAGTAAATATTTCTAAAAGATGGCGTGTAATATTCTCCAAATGTTCACCTTCATTAGCTATATATAGCAGGTGTTTGAAACCTTTCATCGGTATATCAACACTCTCAACATTAACAAAGTCTAGACCTAACGGTAAGTTATTTTCTTTCAAAGCTGTTTGAACACTTGTAGTTCTAGCAAACGTATCAAAGCTTAATTCCTCTGGAACAATCGGAATAGGCTTAGGCCTATTTCCGACCCACTCTTCTGACATCATTCCTGCCTCAGAGCTAATCTGCTCAATTAATTCAAATGTATCATTTCCGTTCGTTGGTAGAGCTACTTGGAAAATCTCTGGTTCATCTAGCTTAATCATAGCACGACCAGGTTTATCTTCAATTATCAATTGGGTACGTCCAATTAATGTTCGAGTGTCTGCATCATCTGTGAGCTTTAGAGAGATACGAGTTTTAATACTAGATAATAGAGCACTTTTCACAACTCCTAATCGTCCAGCTGTAATTACAAGATATATCCCTAGACTCAGTCCTTCCCGAGCTATAACTTGAAAAGTATTTTCTATATCCAAAACTAGTGGAGATTCTTTGATAGCATCGTAACCGTCTAACATAAAGAAAAGTTTAGGAATTTGATGACCACTGATCTCTTGATAAAGATTTACATCAGCAACCATATGTTTGCGTAAAAGAGCTTTTCTATAGCGAATCTCTCCTTTTATACGGCTAATCACTTTTGTTATTTTTTCCTGATCGTCAATCATGATGGTATCAGCTACATGGGGCAGTTGTCGAAGTGGCAAAAGTCCATTTGTTCCGAAATCCAACAAGTAAAAGTTAACTTGAGTAGGGGTAAACTGACGAGCTAAATCCATCGTCAAAGTTTGAATAAAAGTAGACTTACCTGTTAAAGGACCTCCAAAAAGAGCAATATTCCCATCTTCATTAAAATCATGTTCTAATGCGTATTGAGCTTGTTGGCTTGGCACATCCACATAACCAATCACTGCTTTTAAAGGTCGGTCGGTATGTGCCCAAAATTCTTTGAACTTTCCTTTACGTAGATCTGTCAAGTAGATCCGCTCTTTGAGCGGTGGCAGCCAAGGTTGTGGTACTGGCGGGATATTCTGCTCTTCAGTCAGAAGTTTGATGTTCTGTACAATCGCGTCAAGCTCTGTCGGTACTTCCTTGACCTCATCCGCCTCTTCTAAGCCCGAGAGGTCTTCATTCAGGATTTCATATTGACCCAATTCATTGATGAGATAAATCGTATGATCCTCAATCCCCATATCGTCCTTGTCCGGCTGGTAATCCGCTCCTGACCAGGCTGACTGGAAGAGTTCATAGACTTCATTGTTTCCGACCTGCAGATAAGCGCGACCCGTCTGGGTAATCTCGGCCGCATCCGGCGTATGAAGCATTTCATTGGAGTCCGAACGGTCCGCCACCTTCAGGGCAATCTTAAAGCGTGAGTTGGACCAGATCTGGTCATCCACCACACCAGATGGTTTCTGCGTAGCTAGGATCAAGTGGACCCCGAGGGAACGCCCGACCCGAGCGATAGACACCAGCTCCTTGATAAAGTCAGGCTGGTTGACCTTGAGCTCTGCGAACTCATCTGAGATGAGAAAGAGGTGAGGGAGAGGTTCTGTCGCTTCTCCATTTTTAAATTTCTTCTGGTATTGATTGATATGATTGACTTCAAACTCTCCAAAGAGTCGTTCACGACGATGGATCTCCGCATTGATCGAAGCCAAGGCCCGCATGGATTGGGCACCATCCAAGTTGGTAATGGTTCCCAAGAGGTGGGGCAGGTTTTTAAAGAGATTGGCCATTCCCCCACCCTTGTAGTCGATAAGCAAGAAGGCCACATCATGTGGGTGGAAGTTGACAGCAAGGGATAGGATGTAGGATTGGATCGTTTCTGACTTCCCTGATCCAGTCGTCCCTGCGATCAAACCATGAGGTCCATGAGCTTTTTCATGGAGGTTGAGCTGAACAATGTCATCCTTGCCGCGTAACCCAATCGGCACAGCCAAACTCTTGTAGGGTGCGTTCTTTTTCCAACGGCTTGATACCTGCAAGTCCTCAAAGGTCTCCGCCCCATACATTTCCATAAAGGTCACGGAATCTGGGATCGAACTCTTAAGGTTTTGGAGGTGATTGAGCGGTGCCAAGGTACGAGCAATCCGCTCCTTATCATAATCGGCTGGGAAATGATCCAAACGGAAGTCCGTTTCTTTCAAAACTCCCTCTTCCATGACCAGTTGGCCCGTATTACGGTCCTTGATGTTGATGACTGTCTGGATATTCTCAGACAAGGAACTCATAACATCCTCTACAAAGATGAGAGAACAGCCTAATTCCGTTGGATCTTCGGTAAAGAATTCCATGATAACATGGTCCAAAATCAACTTTTCATCGGTTACTAGAACCACGTAATGGGGATGGAAGAGAGTGCTCTCCTTGTGGGATGCTTCTTCCTTTTGGCTACGACGTAGTTTCAAGATTTGGTTTAAACTATTGAGAACCTGGTCTCGTGTTCGTTGATTGTAGACAAAACCACGGACATTCAGCTCTTGCAGTTTGGCATGAGGGAGCCAACGCATCCAAGACCATTGTTCTTTTTCCTCTTCCGGCAAGATCGTAATAAACTGCACATCATGATAAGAATGAAAAGTCGCTAGTTGCATCACTAAAAGCTGCAGTTGTTCTAGGACGAGATTTCTAGGTCCAATATAACCCACCGGTCCATGGCTAAGGTTTGCCGGAATCGGCATATCTGGAATTTTTTTGTGACGACTATAGAGAGCGTATCCCTCTTCTTCCAGAGCATCCTTCTTACCGCTGCGCTCTTGTTGACCATATTGCAAGTCATAGCTAGTCGGCATTTTTCCGAGTCCCAAACGATAGTATAAAAAGTCAAAATGCAAGGGAGTTTTTTCATAAATCCGGTGATTGTAACTCTCAACCAAGTCCGTCAACTCTAAAATAGTTGGAAAATGATAGTGCATCCCTTCTTTTTGTTCCCGTTCCAGACGAGTCAATTCCTTGACCTTATCTTTCAGGTACAGACGATAGAGATCGATCCGTTCCTTCTTATCAGCCTTGTACTTTTTACGATTTTTGATAAAACCACGGATAGAAAAAATCATTGTGGTGATGGACATCCCTACTGTCGCAAGAATATAAATCCCTCGAGGTTGAATCAAGGTGATCAAGACGGTTATCCCGACCATCATAAGAGGAGGAATGATTAGCTTTAACAGTTCATCACTCGGCTTTACCGGCTCCTGTCCAGGGGGATTGATCAAGATTTTATCCTCGCTGCCACGATAGATGATTCGTGGAGAACGATGATAATCTGGATAATCTTCATAAAAGCCATATCGAGATGGTTCTCTCAGAGTCAGTTGTTTCCCAACTTGGGCAGGCCCCTGAATCCATACTTCATCTGGATAGAGCTTTATTGTCACCGCCCCTAGACTCAACTCATCTCCAAAACCAATCAATTGCTGGTCCATTTGTTCCAGATGGTTGTTTCGATAAAATGAGCCTTTTAGTCGAGTTAGCATCCATTGATTCTGAGATTTTTGGAGTAAGAGTTCAACATCTTCATCTAGTGTGATTAACGCACCTCTTTGAGAACCGATCTGAAACTCGGATAAATCCAAAAGATCATAAACCCTTGGCTCCCCTTCTCGGAGATAAAAGACAACCTTACCCAAACGTAGACCATCTTTCAATAATCCCGCTTCGTCCTCATACTGATAAAAGACCTCGTCACCGTCAATCTTTAGCTGAATCGGTCTCTCCTGCTGAGGGAGGTAGACTTGAGCTTTTTCAGTAGCCCCAACCAAGACCGTCTTATCTGCACTCAGTTCTACTTCATAACGCAGACCTTGGCTGTAGAAAATGATTTGTTTTTTCATAATTTCTCTCCTTGGTCTACTTTAATTGCTAGAGGAGCTGCTAGGGCTAGATTTCTTCTCAGATGAAGGTTTGCTTTCAGAAGCCTTGTCTTGTGAACTAGGACTAGTAGATGCATTAGAGCTAGAATCACCTGTTAATAGCTCACTTCGGCTATCCCAGTATTTCTTATATTCACTCTCCAAAGTATTCAGTTTACTTTCACGATCTTTCCCTGACAACTTGCCATCTTCCCGAACCTGCTTGATTTCCTGAGTCAAAGCATAGAGAATCAAGTCACTGTCGTTAATCCGCTTGGCAATATCAAGCGCCTCTTCAAAGCGATTGCGCCCAACTTGAATCCAATAAGTCAAATAAAGCTCATCGGACTTGAGGGTCACATTATTCAGGATGACCTTCTTTTGTTCAGAAGAAAATTCCAATCCCTGAATATAAGAATAGGCCAACTCATACTTCTGCGTATTAGGCAAGCTAGCAGGAGCAATTCCCTCTAATTCTGTAATAACACCACTATAATCTACTTTAATAAAGGCTGTATCCGCCTGCAACATCTTTTCTTTGAAAGGATTCTGCACGAAAATCAGATAGATGAGTGGAACGATTAACAAAACAACACTCGCTGTCAACCAAATCGTCGCAAGCTTAAATACACGATGCCGTCTACTTGGAACCAAGACCAAATCCGCCTGTTCTTTCGCAGATTTCTCTACATAATACCGTTCCAAAATAGCAACTGCTGTTGCAATATCATCTGCCTGACACAGGTCATTTAAAAAGTCTGGCAAGGTCTCTAATTCTAAGGAACCATTGTAAAGGTCCATAAAGTCCAAATCCCTAAATAGAGTTACAGTAAAACACTTAGCCTGACGTAAAAAATCTTCTGAGGATATTGATTGAGGAACCATCAGATCAGGAATTCCACGATAAGCAATCTTAGCCTGAGCATCCTTGGTAATAAAGAGATTTACTGGATGCAAAAGGAAGGTCACTGGCAACTCCAAGGCTCCCTCTAAACGAAAAACGTTTAGCGCCAAACGAATCCTCTCCGAAATGGTACGACTCTTTATTTCTTCATAAGTCAGTCCATGAGCTTCAACTTGATAGGAGAAGGTTACACTATCCTCATCAGAAACCATCGATTGCTCCAAAAAGAATGGATGATGCAAATCCAACAGTAACAGTTCACGTAAATCTTGACTCGCTACATCTGAGCGCTTAAGGCTCAATTTCCAAGTTGTTTCATTTTTTTCATAGATAAATGGCTGTTCACCAAATACAAATTTTTCCTCAGTCACCTATATCTCCTCTATCTCTACTAGATCTCCTGTCGTCATGGGATAATCAGACAGTTGTTTCCCTTCATCAATCAACAAACCTTTATTGACAATTCTTAGTTGATATTTTTTTCGCTTCTTATCCGGATTAAAAATGGCATCCACTTCTCGGATTAATCGACGCACTTCAATCCGACGTGGAATACGAATATCCACATCTCTTTCTTTCAGGCGTAGGGTAATATTGATATGTTGCTCCACTTCTTACATGCCTCCTGTATCTGATTTATCTTTTTCCTCACAAGTTGTCTTGATAGATTTACTAAAAGTTTAATCCATCCCCTCTACCATCACGCGATAACTCATCACAGCGGTTGCTCCAAAAAGCAAGAAAATTAATGCTATATAGAATATCTCTGGAAGAAAGTCACTTAATCCACTTTTTTCTACCTGACCTATATTTGTTTGAAATTTAGCTATTTTTTTTGAATTTGGTTGAAACAACTGCTCTTCGGAAGTTTTTTTAACTGGCTCCTGTATAGCAGAAAACAGTTGGCCCCTTTCTGTGATCAACTGTTCCTCTTGATGTTGCTGCATGTCTTGCAACTTCTTTTGAGTCGCTTCGTTAAAAAGCTCCCTGATTTGTTCAGATTGTAATCCAAATTTTAATCCCTCTTTCTTCTCAAGTCGGGAGTCATCAATCTGGAGACTATTATCTTTCAAATCATCTGCAGCAGCCATTGAGACTGCTGCACATGCTACTAAGGTAAGAAGTAAAAGAATTATTTTTTTCATTTCCTATTCTTTCTCAGTTTGAAATACTTGAGGCCAAAAGCTTCTTTCTTTGATAAAAATATTCATAACAAGTAATCCAGCTACGACAATCGTCATTGCAACAAATGCTAAAATGTTTGCTGGTTGCCCATCAAAATATCCTGAGAGTAAAGCTTCTAATATTGATAAAGCATTGAGATTTTTGATAAAGGCTGGGAAGCCTGTTAGACTGGCCGTCGTCCCAATTGCATTCGACAGATAGACAAAGCTAATCATCATAAAGAAGGCAAGGCCCATTCCAATTACTCGGAAATGTTTGAGCAATAAATACTGTCCTTGAATCAGTACTAACGCAGCCAAAACAATCAGCAAGACCCATGACGGTTGGTATTCACGGCCAACATGAAGCTGTGCACTCGATACAATACCAACTACTAGACCAACTACTACAGCCAAAATAGAGAGTAGCCCAACTGTCATAATATCCGTATCATGTAGCTTATCTAGTTTGAACTTATCTTTGACTTTGCGAATAACATTTTGAGTTGCAAACAGGTAGGCTGTAAAGAGACTAATAATCTCCAATAGTAAAATCCATGTAAACGGACGGTAAACATTGACAGTCGCTTTTACTGAAGTAGAATTTTGAGCAACAGGGTTGGATAAGAAGTTGAGCAATACTTCGTTTGGTACCCCATTTTCATAGGCATTATTCAAAACCTTCACGAAGGATTCTACAAAGTTTCCATTATTAGTCAATTCTTCATTAAACTGTGTCATCAAAGATTCTGCGTTCTGTGATAACTTTTCTGTGCTACTTTGAGCATTTGACAATTCGCGGTTAAAATTGCTCAAAACTTCATTAACAGATTCAGCTGCCTTGATATTGCTTTGAGAAGAAGCCTTCACCTCAGAGGTCTTCGTCAAAAGAGCCGCATACTCACTACTTAAAGCTGACAAGGCCGAGTCCGTATTCTTAGAATCTCTTTCATTCGTTGCTTGTTTCGTCACCAGATCATCTAGTTTTCCTCGTAATTGCGTATATGAATCATACTGAGCATTGATTTTTTTAGATAACTCATCATTGTTTTTCAAGACATCAGACAGATTCTTCTCTAGTTTTGGTTTTAAATCTACTAGATTAGCTAAAGCTTGATCCACCTTTTGATTGACGCTGGTACTAGTAGAATCAGCGAGGCTATCTTCGTATTTCTTTAGATTTGAGGTGATTGCCTCAAGCCAAATATTACTCAAGGCATCACTCAGGTCACTATTGCGCAAATTTTTCACAGCCTTATAGGCACTGAGCAGAGAGTTTACTTGGTCATAAGAAGAAGCGATTTTCTGAACCTTTTGACCATAAGAAACAGCAGCTTGTTGAACCTTCAACACGTCTACCGGTGCACTGACAGCCTGAATATCATTTAAAGAAATAGTAATCGCAGGTTTAGGTGAAGTAGGAGGAGTTGCAGAAGATATACTGTATTCTACTCTAAATGTTCCACCTGTCTTCAAATCAATTTCCTGACCAGATGTAACTTGCTTACGATCATAAAAAACAGAATCAATGGTGAGTCCAGCATCAGACGTCCAAGAGACCTTAGCCTTGGTTCCAGTTTTTCCAACTGCACTGGTACTTGTAACGGCCAGGCTTTCTAAGTTGTTCAGATCCGTCAAAGTTGTGCCATCATTTGGAGTCGCAATGTTTTTGACTTCATTATAATCTACTTTTGGTATGGTGATAGGGGTGATACCAAAACTAGTAAACTTATGTCCGCTAAAGTCCTCTTGTGGTAGTTCTTCAATGGCAAGTTTCAGCTGAGTTTCTATTGATTTTTCAACAGTGTCTAGGTCCTTATTCCCAGCCTTATTTAAAAATTGATCAAGAGTAATAGTGCTCTTCTTGGCGACACCATAATAAGCCGCCAACTTCTCTTCAATAAAGGTTTTAATGTTCTTTTTATGTTCATCAAACTTGTTGCGTTCCAACTTCAAGTTGTTCTCTAAACCTGCAATCTCTTTACTGATACTACCCGTTAGTTCCTGATAAGACGGTTCTTGAGTGCCTGTATACGTTGGAGCTGGTGCTCCTTGAAGAGTCCCCAACTGAGAAGTCAGAATTTTATACTCCTTTAAGGCTTGTTCATAGGCCTTAACTTGTGAATGCACTTCATCCTTGCTCTGTGAAATCATTTTACTCAGGGTATCCGCATTCTCATTTTCCTGTTTCCGCTGGTCCAGCATCGTTCCAAAGTTTTTACCGTAGGTAGTCTGCGAACTATCCAGTTGGTCAAAAACCTGTGAATAACTTTCCAAAACCGTCTTCAACGCTTTGTTGGCATCAACTGACGAACTAGACATAGTATAGAGAGTTGGGAAAAGATTTTTAGAGTTGATAGCTGTCCCATATAAGTTCGTACGATAGTTTCCGATATTGGTCGCTTGTATCTGTGAGCTAGCTTGAACATTCTTTTGTGCCGTATAAAGGTTGTTCAAAATACTAACCATATACATATCCACTAGTTGACTATTGAGATTTGCCACGATATCCTTAGCTAGTTTATTGGCGTCATTTTCGACCTGTAGATTCCCTTGAGCATTGACTTTGTAAGTAATGGTCGTCTTATCAACATTGATGCTGTTAATATCGAGTATTTTTTCAGAAAAGTCACTAGGAATTGTTAAAACGAGTTGGTATTTCCCGCTTTCTAATCCAGAATCTGCAGCTCCACGAGGGACAACAGACCAGTTTTGTGAATTATCACGCTCGATATTTTTTACATAACTAGCACCTAGGTTATACTCTTTTGTATCAACATAGACAGGCTTATCTTCATTTACAATAGCCACATTTAATTTGGTCTGTTGATTTGCTTTTGCACTATTCTCATTATGAATAGTCGTATTTTTTTGAACTGATAGATTCAAAAAAACCATCAATGCCAGCAATCCTAATGCCAACAGACTACTTCCTACATATTTATAAATTCTATTCTTTCCCATTTTAGCTTTCAATCATATTCACCATAAAAAATAGGAAGGCTCTCGCCCTCCTAAAGCCATTTATAACAAATTAAATTTGTGAAGCAAGATCTTGGTCGTTTTGCTCAACAATTTCAGCAACTTTATTCAACTGTGCATTGATTTCGTCAAGCAAAGTTGCAAATTCCTCAATTTTCGGAGACAATTCTGTAAACTGGCGGTCAAAGCTCTCAAAAGCTGCACCTTTCCAGTTGTCGCGAATAGTATCTTGTTCTTGACTCAATGTGCGAAGTACTTGTCTTACTTCTTCAGAACCTTGAGTATACTTTTGAGCAGAGGTACGTAGTTCTTCTGTTGTTAATTGAATTAAAGCCATGTGAAACTCCTTTATATTGTTTTACTCCTTCATTATATCAATAATTGGCTTCAATTACAAGTTTAATATTCATTTTTCTAAAAATATTTTTAAAAAAAGTCCTACTTACATCTAAAAACTAGTAAGAAGAATTAAATTATCTACTTTTATTGTATAATTACTTCTTTTTTATCTATAATAAAATCTATAACAAAGATACCCTTCTCTTATAGGGTATCTTTGTTATAGATCCTTTTCTTCTAACTTTCGATAAAAGTTTTTATTCTCTTGGTGTCGAGCTTCCAGTACATTCTCTATACGATTCTTATACAGTTGATGATAGTTGTCTAAATTGTTCTCTATCTCAAAGATATAAGGTTGAATTTCTGCAAAACTACTGTCTCTACATGCATAGGAAAGCGCCTCTAGGAGATGATCCGTCTCCCTGCTAAACTTGCGGAAATCATCATCCAAATCCATCTCCAAACGCTCTAAGTCTCGTAATTTACGATTATGCTCATCCTCTAGTTTCTGAAGTTCCTTTTTATCCATGACCAGTTTTCTCCTAGCTTTTGATCGGACTCTGCAAAGTAGGGGTTTGCATGGTCTGGGTCAAGTAAGTTTCGGCGGCATCTGCAGCTTTCCCCTCAAATCCACCCTTAATATTGTTCACATAGGTCTTAGAAGCGTACTCTTGCATATCTGCGGCTGCTTCCTGCAACTTTTTAGCTAACTCAGTTCCTTTAGCAAGGATTGACAACTCTTTTGCAGTTACCAAGGCTCTGACTGCTTGGCGTTCTTGTTCCTTCATTCTTTCTTTGAAGCCTCTATCGAGTTGCTCTCTTGTAATTAAGGTATCCTCATCCGTTAGGACTAACATTTTTTCCCCTCCATGTTTGTTTTACATCTGCCAATAGATTATTAAAATCTTCAGCACTATCTGTATCTATGGTCTCAAAGGAGCCACTAGCTTTGACCAAACTTTCCCCCAGTTGCTCGATTTGTGTCAGGAAGGATGTTGCCGCAGTCTTCGTGTCACTTGCAAGGCCTTCATCCCAAAAGCTTGTTGTATCAAAACCAGAAAGTAGATTTGTAACTTCTGAGCTTGACAAATATCCAACCATGTCAAATGCTGTTGACCTTGTCTCCTTTACAATATTTTGAATATCTTCCTTAGCATCTGAAAGTAAGGTTTTCACATATTTAACTTTATCTTCCATGTCAAAATTTGCCAACTGGGCTGCTGTCTGAAGCAACTGAGCTCGAACCAAAATCCTCTTTTCTCCTGTCAGATTGCCATTTCTCAGTTGTTCCTGATAACGAGGAATAGCTTCTCTATCCCATTTTATCGATTCTTTACGAGCTTCTTCGACAATTTTACCATACTCTGTTTTAAAATTTTCATAAAAGGCATATCCAATAACCGCCTTATTTACGATTTCCCCCCTCATAATGGCATTTAAAATATTTGAGGCTGCATTTTCATCAACTCCTAAAGTTCTTAGAACACCCAAGGTTGTTGCAATTAATCGAGCCAGCTTTTCACCAGCCCTGAGCAATTCTGGGTGAAAATCCTCAGAGGCAGTCAACAAATTTCCCTTTCCATCCGATTGGAAAACACCAAAGTCATGGGAGCTTTCCGGATCAGTAATTTGGGTATAATGCAAGGGGACAAGGACATTGACTTTACCGACGGGTTTTTTAAGAGGTTCATCGGAATCCCCCGGTAATTTGGTAATGGTATGCTCACGATTAAGCATACCCACGATATCAAAAGGATTGACATAGTACTCGATTTTTTCGCTGATCTTTTTGATTTTCTCATCACTGAGTCCCATTTTCTTTAAACTCTTTGTCGTGTCCGGACCGTCAAAGAGGACCACTTTGCCGATTTTCTCCAGTTCTTCATCACTGAGGCCAGCTACCCCTTGAGCAGAAACTATGGTTCCTAGGGAGTGACCTGTGATGTCCATCGTAGCTTGCGGAGCTTTTTCAGTCATCTCTGCGATCTTCGTTTTCATTCCTACTGTTGCTAACTTGGCTTGCGGCGTATGGATATGATTGAGCGCAAACTTGGCATCGTTGTCGACCCAGTCGTTCCAATTTTCTTTACTGATGGCATCACTCCCGCGGATAGCCATGTAGGTTTTCTTGGTATCATTAGTCAAGGTTGGCGTATCCGTTAAGTAGTAGGCACTGAAACCAGCTTCATCATCAGTTAACAATCCTTTTTGATAACGTTTGTGATGAATATCCTGCCTCATCCCATTCGCATCAGGAACTGGTATCGATGTGACTTTATAAGTATCTCGCAACTCAGGATCCGGCTGCAAGTAGACTCTACCATTATGGGGAAGATGTTTACCTCCAGGGGTGTTTTCACCAGCATAATTTATATGCTGAGAATAATCAATTAATTTCCAGTTTACAGCATTATTATAGCGTGGAAAAGCATTTGGACGACCATTATAAGCAGACTGTGCTAAATCTGCATAGAAATTATCAAATGTTTTTAAATTACTATTACTCAAATTTGTCCCATCCTCCATTTTTTAATACACTAGGTGGATTTAGCATTCCAATTAAATCTATTGAAGGAATAGCATTCTCATTTTCTAGCGGAAAATCTACTGTAAAATCAGAATCCTTTATATAATTAAAAGACCCCTTCACTGATAGATTATAACCTCCACCTTGTGGAGTTCCATTTCCTATTTGTTCAACAGTTAAAGTATTCCAATCCATCTGAACAGATTCAATCTTTGGATTTTGAGATTTTACAAACTCCTTAATCTCTTCTTCATGCTCCTTCAGATAAGCCAACTGCTTAGCCCGTGGACTAAGAAATACTCCTCCAAATAGATTTGTCTCTTGTGCCATCCATGCTCCTCCTCCAAATACTACAAGGGCTAAAATTAGCCAAAGCAAGGTACGTTTTTTCATCTCTTTCCTCCTATATAGTGGAATCTAAGTATATTATATCATGAATGTAAAAAAAAATACTTTCAGCAAGTATTCGAAGTCAGTGGGGAATGAGTGATATTAAATTTGAGTAAAAATTATCAAAGGTTTTGAAGTTACTGTTAGTCAAAAATCTCCCATATATTATCTTTCAAAACTCTTATCGGTTGCATTTCAGAAATTTTCTTAATATTTGGAATACTATTGCTATTATATTCTATAGGGAAACCAATTGTAAATTCAGTATCCTCATTGTTATTTATTTTTCCATCCAGTGTTATAATATATCCCCCACCTTGAGGGGTACCATTTCCTATATTTTCTACTTTCATACTCTCCCAATCAAATTGAACACTTTCAACTTTAGGATTTCTAGCCTTTATAAAGTTCGCCATCTCCTCTTCATGCTCCTTCAAATAAGCCAACTGCTTGGCTCGTGGGCTCAGAGTTATTCCTCCAAATAGATTTGTTTCCTGTGCCATCCATGCGCCTCCTCCAAAAATTACAAGGGCTAAAACCAGCCAAAGCAAGGTACGTTTTTTCATGATTATTCTCCTAATTAAGCCGACTGTGCTAAATTTGCATAAAAATCCTCAAAGGTTCTTAAATTACTATTAGTCAAAACCTCTTCCTCCTACACGCAATGGAGCCCCACTTCCGATTCCTTCAATAAAATCTTCTTCATTGGCCTTTCCATCTTTTATATAAACTAAAACACTCCAACTGGAATCTTTAATTTGGTTAAAGCCACCGAAAACTCGAATAACTTTCCCTCCACCCTGTGGTGTACCATTTCCTATCTCTTCCCAGCGTGTTTCTTCCCAAGCAATCTGAACCGATTCGACTTTAGGATTTAAAGATTTTACAAACTCCTTAATCTCTTCTTCGTGCTCCTTCAAATAAGCCAACTGCTTAGATCTCGGACTCAGAGTTATTCCTCCGAATAGATTTGTTTTCTGCGCCATCCATGCTCCTCCTCCGAATATTACAAGGGCTAAAATAATCCAAAGCAAGGTACGTTTTTTCATGATTATCCTCCTAATTAAGCCGACTGTGCTAAATTTGCATAAAAGTTGTTATAATCTTTTAAATTGCTATTAGTCAAAAATCCTTCCTCCCACTCGTAAATAATTGGCTAAAGCCATTGAATTAGGAATAATTTTATCATTCCCAATATCAAAAGTAACATTCCAAGAGGAGGACTCAATATGATTAAAACTTCCATATACATTTACAATTTCCCCTCCCCCTTGAGGGGTTCCATTCCCAACTTTTTCCCACTTAGTTTCATCCCAAGCAATCTGAACAGATTCAATCTTTGAATTTTTAGACTTTATAAATTTTACAATCTCTTCCTCGTGCTCTTTCAGATAAGCCAACTGCTTGGCTCGTGGGCTCAGAGTTATTCCTCCAAATAGATTTGTCTCTTGTGCAATCCATGCGCCTCCTCCAAATACTACAAAGGATAAAACTAACCAAAGCAAGGTGCGTTTTTTCATGATTATCCTCTTAATTAAGCCGACTGTGCTAAATTTGCATAAAAATTATCAAAGGTTTTTAAATTACTATTAGTCATAATAATACCAAACCCCGTCCCTATAAATTCTTATAGGTTGCATTTCATAAATCCCAAATTCCCTTGGTGTACTATTCCTATCATTATCTAAGGAAAAACCAACCGTAAATTCTGTTTTATCATTATTATTTACCTTTCCTCTAAGTGTCAACATATAGCCTCCACCTTGAGGAGTTCCATTTCCTACCTGACCAACCTTCATACTATCCCAATCAAACTGAACACTTTCAACTTTAGGACTTAAAGCTTTCACAAAATCAGCCATATCCTCTTCGTGCTCTTTTAGATATGCCAACTGCTTAGCTCGTGGACTCAGAGTTATTCCTCCAAATAGATTTGTCTCTTGTACCATCCATGCGCCTCCTCCAAATATTACAAGGGCTAAAATGAGCCAAAGCAAGGTACATTTTTTCATGACTGTCCTCCTAATAAGAAACTTTCTATTTCTACTATTAAATACACTACTATTAACCCGTTGTCATCATTTTACCTTATTTATTCGTTTTTTTCATCTAAACACGGTTATCAAAAAAGCTAGAACAAATTGTTCTAGCTTTCTTTTTAATATTTTCTAAAGCGTTGGTAACGTTCTTCGAGGAGCTGTTCCAAGGCTAAGCCTTGCAAGCGGTCAAGTTCTGCACGCAATTCATTTTTAAGGTGAGCTTGCAGTTCCTTACTGGAGAGACCTGCTTCTGAGATTACCTTGTCCACGATTCCCATTTCTAGGAGTTCGTGTGAAGTAATCTTCATCAACTCTGCTGCCTCCATAGCACGGCTTCCATCCTTCCAAAGGATAGAGGCAAAGCCTTCTGGACTGAGTACGGCATAGATCGAATTTTCCAGCATCCAGACACGGTCAGCAACGGCCAGGGCTAATGCACCTCCAGATCCTCCTTCACCGATAATAATCGCGATGATTGGAACCTTGAGATCGCTCATTTCCATCAGGTTTCGAGCGATTGCTTCCCCTTGTCCACGTTCCTCAGCTCCAACACCTGGGTAAGCTCCAGCAGTGTTGATGAAGGTTACAACTGGACGGCCAAACTTTTCTGCCTGTTTCATCAGGCGCAAGGCCTTGCGATAGCCTTCTGGATGAGGTTGCCCGAAATTCCGTTTGAGGTTGTCATGAAGACTTTTTC
>ERZ773004.482-NODE-482-length-25091-cov-110.453866_pt1 | contig 25091 bp, 9 predicted proteins | sample MGYA00580667_ERZ773004 | MGnify/ENA primary metagenome ERZ773004 (study PRJEB29015, sample SAMEA2737963) | human oral metagenome | biome: human oral; feature: human-associated habitat; material: dental | place: China | collected 2123 ... | reverse complement strand
GGCGCAGACAGGCCGGACCGGGGGCGGGCGGCCACACCCCACCGACGCTAAACCCCCACACCATCCCGACGCCACCCCGACAAGAGCCGGATCGACCCAGCCGCGGGGGAGAATCCGGGGTCTTTCAGGGACTCGGTCCGGGCTTTCCGGCTCCGGGCTTTCCGGCAGGAATCTCGTTGCGAGCAGGAGGGGCCAGACGGCGGACGTGATCATCGTGACGGCGGCCAGATCCGGTGGTTGGTGAGCCGTGGAGCTCATGGCCACCGCGGTCCAGTGTCGACTCCGGGTCTGTCGGCTCGATCAGGCTGACCCTGCGCGGCGGGCAGGGTCATGGGCACCTCCCATCGCCGGCACGGCCTGCCGCAGGCCATGGCGAGGCCTGATGGCATCGGGCCGTGTCCGGCTCCGTCCCATGTGACGGTGCTTTTGCCTGCGAGAGCTCGGGGGGGGGTATCGATCGGGGTCTACAGCATTGTCGTTGGGAGGGCGAGTGAGTCGGACGTCCGAGTCTTCATTGCTGTCGCCGTCGGCCGTGACCGGGCGAGTTCGGACGTCGATCTGCTGCTCCACATGGGTCGGCCCCCTCGGACACATGGATCTCGTGAGATGGAGTCTTGGTCCGACCTGACGGCGGACGTCGGCCCCTCGGACACATGGATCTCGTCGGCTTTGAGGTCGAGTTGGATGAGGTCGCCTCCACCGGCGTCGACCTCGTCCCCGACACCAACATCCGCCTTGACGTGCGCGAACTCATTCCGGCTGAAGCAGCGTCCCTGTGGGCCGAAGAAGTCGCACGACAGAGAGCTCATCGCTGAGACGCTCGAACATTGAGAACGCGTGCGCAGCAGGTCGAACGCGGAGGGTCATGCGCATCGTCTGGGGCTGGGCGCACCAGCGGCGCCGACGTGCGGAGTGCCTCACCGGCCAGACCTCCGTCCCCTCTCATCGGCCGGTCCTCCCGGCGCTCGGCCCCCGACCCCACTACACTGCCCCCTAGGGGGCGCGGTCGTGCTCTCACAAGGGGAGTGAGAGGTGTCCCGCGCATGTCTCAGGGTCAGCTGCAACCCGGGTCGCGGCTCAACGTCGCGCCGGGGTCAACCGTCGTGGTCCGCGACGAGGAGTGGCTCGTCACGGCGGTCGAGCAGGCCGACGACGGCGACCAGCTCCTCACCGTCCAGGGCCTCACGCCGCTCGTGCGCGGCACCACCGCCACCTTCTACGAGTCCCTCGAGTTCGACCCGTCCCGGCCCGCCGGCCCGGGCAACGGCATCCGCTCCCTCGACCCGCGCGACGCGGTGCCGGTTGCCGACGACTCCCCGCACTACCGCCGCTCCCGGCTGTGGCTCGAGGCCACCCTGCGCAAGACGCCCGTCCCCATCGGCGAGCCGGCCCTGGCCGTCTCGCACCGGGGCCTGGCCGACGCCCTCGACTACCAGTTCCGCGCCGTCGCCAGGGCCCTCGACCCCGCCAACCTCCAGCCGCGCATCCTGCTCGCCGACGCCGTGGGCCTGGGCAAGACCATCGAGATCGGCATGATCCTGTCCGAGCTCATCCGCCGCGGCCGCGGCGAGCGCATCCTCATCGTCTGCCCGCGCCACGTGCTGGAGCAGACCCAGAACGAGATGTGGTCGCGCTTCGACATCCCCTTCGTCCGGCTCGACTCGGTGGGCGTCCAGCGGGTCAGGCAGAAGCTGCCGGCCAACCGCAACCCGTTCACCTTCTTCCGGCGGGTCATCATCTCGATGGACACCCTCAAGCAGGACCGCTTCGTCCACGACCTGCGCCGGCACCACTGGAACGCCGTCGTCATTGACGAGTCGCACAACGTCACCAATGCGAGCACCCAGAACAACGCGCTGGCCCGCAACCTGGCCGCCACCACCGACGCCCTCATCCTCGCCTCGGCCACCCCGCACAACGGCCGCCGGGAGTCCTTCGCCGAGCTCGTCCGCCTGCTCGAGCCCACCGCCGTCGGCCCCGACGGCGGGATCGACGAGCGCGCCCTGCGGCGCCTCGTGATCCGCCGCCACCGCAACAGCCCCGAGGTGGCCGGCGTCGTCGGCTCCGACTGGGCCGAGCGCCTGCCGCCGCGCAACGAGCTCGTGCCGGCCTCGCCCGCCGAGGACGCCGTCGCCGACGAGCTCGACGGCGTCTGGCTGCACCCGGCCGGCGGCTCCTCGCCGTACTCGGGCAGCACCCGGCTGTTCCCGTGGACGCTCGCCAAGGCCTTCCTGTCGTCCCCGGCGGCCCTCGACGCCTCCATCACCGAGCGCCGCAGGCGCCTCGACGCCGCCGCCCGGGCGGGCGCGACGGGCACGATGAGCCCGGCCCAGCGCGCCGAGGCCGACGCCCTCGACCGCCTCGCCGGGCTCAACGAGGCGGCGAAGGACTCCTCGGCCAAGTACGACCGGCTCGTCGACTACCTGCGCCGCATCGGCGTGGGCCGCAGAAGCGAGATGCGCGCCGTCGTCTTCGCCGAGCGGGTCGCCACCCTCACCTGGCTCCAGCGGAAACTGACGGCGGACTTCGGCTTCAAACCCGGGCAGGTCGCGCTGCTGCACGGCGGCCTGCCCGACGTCGACCAGCAGGAGATCGTCGAGAGCTTCAAGCAGACGAACTCGCCGATCCGCGTGCTCGTCACCGGCGACGTCGCCTCCGAGGGCGTCAACCTGCACCAGCAGTGCCACGAGCTCATCCACTTCGACATCCCGTGGTCGCTCATCCGCATCGAGCAGCGCAACGGTCGCATCGACCGCTACGGCCAGCGCGCCCGTCCGCAGATCACCACCCTGCTGCTCGCCCCCGGCGCCGAGGGCTTCGGCGGCGACATCACCGTCCTGAGCCGCTTGCTCGAACGCGAGGAGGAGGCCCACCGGGCCCTCGGCGACGTGGCCGGGCTCATGGGCGAGTACAGCGAGGCCAGGGAGGAGGCCGAGCTCACCCGGGTGCTCGCCCGGCAGAAGAGCTTCGACGAGGCGGTGCGCACCGTCGACGAGGTCGCCTCCGGCGACGGCCTGGCCGCCCTCATGGCCGCGATCAGCGGCAACACCGCACCGGCCGACGGGCGGGACGGGCCGGCGGTCGAGCTGGCCGAGGCCGGCCCCCTGTACGCCGAGCCCGTCACCTTCCTGCGCGAGGCCCTCGAGGAGTACTACACGACGCCCGCCGCCCCGCCCTCCACGCGGGGCGGCGGAGTGGGCTGGCGCGAGTACCCCGGCGAGGGCGTCGTCGAGTTCGTCCCGCCCGCCGACCTGCGCCAGCGCCTCGAGGCGCTGCCCCAGGGTTATCTGAGCGACCGCGGCGTGCTCACGAGCTTCAAGCTCGCCACCGGCAGGGCCAGGGCCGCCCAGCTGCTGCGCGACGCCCTCACCGACGCCTCCGACAGCTCGTGGCCCGAGGCCCACTACCTCGGCCCGCTCCACCCGGTGCTCGACTGGGCCGCCGACCGCGCCCTGGCGATGCTCGGCCGTAACGAGATCTACGTCGTGCGCGGCCGCGTCGACAGTCCCACTGTGCTGCTGTGCGGAAGCCTCACCGACAGGCGCGGGCAGGTCGTCGCGGTGAGCTGGGTGGGCGTCGAGTTCCCCGGCCCCGCCAACTTGGCCATGCCGCCTGTGACCCTCTACGAGTCCTCGTCCGAGATGCTGCGCGCCGCAGGCGTCGGCGAGCGGATGAGCAACCCCGGGCCCGTCACCGGCGTCGACGCCCTCAAGAGCCTCATCGCCCCGGCCGTCGAGGCCGCCGAGGCGCAGCTGGACCTCACGATGGACCATGCCCGCGAGTCCGTCGCCGAGCGCATCGAGCACTGGAGCGAGCAGAACACGCAGTGGCGCGACGAGGCCGACGCCCTGGTCGCCAGCGAGTCCCTGCGCCGCCACCGGGCGGGCGTCGCCGAGCGCCAGCGGCTCGTCGAGCAGATGGCGCCCGACCGGCGGCTCGTGCGGCCGCTGCTCGTCGTCGTGCCCGAGGGCACCGCGCCCGAGGACGTCGCGCCCGAAGAAGTCGACGAGGAGGCCTGATCATGGCGAGTCTGATCATGGAGAGCAGCGACGTCCTCGTCGTCGGGGCTGGATCGGCGGGTGCTTCGTCCTCAGTGACTCGCCCGAGGGGGTCTGACCGTGGCGACCAGTGATGCCCTCGTCGTCGTGCCCGAGGACGCCGACGCGCCCGACGATCGTGACAAGGAGAACTGACCGAATGGCGACCAGTGACGCCCTCGTCGTCGTCGAGGACTGGATCAGCGAGCACTTCTTCACCAGCGACGCGCCCAACGAGTCCTTCCACGGGCTCGTGACCGACCGCCTCAAGCAGTGGCGGGCCGCGGAGGCGCCCACCCCGCTGTCGCGCTTCACCGCCGCCCGCGCCGACCTGCTCAAGGCGATCACCGGCCTCTACGACGACGGCGGCGCCGGGGACGAGCCGCCCGACCCGGAGCGGGCCCGCGAGGCCTACCGGCTCGTCCTCGACGTCCTCGGCTACTCCACCGGCCAGTACCGGGTGCGCGACGACGGCCCCGTGCGCTGGTTCACCACCACCGGCGCCGACGCGCCACTGGCCGTCCTCGAGGCCGTGCCGGTGGACGCCCCCGAGGAGCTGCTCGACAAGAGCGCCGCCACCCTGCTGGAGCCCTGGCGGCCCGGGGCCGACGCGCCCGACTCCGAGCTCATCGACTCGGCGTCGCGCCTGGTCAGCGCGCTCATGGTGCGCCCCGACGGCCCGGCCTTCGCCCTCGTGCTGGCCGGCCGCTGGCTCCTCGTCGCCGAACGGGCCCGCTGGCCCGAGGGCCGCTACCTGGCCGTCGACCTGCAGACCGTCGCCGACCGCAACGACACGAGGCGGGCGGGCGAGGTGCACACGGCGCTGACCTGCCTGGCCGCCGAGTCGCTGGCCCCCGACGCCAACGGCGACATCTGGTGGGCCGGCGTGCTCGAGGCCTCCATCCGCCACACCGTCGGCGTGAGCCAGGACCTGCGCGAGGGCGTGCGCGAGTCCATCGAGATCATCGCCAACGAGGTCATCGCCCGCCGCCGCGCCGGGGGCCTCGGGGCCCTGCCGGCCGACGAGGCCCAGCCGCTGGCCATGCAGGCGCTGCGCTTCATCTACCGGGTGCTCTTCCTGCTCTACGCCGAGGCCTCGCCCGAGCTCGGCGTGCTGCCCGTCGGCGCCCCCGAGTACGAGAACGGCTACTCCCTCGACCGGCTGCGCGACCTGCTGCTCGTGGAGCTCACCGGCGCCTCCCGCGACGGCACCCACTTGTACGACTCGCTGGCCGTGCTCTTCCGCCTCGTCGACCGGGGCAACCTCGAGTTCGGCGTGCCCGAGCGGGACCAGACCGCGGCCCTGCCCTTCCACGCGCTGCGCGCCGACCTGTTCCGGCCCGGGGCCACCGGCCGCATCGACGAGGTGGGCCTCGGCAACGCCGCCCTGCAGCAGGTGCTCGGCAGGCTGCTGCTCAGCAAGGAGCGCAGGGGCAGGGACCGCGGCTTCATCAGCTACGCCGAGCTCGGCATCAACCAGCTCGGCGCCGTCTACGAGGGCCTCATGAGCTACACCGGCGTCTTCGCCCCGACCGACATGTTCGAGGTGGCCCCGGGCGGCAACCCCGCCAAGGGCTCGTGGCTGGTGCCCGTCGAGCGCGCCACCGACCTGGCCGACAAGGACTTCGTCATGGTGCACGACCCGGTGCGCGGCGACCGCCGCAAGACCCACCGCACCGGCCGGTTCGTCTTCCGGCTCTCGGGCCGCGAGCGCCAGCAGTCGGCCTCGTACTACACGCCCGAGGTGCTCACCCGCTTCACCGTCGGCCAGGCCCTCGCCGAGCTCCTCGACCGGGACGGGCGCACCACCCCGGCCGACGAGATCCTGCGCATGAGCATCTGCGAGCCGGCCCTCGGCTCGGGCGCCTTCGCCATCGAGGCCACCGGCCAGCTCGCCGAGCAGTACCTGGCTCGCAAGCAGAAGGAGACCGGCCGGGCCATCGACCCCGAGGACTACCCGGTGCAGCTGCAGCGCACGAAGGCCTTCATCGCCCTGCACAACGTCTACGGCGTCGACCTCAACGCCACGGCCGTCGAGTTCGCCGAGATCACCCTGTGGCTCGACACGATGGTGAAGGGCCTCGACGCCCCGTGGTTCGGCCTGCACCTGCGGCGCGGCAACTCCCTCGTCGGCGCCCGCCACGGCTTCTACACCACAGGCCAGGTGGCCGACAGGAGCTGGCTGACCGCCCCGCCGACAGACGTGCCGCTCGACGCGATGGCCGAGCGGGCCCGCACCGGCGGGCCCGTCGCCTCGGACGCCGACGGCCGCATCCCGCACTTCCTGCTGCCCGGCGCCGGCTGGGGCGCCACCGCCGACGCGAAGGAGGCCAAGGAGCCGGCCGGCGAGCGGGTCAAGCAGGTGAAGGCCTGGCGCAGGCAGTTCAAGAAGGCCCCCACCCTGGCGCAGACCAGGCGGCTCGTCGCCCTCGGCGCCCAGGCCGAGCAGCTGTGGACGATGGCCCTGCGCCGTCTGGGCGTCGCCGAGCGGCAGACCCGCCGCGCCATCGCGCTGTGGGGCGCCGAGCCGGCCGAGGCGCGCGAGCCGGTCGTGACCCGCGAGCAGATCGAGGAGTCCCTGGCCGACCCCGACGGCGCCTACCAGAGGCTGCGCCGCGTCATGGACGCCTGGTGCGCCCTGTGGTTCGTGCCGCTCACCGGCGAGCGGGTCGCCCTGCCCGACTGGCAGGAGTGGATCGACGCCGTCGAGCAGCTCATCGGCGTCCCGGTGCGGGTCAGGGCCGACCGGCGCCACCAGCCCGCCGACCAGCAGCTGGCGGCCTTCGACGAGTGGACGGCCCTGGCCGAGCAGGAGAGCTGGACGCTGTCGGGCTCGACGGCCACGAGCGTGGAGCGGGCCCTCGAGGACCACCCGTGGCTGCGCGTCTGCGAGCAGGTGGCCGCCCAGCAGGGCTTCTTCCACTGGCAGCTCGACTTCGCCACGGTGTTCGCCCGCGGCGGCTTCGACCTGCAGGTGGGGAATCCGCCGTGGGTGCGGCCGCGCAGCGACAGCTCGGCCCTGCTCGCCGAGTCGGACCCGTGGTGGATGCTCGAGAACAAGCCATCCGAGGCGGCGAAGAAGCAGCGCCGCGCCGGCACGCTGCTCCGCAGCGGCGCGGCGGAACTCCTCGTCGACGGCTCCACCGACGTCGCGGCCCTCAGCGCCTACGTTGGCGACGCCTCGAACTACCCCGAGCTCGCCGGGCTGCAGCCCGATCTCTACCGCTGCTTCATGGAGCAGACGTGGGCGCATCTGTCCTGCCGCGGCGTCATCGGGCTCGTGCACCCCGAGACCCACTTCACCGACGAGAAGGCGGGCCTTCTGCGGGCCCGCACCTACCGCCACCTGCGACGGCACTGGCAGTTCGTCAACGAGCTGAAGCTGTTCTCCGAGGTGCATCATCTCGTGAACTATGGCGTGCACATCTACGGGGCTCCGCGGGAGGTCTCTTTCGACCACGCATGCGGGCTCTACCACCCCGACACGGTGGAACGCTCCTACCGGCACGACGGCTCGGGCGAGGAGCCCGGGCTGAAGTTCGAGGGCTCCTGGGACCAGAGGCCGCACGCCGGACGCATCCAGCACGTCGACGCCGGAATGCTCGAGACATGGCGTGACATGCTCGAATCCTCAGAGTCGCCTTTGGAGCAGACCCGGATGATCTACACGGTGAACCGCGCAAGCGCCGCCGTGCTCGCCAAACTCGCGAAGAGCCCGCGCATGGGCGAGCTGGAACTGCGGTTCTCTCCGGGGTGGCATGAGACGGCAGACCGCCGGAAGGGCTACTTCGTCCAGCGCTGGGGCAGACCCGACAGCTGGGACGACGTGATCCTGCAGGGCCCCCACATCCACGTGGCGAACCCTGCCTTCAAGCAGCCGAACGAGACGATGAAGCACAACCAGGACTGGTCCGACGTCGATCTGGAGAAGCTGCCCGCCGACTTCATCCCCATCACCGCCTACAAGCCCGCAGGCGATCGTGCCAAGTACGACGCCGACTACACCCACTGGGACGGCGAGCCTGCTCGGAACCACTACCGTCTGGCGTGGCGTGCCATGGCTGCGAACACGGGGGAGCGAACCCTCATACCCGCGATCATTCCTCCGGGTGCTGGACATCCCAATGGAATCTTCTGCGAGGGCTTCACTGATGGTAGAACGCTGCTGTCGGTTCTGGGATTCTCCGCTAGTCTTCTTCTCGATTTTTCAGTCCGGTCAGCCCCGAAGAGCGGCGTGTATCAAGGCGTGTTCAACCGCTTGCCGATGCCTCCGCGGGATCATCCGCTGGTTTCAGCTTTGCTCCTGCGCGCCCTTCGCCTGAACTGCGTCAGTGAGGCCTATGCCGATTTGTGGTCGGCCTGCTGGGACCCGGCCTTAGCCTCCGACTCGTGGACGTTGCCGGCCCACAGCTCGTTGCGACTCGGCGACGTGGGGCCCGAGTGGCAGCCGAGCACGCTGCTGCGCCGCGACCTCGACCGCCGTCAGGCCCTCGTCGAGATCGACGCCCTCGTGGCCCTCATGCTGGGCGTCACCGCCGACGAGCTGTGCACCATCTACCGCACCCAGTTCGCCGTCCTCCACGGCTACGACCACGGCAAATACCTCTACGACGCCAACGGTTGCCTCGTCCCCGTCGAGCTCCAGCGGCTGTGGGCCAAGGAGGGCGACGCCCTCAGTGCCGACGAGCTCACCACCGAAAATGCCAGTGGCAACACCTGCACTTACAAACTGCCGTTCACCCGCTACGACCGTGAGGCCGACATGCGTGCCGCCTACGCCGAGTTCGAATCAAGGCTGTGCGGAACAGAGATCGGACGAGAAGGGGCAGTCGTAGGATGACTAATTTCAGTGTTGATTATCTCAACAAATTGCAAGACGCGGTGGATCGTTTTCAAGATGTTTTTGAAGAATGGATGAAAACGCAGGATGAAAGTGACGTAATGTCCTCACACGGTCTTTTCCCAACGGTTTGCGCAAAAGAGGGGGTGGATGCCAACGAGGCGCGTCAGCTCGAACTTGACGTCGCTGACGCGGCTGGGTTGGCCTCGCGGGCGGTGCAGGTCACTGGGGCGTATGTAGGTATTTCCGGGGTGGGAGAACCGATTGATCTCATCGCAAACTGGTTCACGATGTCTCGCCCTAGGCCATTGTTCGATCCGAGAGATGTGCGCATGGTCATTTCGACGGTTAGGGGACGGCTGAAGGCCTTGATTCTTGATGCTCAGTCCAAAGGTAGGTCAGAGTATCCTGTATTTTCTCCGGCCAACTTTCATACTGTCGTTTGGGCTGAGGCGTCGAAACGATGGACGATCCATGACTATCGCGTCGCCGTCAGAGAGGCCGCCGAGGGGCTCACCAATCACTGGAAGAACAAGTTGGGGAGAAACGATGTCGATGGCACTAAATTCTGGCAAGAAACCCTTTCTCCGGGTGAACCAAAACCGGGAGTTCCGAAACTTGTATGGCCGGGGGAATCAACGGACAAGACGGTGAGGAGCATGCAAGGAGGTCTTGAACCCTTGGGCAAGGCGTTGAACGCACTTGCCACAGGGCTCAACCTGACTGTGCGGAACGTGGCCACACATACTCGGGATGAATTGTCTGAGCAAGAAGGAATGGAGCGACTGGCGGCCTACAGCTACTTTGCCAGACTGCTTGACCAGTGCGATATCTGGCGAGTCGATGACGGTGGATGAATCGTGTCAGATTGTTGAGAATCAGATAGCTTAAAGTCTAAGAAATGCTTTCATTGGTATCTTCTGTATGTTTGGAAAATTGTGATGACGTCGACCTGTGGGGATCTGCAAAGAGGATAAGGGGAAATTTTCAGAGAAACGTCTCGAGAAGGATTTCACTTGAATTTGAATGAAGCGCGAAAAATTCTTGCGCAAGAAGATCTGCTTCGTGAGAGCTGCGGCAACGGCGAAAAACCCTGGACGATCTTGATCGACACTTGGCGCACCGATGCTGACGACGGTGCAAGATACTCCGCTCTGGCTCCGGTGGAATATCGAGAGAGAGCGCTTTCTTGGGCTGACTGGGATCTTGGTATCGGACATGGGGTCCCGGGGTTTAAGAAATGCAATCATTCTGTCGAGTACATGAGAAATTGTGATGGGGACATCGAGCCGATTGTTGTCCGTCAAGAGTTCCATGGCATCGTTCCAGACTCGCTGCTGATCTCTCAAGAACTCGTGCTTCTCATGGAGCTCTGGCGGGACCCCGGCTCGGGAAACTACTACGAAATCAAGGATGATGGGAGCAGGGAGGAGTCCATTCGGTTCACTGAGAGGAGAGTCGAGATCCGTACTCCGCTGCTGCGTCGCTATCAGGCTGCTCGGCAACTTGATCTCCTGTTGTTCACTGGTTCGACGGTTTCGATCGTTACTGATGAACCGTTGTCTTCATTCTCGGACCTGGAAATTCCTGAATCGGTGCATAGTGTTGATCATGTCAGGTGTTCGCGGAAGATCGTGGAATCTAATGATTCATGGAAGAAGGAAATCATTTCTTTCTTGGATGTCAAAAAGATTCTTCCTCCTCCGCCACGGGAAAAGTGTGGGGTGTGGCCGTGGAACAAGGACGACTCCGAGAAATGGGGCGAATTCATAATCGGTGAAGGCGGTGATGGTGAGCAAGTGCGCTACACGTGTGAGCCCGGCAAACTTGCAGAACGTGGCGACAATCCGGATGCGCCATCCTGCTATACGCCAGTGTTTTTCAAGCCGGAAGTCCTCAAAAAATATTATGATGACACGAATCTCTACACGGTCACCAGTGATCGTCTTGCATGTGGACAAAAATGGGATGTCGAGATACACACGGATGAGACTGATCGTGTCATGGTCTACTTGGGGGACATCGGCAGATTCATACCTAAGACCCATCATCCCCACTGGCGCTCCTATAACATCCCTCCCACTCGGAGGATGAGCATGGCTGCGGCTCAGAGAGATTTCTTCAACATCCCCGCCGAGGCCGATAATCCTGAGCATCAGTTCAAGAATGCCTACGATGACCTTCAATCTGTATGGCGTGCGGCTTGTGGCTGGTCGCTTCATCGACCTCTTGAGGGTGATGATGCCGGAATCATCAAACGCCTTCGTATTCCAGTCAATGACACTCCTGCTGAGTTCGAGGCGCAGATTCTGAACTTGACGCGGCTGCTCATCGACTCGCTCAACGAGAAAGAGATGGATAACCAGTTAACGCGGGTTGAAGGTGAGCGAGGGATTGCAAAGTTGAAGCGCTTTTTTGAAAAGGCTGGGTATGTTCACGGTGAACGCGACATCGACTTCCTCAAGAAACTGCAAAAGCTTCGCTCAAAAAATGCTGCCCATGTCTCGGGTGTCAACGGAAAGAAATACTTGGAGAAAGAGCTTGCAGGGCGGAGTCGGAGAGAATATGCAATTAACTTGTTCGAACAAGCTGTCGTCATGCTCAGGGACCTCGCGTCGTTTGCCGCTGAAGGACCCAGACATAATGATGCCGACTCGGCCCAGAGAAGGTGAAGCCAGTTGATGAGGATTCTGCTGGTGTCGAAGGCCGGTTCTGCACTTGTCGTAACAAGGTCTCATCTGAGGGTTATCGCCGTCGGTATCCCCTCCGACTGGTTTCTCGAAGACTCTTGACGTCGACGTGGGTCGTAAATGAGGATGATGGAATACTTGGAGTGGCAATGGCTCGAAGTTGTCTCAGCGCGTCGAAACAGAGAGGTTGAACCATGAAAGGGTCGCTTCAGGCGCTCACCGATGTCTCAGAGGGCAAGGACGGATGCCTCGTCATCCTCGTCTACCAGCGCAACCACGACTGGCGAACCGGGAACTGCGCTCGCCTCTTCGACGAGCTGCTTGACGTCATCAGGTTCAAGCATCCGAACTACTTCTCCGGCTTCATCCTCCACAAGGTCGAGAGCGCCATCTGCGGGACGACCGTCATTGGCGCTCTGCAGTGCCTCATCACGGCGACCTTGCTCTTCGCAACTGCCTGGCTGACGGCGCCTTCGGGTCTGACGCTGACTTTGTCGAGCGGATCCACGACGACTACCTCAGCTCCAAGTTTGCGGCCGACCACTGCTATTTCACCGAACGTCTTGACGCGGACGACCTGCTCCTCCACCTGCAGCCCGACGACGATGGCGGGGGACCCGACGGCGATGAGGACTGAACCATGACCGAACTCTGCCCGCCACTGGTCGCCGACGACCTGCGCCATGCGCTGACCGACTTCCTCGTCACCACCTTCGCGCTGTCCGACGACGACGCCCAGGCCGGCCTGAGCGCCTTCCTCGCCGACCCCGCCGACGGCATCTTCAAGGGCCCCTACCTGCGCACGAGCATGCCCTTCGCGCCGGCGCCCGCCCGCTCCGAGCACGCGCTCGCGTGGATGCCCGCAGGCTTCCGGCCCTACACCCACCAGGCCGCCGCCTTCGAACGGCTCGACTCGTCGCGCCCCGGCGGCCCGCAGCCCACCCTCGTCGTCACCGGCACCGGCTCGGGCAAGACGGAGTCCTTCCTCGTGCCCATCCTCGACCACGTGATCCGCGCCAACGCCGCCGGCGTCACCGGCATGAAGGCGCTCGTCCTCTACCCGATGAACGCCCTCGCCGACGACCAGGCGGGCCGGCTGGCCCGCATGATCACCGGCGACCCGGCCCTGCACGGGGTCAGGGCCGGCCTCTACACCGGCGACGCCGCCTCGGGCTCGGGCACGGGCGGGCGCACGAGGGTCACCGAGCGCGGGCTCATCAGCGACCGCCGGATCATGCGCGACGATCCGCCCGACATCCTGCTCACCAACTACAAGATGCTCGACCAGCTGCTGCTGCGCGCCGACGACCAGCACCTCTGGGCGGCCTCGGCCGACTCGCTCCAGTACCTCGTGCTCGACGAGTTCCACACCTACGACGGCGCCCAGGGCACCGACGTGGCGATGCTGCTGCGCCGCCTGGCCTGGGCCCTCGACACCCGGCGCGCCCGGCCCGCCGCCGGTCCCGGGCCGCTGCGCCCCGTCGTCCCCGTCGGCACCTCGGCCACCCTCGGCGGCGACGACGGCGACGACTCCGACCGGGCCATGCGCGACTTCGCCCGGCAGGTCTTCGGCGAGGACTTCGACGAGGGCTCGGTCGTGCGCGAGAGGCGCCTCGACCACGAGGAGTGGGCCGAGGGCGCCGCCAGCGAGATCGACCGCATGGGCGTGCGGCCGGTCACCGTCAACTCCGTCACGGCCGCCCGGCTCGCCGACGAGGTGCGCGGCCTGCCCCTCGACGACCGCTGCCGCCGGCTCCTCGCGGGCATGTACGAGTACGCCGACCCGAACATCAACGACCGGCGCTACCAGTACACCGAGCAGCAGCAGCTCCTGCTCGCCCGGGCCCACCCCTTCGTCGCGGAATACCTGCGCGCCACGGAGGGGGCCGCCTCCGTCCGCGACCTCGCCGAGGACCTGCTGCCCGGCGGCCCCGACTCCCTCGCCGCCCGCAGCGAGTTCCTCCTCGACCTGCACGCCGCCCTGGCCCACCTGCGCACCGCCCTCGGACGCGTCGCCCCGAGCACCGAGACCCACCTGTGGATCCGCGAGCTCACCCGCATCGACCGTGAGGCCGCCGGCGTGCCGCGCTTCCGCTGGGCCGACGACGGCGTGCCCGAGCAGACCGCCCCCGCATTCCCCGCCGTCTACTGCCGCCGCTGCGGGCGCAGCGGCTGGGGCGTGCTGCTGGCCACCACCGGCACCGACCTCGCCGCCCCCGACAAGGACAGGACCATCCGCGGCAGCCACGCCCGCCGCGAGGGCCGCTTCCGCGCCCTCATCAGCGCCTCCCGCGAGGGCGCCCTCGACGTCGCCGAGAACGGCCGGACCCCCGGCCTGGCCTGGTTCGACCCGGGCAACCGCACCTTCGCGGCCGCCCCCGATGCCGACGACCCCGCCTACCTCGACTCGCGGCTGCTGCCCGTGCTCGTCCTGACCGGCCGGGACGCCGACGCCCGGTCCGCCAAGGACCAGTGCCCCAGCTGCGGCGCCGACGACGCCATCCGGTTCCAGGGCTCGGCGATCGCCACGCTGCTGTCGGTGTGCCTGTCGACGCTGTTCGGCGAACGGGACCTCGACCCGGGCGAGAAGAAGGCCCTCGTCTTCACCGACTCGGTGCAGGACGCCGCCCACCGCGCCGGCTTCGTCACCGCCCGCTCCCGCGCCCTGGCCCTGCGCACCATGCTGCGCGCGAGCCTGGACACCGCACCGCGCGGCCTCGACCGGCTCGTCGACGCCGTCATCGACGCCGCCGGCGACGACCCGGGCGCCCGCTACCGGCTGCTGCCGCCGTCCATGGCCGACAACGAGAAGTTCGCGCCCTACTGGGCCGGCGGCGGGCGCGCCGCGCCGTTGCAGCTCGCCGACACGGTGCGCAAGCGCCTGCTGCTCGACGCCTCCCTCGAGTTCGGCCTCGCCTCGCGCTACGGCCGCACCCTCGAGCAGACCGGCTCGGCCTGGGCGCAGGTGGACGCCGGATCGTCCGCCTCGATCGGCGCCCTCGCCCGGCGCGTGCTCGCCGGCCAGGCCCAGCAGCAGCTCGACGACGCCCTGACGAGCCTCGACGAGGCCACCCGCGTGCGCTGGGTGCGCGGCGTGCTCGAACGCATGCGCATGCAGGGCGCCATCGACCACGAGTGGTTCGGCCGCTTCATGGAGCGCGACGGAGCCCCCTACGAGATCTGGGGCGGGCGCCGCCCCAAGGACGCCATGCCCGCCTTCACCCCGTGGCGCTCCACCCCCGCCTTCCCGCGCCTGGGCAGGTCCGGGCCCAGGAGCCTGCTCGACCCCGTCACCGTCGCCCAGTCCTGGTACGCCCGCTGGACCTCCCGGGTGCTCGGCGTCGACGCGGGCCACGCCGGCGTGCTCATGCGGGCCCTGTTCGGCGCCCTCGAGGAGGCGGGCATCGTCGTCGGACGCGCCATCGCCGGCGGGGGAGCGGGCGACCGGGTGCTCGCCGTCCCCGCCCACCGCATCATCGTGGCCGCCACGCCCGACGGCCGGGCCGACCGGGCGATGATGCTGCGCTGCGACGTGTGCCGCACCCGACACAGCGCCGGCCCCGACAGCGTCCGCGAACTCGCCGGCGGGCCCTGCCTCGTCGGGCGCTGCCCGGGCCGCCTGTCGGCCGAGCCCGTCGACCCCGACAACTTCTACCGCCGCATGTACCGGGGCGGTCGGATGGCCCGGGTCGTCGCCAAGGAGCACACCTCGCTGGTCGCGGCCCCCCTGCGCAGGCAGTACGAGAGCGAGTTCAAGAACGGCGCCGCCAACCCCGCCGCCCCGAACGTGCTCGTCGCCACGCCGACCCTCGAGATGGGCATCGACATCGGCGACCTGTCGGCCGTGTTCCTCTCGTCGCTTCCCCGCAGCGTCGCCAACTACGTGCAGCGCGTCGGCCGGGCCGGCCGGGCCAACGGCAACGCCCTCGACGTGGCCCTCGTCACCGGCCGCGGCGAGCACCTGCCCCGCCTCAACGACCCGGCCTCGCTCATCAACGGCGCGGTGCGTCCGCCGGCCACCTACCTCAACGCCGTCGAGATCGTGCGCCGCCAGTTCATCGCTGCCCTCGCCGACGCCCGCGCCCGCGAGACGGGGACGAGCCCGGGCCGGGCCGACGAGACGATGACCCTCGCACCGGACGGCCTGCTCGCCGACATCGTCGAACGCGCCGAGGCCGACCCCGACGGGCTCGTCGGGCACTTCGCCGCGGGCTTCACCGGGCTCCTCGACGACGGCCTCGTCGACGAGCTCCGCGAATGGGCCCGACCCACCGCCGGCCCCGGCACGAGCGGCCTGGCCGAGTACGTCGGCCGGGCGGTCGACCGCTGGCGCGACGAGCTCGACGAGCTGCGGAGCCGGCGCGAGGAGATCGAGGAGACCCTGCCGCACCTGCGCGACCTCGCCGCCGGGGCCGGCGAGGGCGGCGACGAGCAGAAGGCCGTCCGCGAGGCCGATGCGGGCCTGAGATACCTCGCAGGGCGCATCACCGAGCTGCAGGAGGACTACTGGATCCAGCCGCTGGAGCTGCACGGGCTGCTGCCCAACTACACGCTCATCGACGACCAGGTCGAGCTCGACGTGCAGATCACCTGGTTCGACGAGGACGAGCAGGGGTTCAGGAACGAGCCGTTCACCTGCACCCGCGGCTCGGCCCGGGCCCTGCGCGAGTTCGCGCCCGGCGCCACCTTCTACGTCGACGGCCGCCGCATCCAGGTCGACAGCGTCGACCTGGGCAGCCGGGGGCAGCACCTGCGCACCTGGGCGCTGTGCCCCGAGTGCGGCTACCGCGAGGACGTCACCGGCGGCCGCGCCCAGCCGGCCAGGTGCCCGCGCTGCGGCGGCACCGGCATCGCCGACACCGGCCAGCAGTACCAGGTGGTCGAGCTGGCCCGCGCCTCGGCGCAGGTGAGCCGCGACGGCTCCCGCATCGACGACTCCGACGACGCCCGGACCGTCACCGGCTTCACCGTCGTGCCGATGGCCGACGTCGACCCCCGGCACGTCACCGAGCGCTGGTACGCCCAGGACGTCGGCCTCGGCGTCGCCTACGCCCAGCGGCTCGACCTGGCCTGGCTCAACCTGGGCCCGCGCAGGCCCGGCCCCACCCGCCGGATCGGCGGGCACCGGGTCGAGGCGCCGCTGTTCCGAGTCTGCGAGAGCTGCGGGCACCTCGACCAGGACCCCAACTCGAACTCCGCCCGGGAGCACCACCCCTGGTGCCGGCACCGCAACGACCTCGACGAGCACGCCCGCCAGATCGTCCTCAGCCGCTCGCTGACCACCCAGGGCCTCCTCATGACCCTGCCCTGGCAGACCGCCGCAGGCGACCTCTACGCCATCCCGAGCCTGCGCGCCGCCCTGCGGCTCGGCATGCAGAGGGCCTTCGGCGGCTCGCCCGACCACCTCGGCGTGGCGAGCGTCAACGCGTCGGCCGGGCCGGGCCGGCCGGTCGCCGACGGCCTGCTCATCCACGACCTCGTGCCCGGCGGCACCGGCTACCTGGCCGACGTGGCGCGCCCCGACAAGCTCTGGCAGATCCTCACGCAGGCCTACCTCGCCGTCCGCGACTGCCCCTGCCGCGACGAGGGCCGCCTGGCCTGCCACCGCTGCCTGCTGCCCTTCGCCGACTTCCAGGACCTCGACCTGGTGTCGCGCACCAGCGCCGAACGCAGCCTGCGCGAACTGCTCGGCGGCGAGGCCGAGACCGGCTCACAGCCCGGCTGGCGGATCACCGACCAGCCCCCGCACATCGACCGGGACGACGAGTCCTTCCTCGAGAAGCGCTTCCGCCGGGCCTTCACCCGGATGGTCGAGGCCGCCGGCGGCGTCTGCCACGAACAGGTGACCGGCAGGGGCAACATCATCACCGCGGGCTTCGGCCCGCTGACCTGGCGGCTCGAACCGCAGGTCAACGTGCTCGACAGCCGCCCCGACTTCGTGCTCCGCGGCGGCGGCGGGCCCGACCTGGCGATCTTCACCGACGGCTTCGCCTTCCACGCCGCCGCGGACGCCAACCGGCTCGCCGACGACGCGGCGAAACGGCAGGGCCTGCGCGAGGCCGGCACCCCGGTGCTCGCCGTCACCATGGACGACATCAACGCCTTCGAACAGCCCCCGGACGAGCGGACCGCGGCCGAGGGGCCCTTCTGGTTCGACGAGCGGGTCATGGACGGCGCGAAGAACCTGCCCCCGTTCACCTTCGGCCAGGGCACCCAGCAGGCCGTGCTCGACGGGCCCTTCGGCATCCTGCGCCACTGGATGACCGCGCCGGGCGAGGCCCAGAACGACCTCGAGGCCTTCGGCTCGGCGGCGCCCATGTGCCTGTTCACCAGGGGCGAGCCGTGCGCCGTCGGCGACGATGCGGCCATGCCCCGGGTCGCCCGCGAGCTGCTCGTCGGTGCGCAGTCGCAGGGCTCCTTCCGCGGGGCCGACCCCGACGCCCCTCGGCCAGCGGCCGCTCCGCCTGTCGCCGGGCGGGCTGGCGGTCGCGCGTCTGCTCGCGGGGCACCCCGGCGAGACCGTGAGCCGCGAGCAGATCCTCCGCGTGCTGCCCGGCGACTCGACCGACCCGCACGCCGCCGAGGTCGCCATCGCCCGCCTCCGCGAGGCGCTGGCCAGCCCGGCGTCCATCCGGACGGTGGTGCGCCGGGGCTACCGTCTCGTCGACGCCAGCTGACGGGCCGGCGCAGGGCGCGGAGTGCGTCGCCCGCCGCCGCGGGGCGACAATGGGGGCCACCACCGGCAGACGACAGGAGGGCCATGAACTTCGCCTCGCTCTACGACCAGGGCTTCGCGCGCATCGCCGCGTGCACGAACGCCGTGGCGATCGCCGACCCGGCCACGAACGCGGAGCGCCTGGCCGGGCAGGGGCACCGCATGGCGGGCCGCGGCGCCGCCGTCGTCGCCTTCCCCGAGTTGAGCCTGACCGGCTACGCCATCGACGATCTGCTGCTCAACGGGCGGCTGCTCGACGCGACGCTCGAGGCGCTCGGCTCCTTCGCCCGGGCCACCGCCGCCCTGACGCCGCTGTTCATCGTCGGCGCGCCGCTGCGGCGGGGCAACCGGCTGTACAACTGCGCGGTGGTGGTGCACCGCGGCCGGGTGCTCGGCGTGGCGCCCAAGAGCTATCTGCCGAACTACCGCGAGTTCTACGAGAAGCGCCACTTCGCGCTCGGCGCGGGCATGCGCGGCGCCATCGACCTCGGCGGGCTCGGACGGGCGCCCTTCGGCGACAATCTGCACTTCCGCGCCCGCGACGTCGAGGGCCTGCAGGTGCACGTGGAGATCTGCGAGGACATGTGGGTCCCGGTGCCGCCGAGCTCGCGCGCCGCCCTGGCCGGGGCGACCGTGCTGGTCAACATCTCGGGCTCGCCGATCACCGTCGGACGCGCCGAGGACCGCCGCCTCATGTGCCGCTCGGCCTCGGCCCGGGACCTGGCCGCCCACGTCTACTGCGCCGCCGGCCTCGGCGAGTCGAGCACCGACCTGGCCTGGGACGGCCAGACGATGATCCACGAGAACGGCGTCCTGCTCGCCGAGACCGAGCGCTTCCCCGACGGCCCGCGCGCCTCGGTCGCCGACGTCGACCTGGCGCTGCTGACCGGGGAGCGGCTGCGCAACGGGTCCTTCGACGACAACGCCGTCCGCTTGGCCGGGGCCGGCCTCGACGACGGGGCCGAGGTCATCGACTTCGTCCTCGACCCGCCGCGCACCGATCTGGGGCTGGCCCGCGAGGTCGAGCGCTTCCCCTTCGTCCCCGCCGACTCCTCGCGGCTGGCTCAGGACTGCTACGAGGCCTACAGCATCCAGGTGGCCGCGCTGCGCCAGCGGCTCGCGGCGATCGGCGAGCCGCGGATCGTCCTGGGCGTCTCGGGCGGACTCGACTCGACGCACGCCCTGCTCGTCGCCGCCCGGGCGATGGACCTCGCCGGGCGCCCGCGCACCGACATCCTCGCCGTGACGATGCCGGGCTTCGCCACGAGCTCGCGCACCCGGGGCAACGCCATGCGGCTGGCGCAGGCGCTCGGCACCACCTTCGAGACGCTCGACATCCGCCCGGCCGCGACCCGGATGCTCCAGGACCTGGGCCACGCCGAGGACGAGTACGACGTCACCTTCGAGAACGTGCAGGCCGGTCTGCGCACCGACTACCTGTTCCGCATCGCCAACCAGCGCGGCGGCATCGTGCTGGGCACCGGGGACCTGTCGGAGCTGGCGCTCGGCTGGTGCACCTACGGCGTCGGCGACCAGATGAGCCACTACGCGGTGAACGCGGGCGTCCCGAAGACGCTCATGCAGCACCTCATCCGCTGGGTCATCGCCTCGGGGCAGTTCCCGGGCGAGGTCGGCGCGGTCCTCCAGTCGATCCTCGACACCGAGATCAGCCCCGAGCTCGTCCCCGTCGGCGACGGCGACCGGCCCCAGTCGACGCAGGACGCGATCGGCCCGTACGCGCTCCACGACTTCGCCCTTTACTACTGGCTGCGGCACGGTTTCCGGCCCAACCGGATCGCCTTCCTCGCCCAGCGGGCCTGGAGCGACGCCGACGAGGGCGACTGGCCGGCGAACTTCCCCGAGGATGAGAAGCGCTCCTACACGCCGGCCGAGATCACGCACTGGCTCGGCGTCTTCTGTCGGCGCTTCATGCAGTCGCAGTTCAAGCGCACGGCCGTCCCGAACGGCCCGAAGGTGCTCGCCGGCGGCGCGCTGAGCCCGCGCGGCGACTGGCGCTCCCCCTCCGACGGCAACGCCCGCGTCTGGCTGGCCGAGCTCGACAACATCCTTGGGAGCTGAGTCAGCCGCGACTGATGAGGACCGGACAGACTCGCGACCGCAGGCGTGTCGGCGGTCAGCGGTACCGTGATGGTCATGGACATGGTGGGGCGCGCGGCCCGCAGGCGCGAAACTGCGCTGGCCGATCTTGACGAGACCGAGCGAGCGGCGAGAGGTCAGTTCTTCACGCCCACCGCCGTCGCCAAGATCATGGCCCGTCTGCTCAAGGTTCCCGATCACGGAGTCGTGCGAGTGCTCGATCCCGGCGCCGGATCGGGGATGCTCACTGCAACGCTGGTCAGCCATCTCGCAACCGTCACCCCAAGCCTCCGGGTTCACGTAACCGCCGTCGAGGACGACACCTCCCTGCTGCCAGCGCTGCGCGAGACACTAGACGACTGCTCCGTGCTCGGGGCCGAGACTCGCCTCATCGCCGAGGATTACGTCTCGTGGGCCGTGACCAGTGACGAACGTTTCGACCTTGTCATTCAGAATCCGCCTTACCATAAACTCCGCGTTGATAGCACCGCCGACGTGCTGCTCCGCAATGCAGGGATCGTCGTCCCCAACATCTACGCGGGGTTCATGGCGCTGGCAGCGCGTCAATTGACTCCAGGTGGTCAGATGGTGGCGATCACACCGAGGTCGTGGATGAATGGCACCTACTATGAATCCTTCCGCCGTGGTCTCTTGGATCGCGCCGCCATCGACGCGATCCACACTTTCGCATCGCGCTCCTCGGTGTTCGGAGACATGGGCGTGCTCCAAGAGTCGATTATCGTGTCAGTGACCTCAAATGCAATCCAGGGACCGGTGCGACTTTATTCGTCGGTCGATCAGGCCTCTGAAACCGCTGAACGTATCGTCCCCGGAAACCAAGTAGTCACACCCGATTTCGTGTTCGTCCCGGCCAGCCGGTCAGACGCCGATGCCGTGTCGTGGATGGCGAGCGCGACCCGAACTCTCGCTGACCTCGGACTGACGGTTTCAACTGGGCGAGTGGTGGATTTCCGCTCGCGCGACCTGCTCCGCCACTCCCCCGACCAGCCCTGCTCCCCCATGATTTACCCGGCCAACATCGTTGAACGCACAGTCCAACACCCCCGCACGAGACTGAGAAAACCCCAGTGGTTTGCGATCGATTCCACAACAGCGAGCAAACTCCTCGTTCCGGCGGGCGTCTACGTCTTGGTCAAGCGCTTCTCCTCGAAGGAGGAGAAGCGCCGCATCGTCGCAGCCGTCTGGGACGACGACCGGGCCCCCGCCTTCGACAACAAGCTCAACTACATTCATCGGGCCGGGCACGGACTCGACCCGGGTCTCGCACGCGGCTTGGCCATATGGTTAAACTCCACCCGGGTCGACGACTACTTCCGCGTCTTCAGTGGACACACTCAAGTCAACGCGACCGACCTGCGACACATGAGATTCCCCAGCCATACCGAGCTCCTCGAGCTGGCTCGGACGAACAGCGACATCGACATTGCAGTCGAACAACTCTTCGCCGCTAGGAGGAAGGCCGCGTGAGCACCATGGAGGAGGCCAGACGGATCCTCACCGCACTCGAGTTCGACACGAAACGAACCAACGAAATGGCAGGCCGCACCCTCATGGCACTCGCCGGCGTCGACGAGAACACGCCTTGGTCAAAGGCCACTGGAGAACGCCTCGGAGTCCGAGCCATCATGGACTGGATGCGTGAGAGGCTGGAGCATCCGATCGCGGAGAATTCCCGTGAGACCGTCCGTCGTTTCGTCCTGCATCAGTTCGTGGATGCCGGGTTCTGCCTCCACAACGACGATGATCCTTCCCGGCCGACCAATTCCTCACTCAACAACTACCGCATCAATCCCGAGGCACTCCTAGTGATCCGAGAGTTCGGTACACCAGATTTCGAGCAAGCGGTCGGTGAGTACCTCGCGGACGCGCCCGGATTGGCCACTAGGTATGCAGCGGTGCGCGAGATGACCCGCATACCAGTCACCCTGCCCGGCGGCAGGACCATCGATCTTAAAGGCGGTGGTCAGAACGTCCTGCTCAGGGACATGATAAAGGATTTCTGTGCCTACTTCATTCCCGGCGGAGAAGTCCTCTACGTCGGAGACGCAGATGCAAAACTCATGCTTTTCGAGCAACAGCGACTTGCCTCTCTGGAAATCCAGCTCGACTTGCACGGAAAGTTCCCGGACCTGATCGTGCACGAACCCGATAAGAACTGGCTCTTTCTCATGGAGGCCGCGTCCACACACGGACCGATCGACCACATCCGTCACAGCGAGCTCTCGACCATTTTCGCATCCTGCACCGCGAAGCTCATCTACGTCTCCTGCTTCCCTACTCTCGCAATCATGAGAAAATTCCTCGTCGACCTTGCCTGGGAGACCGAGGCTTGGGTCGCAAACAACCCGACCCACATGATCCATCTCGATGGTGACAGATTCCTCGGGCCACATCGATAGGCATCGTGAATTCGTTCTCAGTACTGAAGACAGTGAGTTCTCCTCAATCCCGAGCACATCCCGCGTCTTTGAGGTTTATGCAAAACCTTGACACAATCCAAGTGAAACACCTATGGCTGATATGAAACGAAACCGTATTTTTCGTGGGTTTCCTGTGTCGTTTCGGACATGATCGGGGCATGCAGGTCGGGGTCACCCCGGAAGAAACAGCAGTCCTGGTCAGGTGGAGGAAGCGTTCCGACAATCATGCGCTGGTGCGGATGAAGACCGAAGCGATCCTGCACGCCTCCCCGTGGCGTCGACGTGGGCATCATCGCTGAAATGGTCGAGCGGGCCGAGAGAACGGTGCAGGAATGGCCGGCCGAGTGGCGGGCCACCAGGATGTGCTCGGTCCTGACCGGCCACGCCGGGAACCGGGACGCGGCGGAACCCGCCCGCGCGCAGAAGGAAGAACTCGAGACCGTCCTGGCCCGGCCGCCCTCCCCGGCGGGTGTCCACGCCGAGTTCTGGGACGTCCCGGCGATACGTGACGTCGTGAAGACCCTGTCCGACGCCGAGTACCGGTCGGACTCCTCGTACCGGCTGCTCCTGCGCTTGTGCGGGCCGAGCCCCGAACCGCCCGGACCCGTTCGACGAGCACCGCAACGAGCCGGCCACCACCAAACGCATGGCCTGGGCGACGACCCAGGTCAAGGCCCTGTTGGACCAGGGCCGGAAGGCCCACACCGCAAGATTGAGGCCCGCCCCGAGCACGAGGCCTGGACCCGCCGCATGCAGCCCCCCAGAGGACAACGCACCAGACCGTCCGTGGACCGGCAGAAGACGTCCCAGTCCTTCCCCGACGCCCTCCCCGACCAGCAGAACAGTCACGCCGCACCCGACCGAGCAGAACCAGAACACCGAGCAGACGACCCTCGCACCGGACCTGCTCCAACAAGAAACCGGCACCGGCAAGACCGCGGTCGTCCCGGACAACGCACGCCCCCACCACGCCAGAGCCCTGACCGACCTCCACGAGCCCGACCGGCTGCTGGAGCGCATCACCCCTGTTTTCCTGCCGCCGTACGCGCCCGACCACAACCCGGCCGAGCACGTCCGGAACACGGCCAAGAACAACACCACCACCATCCAGCACGAGACCCCCGAAGAAACCCTCGAAACATCCGCCTCACACATCACCGGCCGAACATTCGACCACGACTTCGAACACCTCCCACCCCGCGAAACCAGAAACGGTTTTGTTTCATGACAGCCATAGCCAGCAGGCCCATGGAATTAAGTTCTGCATAAGCCTCCCTGTCGACTTGGCTCGACGCCGAATCCATACTGAGGGGCGGGCCGGTTGGGTTCCCGTCATCACGCACCCGGAGGAACGGGCGGCTGAACCTTCTGCTGCGCGGTGCTGGACGCCCGGAACCACCGGATCGTGGATTGGACCGAAGCCGGTGGTGCGGTGAAGCCGGACCGAAATGGGCTCTAGGGGAGGCTCCGGATGATCTCCTTGTACGGTCGACGGCGTTGTCCTCGGCGCCGATGTCCCGGCCGTGCGAAACATGTCAAGACGTCGGGACAACGCCCGCGTCTGGCTGGCCGAGCTCGACGAACCGGCCGAGCGGGACTGACGTCGATCCGTGGCTCGGCAAGCGTTCCCAGACCCCGAGACGCGCCCTCGCACCCGCTGACGCCCTCCGGAGGCGCGGCGGGCGTCCCTGGATGCGGCTGGCAGCGCGCACCCGCGCACAATCCGCGCGCCGGCGCTGTGACTGCGGTTCCGGGCCGCAACCCCGCGCTCGACCCCGCCCGTCGGCCGTGCACTCTTGATTGTGTCGATGTATCGAAGTAGCATTCGATACATCGACATGATGGCCGGGCGTCCATGTTCCTGGGCCGCCGCACGGGCCCGATCCGGACGGCTCGTCGACCCCGTACGGGGCGGCAGACGCACGAAGGGCCCCGGGAAGCCCGGCGACCATCCGCAGGCGGGGCAGAGCGAACCCACCCGGCGCGCGAAGAGCCCAGAGGAGCCCGACGACCATCACGAGCATCACCCGACAAGGGCACGAGAGGCGAGGACAGAATCATGAGAAGGCGTTTCGAGCACTGCATGGCCATGAACCCGGACGACATCGGGCACGGCCCGGCAGGACGCAGCCGACACCGCCACGAGGACTGCGAGGGTCGCGCCGGGGCCGAGAGCCGGCGCCGCGGGCGTCCCCCGTACGGCCCCGGCGCCGGCAGGGACGACGAGCACCGCACGCCCCGCGACGAGGCCAGAGGGCGCCGTCGGCGCGG
>ERZ773004.481-NODE-481-length-25130-cov-14.837527_pt1 | contig 25130 bp, 25 predicted proteins | sample MGYA00580667_ERZ773004 | MGnify/ENA primary metagenome ERZ773004 (study PRJEB29015, sample SAMEA2737963) | human oral metagenome | biome: human oral; feature: human-associated habitat; material: dental | place: China | collected 2123 ... | reverse complement strand
TGAAGCGATTGTCGAGAGATGCGAAGATGGCAGACATGATGATCCAATCTCTAGAGAGGCTGTGACGACGTCGTGACATGCAGCATCATCGTGCAAAGCGCAGGCAGAAGTGTCTAGCCCCACAACCAATAGGCAACCCCCATAAGAAATACGACTTTGACCAGGTGCTGTACGTCAATGAGTAGCTAGCTAGGCGACAAGCTGAGCGGTGTTGCCGCATACGCCGAGTGATCGCGCAGGTGCGCGCAGCGTCGTATCTATCCACGAAACTGCTTGCTGGTCTGTCGAGGATGAGCACAAGCGGCGCTGATGCGGCGCTAAGGCGGTAGGCGGCAACCGTAAGAAAAGCGCGCTACGACGGGCTGGTTGGCGATGTTCGGGGCGACGACGATACGGGCGGTCCTTGCCTTCTGCCTAGGTAGCGTGCTGGGAGAGCTACCGCTGCCAGCGAGTGACTGCTCTTGACGAAGTGCAGGTTGCTCGTGGACCGGGCTCCGTGCGCCGACTGCGTGCATCGTTACCAGAGCGCGATGCCGAAGATGCGCGGGACCCGAGGGCTGGCGTGGTTTGTCCGCCTACGATGATGGAGCCGCTGCACGAGGCCAAACTAACGAGATGACACCAGGCTGGTCAGCGACGGCGACACCTCATGCAGCCAGCGGTGCCGCTGCTGGCCTGCACTCCCTCAAGTGGACAGGACGGTCATGCTGAATACGGTTGCCAGTTGGGCCACGATCATCAGCGCTGTCCCCGTCGCGATTGCTGCCAGCGTCTTCCTCTTCCGGACGGTACCCACCGCCATCCGCCAGCCCAAAGGGCTCCGGCTTGGTCTGGAACCTGCTATCGGCGACCCAGGCTGCTGCGTCCACATCACCAACTACGGCCCCGTTGAGCACTACATCAGCCGAGTCGGTGCCATGCCCGCACACCTGCGGCCACGTTGGTCTGTCTGCACCAGATATGTCAATCCCAAGGGCGATCTCCTAGGACCCCTCCTCGTTGAGACAGCATCTGCCAGTATCGATAGAACCATCGAGCCGGGCCGCCATCTGTTGCTCAAGGTACCGCAACAGTCAGATGGAAAGCTCTGTGGTTCCGATCCCAAGAGCCAGCGAGTTGTCATCGAGCGGTACAACAGCTGGCTCAAGAAGGATCGGCCAGGCGGACCACTCCCCCTGGTTCCGTACGTCCTCCTTGGCGACGGCAGCGTTGTGCTTGGCAAGAAGACACGAGTCCAGCCGCCACCACAGTGCCTAGCCGAGGTGCCATTGTGCGCCTGCGAGCATGCCATCACACAGCATGCCCTGCGCCAGCGCACGCGACTCGCACCGAGCATGACGATGTATGAGCGGTGTGGGGAGTGCGGGTGCAGAAAGTATGCCGCGCGTGAATAGTACGGACACATCAGATGGACGATGAATGGCCTGCTATCGCTGTCATGGTGCGATTCTGGCTGCTCACCTTTGCGTAGCCAGATGCTTCTTGACGGTGTCCCGTCCGAAGCCGAGCTCCAGCCCGATCTCGATGTAGGTACGCCCCTGGGCGTGGAGCTGCTGAGCACGCTGGAGGTCGTCGGTGGTGAAGCGTCGCCTGCGACGGGGCGGTTGCGTGGCCTGGCGGCACGTGGCACGGACGGTTGACTCAGTGACACCGACTTCGGCAGCGATCTGGCTGACAGGCACGCTCGTGCGGGCCAGATCGAGAATCTGCTGCTTCTTGGCTGCGCTGATTGGGCGACAAGCCGTGTTGCGGACGCCGCGGGCTGTCGGGGTCTCGCTCACCTGCCCAGTAGGCGCTAGGCTAGCCGTGCTCGGTTCCGGAGCCACCTCGCCCGCGATGAGACGCTTGCGGAAGGCGAGCAGGGGCTTCCAGTTGTTTGTGTCGAGCTTGCTGAAGCGCACTGACTCCCGACGTCAGTCACCTCATTTGTCGCAGGCGATCCCGTCGTGGTCGCGGTCCAGGCCGGACCGATAGCCGGGATCGCCCTCGTACATCGGGGCGGCGCCGGCGGCCTTCGCCTCCGTGCAGTTCGCGTAGTACGTGCTGGTCGACTTCTTCGGATCCTGCTGAGGCCGCTGGGCCGGTTCTTCGGGCTGGGCTGGCTCATCCTGCACGGGCTCGTCCTGAGCTGCCTGCTCCGAGGCCGCCGCAGATGCCGAGGCCTCAGCCGCGGCAGCAGACGCCGAAGCACTGGCAGAAGCGGCCGCCTCAGCGGAGTCGTCGTTGACCGTCAGCCTGATCGCCTGATCCGCCGGAACCTGCTCGCCCGCCGCCGGGTCCTGCGAGGTCACGGACCAGTCGCTCGAATTCCATACGGACTCCTCGCCATCCGCATCCGTGTAACTCGGACTACTGGTGAGCCCGGCCTCCCGCTTCCCGCCCGACGAGTAGCCTGGCGCCGTGACTGACACTGAGCCCCGCAAGCCTCTCAAGAAGCCCCGCAAGGACGGACGCGCAGCCGATGAGCTGCGCCCCGTCACCATCACCCGGAACTGGTTGGACCACGGGGAGGGCTCGGTACTCATCGAGTTCGGCCGCACCCGTGTGCTGTGCGTGGCCTCATTCACCGAAGGCGTACCGCGCTGGCGCAAAGGCAGTGGCGAGGGCTGGGTGACCGCCGAGTACGCCATGCTCCCCCGCGCCGGCTCCGAGCGCAGCGGTCGGGAGTCGGTGCGCGGAAAAGTAGGAGGCCGCACCCACGAGATCTCCCGCCTGATCGGTCGTTCCCTGCGCGGCGTCATCGACGTCGCCGCGCTGGGCGAGAACACGATCGCCCTGGACTGCGATGTTCTGCAGGCCGATGGCGGCACCCGCACCGCAGCCATCACCGGCGCCTACGTGGCATTGGCCGATGCCGTCGCCTGGGGCACCGCCAAGAGGCATATCAAGCCACGGGCCGGAAAACCGGTTCTATCGGATTCCCTGTCCGCGATCAGCGTCGGCATCATCGACGGCGCCCCCTGCCTTGATCTGCCCTACGAGGAGGACGTGCGCGCCTATACCGACATGAACGTCGTCCAGACCGGCGACGGTCACTTCGTCGAGGTTCAGGGCACGGCCGAGCACATCCCCTTCAACCGCGACGAGCTGTGCGCACTGCTGGATCTGGCGGCCAAGGGCAATACCGAGCTGGCGGCGCTGCAGGCGCGAGCGCTGGCCGGTCCAGCGCAAGAGCCGTTCACCGTCTCGACCCGTGACGAGATCGGACAGGAGACCTCGTGAGTGCACCGGCAGCATCGCCAGCGGCCGCGCCCGACGCAGCGCTGGTCCTGGCCACCCATAATGCCGGGAAGCTGACAGAGCTCCGGGCTATTCTCGAGCCGCTCGCGCCCGATCTCGACCCGCGATCGATCATCTCGGCCGCCTCGCTGGGGGTGCCTGAACCCGTCGAGGACGGACTCACCTTTGCCGCTAATGCGGAGATCAAGGCCTGCGCCCTGGCGCGGGCCACCGGGCTTCCCGCCGTCGCCGACGACTCGGGCCTGTGCGTTGACGTGCTCGGGGGCTCACCGGGCATCTTCTCGGCCCGCTGGTGCGGACGACACGGCGACGACGCGGGGAACCTGCGCCTCCTGCTGGATCAGATCAGCGCTATCGCGGATCCGCACCGCACGGCGCGCTTCACCTGTGCGGCGGTGCTGGCCGCTCCAGGACCTGAGCCGGATCACCAGCCCACGGTCACAAGGATCGAGCGCTCCATGGAGGGCCGGCTGCTGGGCGAGCCTCGCGGCGAGGGCGGTTTCGGATACGACCCGATCTTCGTGCCCGTCCAGGAGGACGCACCGGGCGGCGCCGGCCGGACGACAGCGCAGATGAGCTCTGCGGAGAAGAATGCGATCTCCCATCGGGGCCAGGCACTCCGCGCCCTTGCGCCAGTACTGGCAGCGTTGCTGAGCTACTGAGTTGCTGACGCCCTCCCCCACGGCGCTGGACGATTGCGCACGGTGAAACCGATCTCGACGCGGAAGCGGAGCGATTTCGCCGGAATCATCGGCTCTCGCCGAATCAGCCGGTTCCGGAATCGCCCGCCTCACCGTGAGCCTGAGTCTCGAGGCGGCGCTGCACTGGCTTGGGCACGAGCGAGTCGTGAGCCTTGGCGAAGCCGTACAGGCAGCGCCACCCGGCCTGGAACACGACCAGGAAGGACAGCATCATGAGGGAGAAGGAGACGAGCGCTCCGCCACCGGCCAGACCGCGCGCCGCTAAGCACGCGCCCCCGGTGACCCCGACGACGATCCCGCCCTCGGGCCACAGGACCTCCAGGTGGTCGCGTCCGCGCCGCGCTCCCCAAGCCGCAGCCCACCCGAGGGCGGTGGCGCCCGCGGTGCGGGCCGCCAGCGCGGGGGCCTGAGACGCGTCGTGCAGCGAGGCGGCGGCGAAAAGGGACGCGAGTGCCGCAGCGATCAGGTCGGCCGGGATGACGAGCCACCACCGGGTGCGGCGTCCCCGGGTCCAGGGGCGATCCGGCCCATCGGGAACCAACGGGCTGTAGGTCAGCCCCGGCTGACCGTCCCCGTGCTGCACGCCCACCGGCTCATCCCACCGCCGCGCCCGAGCGCACGAGCCGCCCGCCCGCGGTCGCCGGCGCCGGCCCGCGCCCGGCACTCAGATCTCCCATGTCGCGCCCGCCGTGGCGGCCTCGAGCGGGCCGGTGTAGACCTCGGCGGCCTCCTTCAGAGTGTCAACGGGGTCAGTCCACGGCTGAATATGAGTCAGCACAAGACTCTTCACGGGCGACCGGCCGCCTGTACCGCTTGTCCCGGCGGCGAGCTCACCAGCGCGCCTGCCGGTCAAGTGCATCCCGCGATAGGTGTCGCGCCCCTCCAAGAAGGCGGCCTCGGACAGCAGCAGATCAACTCCGTCGGCCATGGCCTCCATGCCGTCGCACAGATCCGTGTCCCCGGTGAAGGCGAGGCTGACGCTCCCCCGGCCATCCTGCCCCGGCCCTTCAATGCGGTAGCCGTAGGCCTCAACCGGATGAAGCGCCTCGTACGGGGTGATCGTCATTGGACCGACCTGCACCGCCTGACCCACGGTGGCAGTGCGGAAGGAGAACTCGGATGCATATGTCTCCTCCGGCGGAGCGCCGTCCACGCCGTTGAGGCGCTTGGACAGATCGCTCGGCCCCAGCGTGAGCACAGGCCCCAATGCCCCGGTCGGGTTCCAGCGGCGGAAGACGTGCATACCCACAAGATCGACGACATGATCGGCGTGACAATGAGAGATCACGATGGCGTCCAAATCAGCCGGGTCGAGGTAGTGCAGCATCTGCCCCATTGCTCCGGGCCCCATATCGAGGACCACCGACCATGTCCGCACCTCGCCATTGGGGCCCGCACCATCGGCCTGCACCAAATAGGAGGAGGCGGCGGAGTCGGGTCCGGACATGCTTCCGGTGCAGCCGATGATCGTGAGCTTCATACGGGATCCTTGCTCAATTCTGTGGGGTCCAAGGGAGGAACATGCTCGCCGGCGGAACCGGCGGCAGAGGCGGGAATTTCAGGACAGCCGTGCGCGCCCGCCCCTTCGAACGCCGAGTACGTCCGTGAGACGTGTCTGACCTCGGGTCCCAGGAAGCGGCGTGCCAGCACAACGAACGACTCGGGATCCCCGGTCGCACGGAACTCGTGATGCGGCGGGGCGGCACCGGGATCGCGCAGCAGATCGCGCCGGGCGAGCTCCCGGTAGACGTCCTTGGCGGTCTCCTCGCTCGAGGTCACCAGAGTGACGTCCTCCCCCATGACATAGGAGATCGGGCCTATGAGCAGCGGGTAGTGGGTGCATCCGAGGATGAGGGTGTCCACACCGGCGCTCTTGACCGGAGCCAGATACTCCTCAGCGGTGGTGAGCACTTCAGGGCCGGTGGTCACGCCGCGCTCGGCCAAGTCGACGAAGCGCGGGCAGGCCTCCGAGAAGAGCTCGACGCCGGGGACGGCCTCCAGAGCATCAGCGTAGGCGCGCGAATCAACGGTGCCCTGAGTCGCGATCAGTCCGATACGACCGTTGCGGGTCACGCGAGCGGCAGCACGGGCCGCGGGGTGGATCACCTCGACGACGGGAACGCCCCTCTCCAGGGTGTAGCGGCGCCGGGCATCGTGCAGAACGGCTGCCGAGGCGGTGTTGCAGGCTATGACGAGCATCTTGACGCCGGCCTCGACGAGCTCGTCCATAATTCCGAGCGCCAGGGAGCGAACCTCATCAATGGTCTTGGGACCGTAGGGGGTGTTGGCCGTGTCACCGATGTAGAGGATCTGCTCGCCGGGCAGCTGATTGAGCACGGCCCTCGCAACGGTCAGGCCTCCAACCCCGGAGTCGAGCATCCCGATCGGCGCGTCATTCACGCACCCGAGACTAGGCGGCGGCTCAGCCGTATAGCAGCACAGCTACCAGTGATTCCTGCCACCAGGTGAGCATGTCGTATGACAGGGCAATGCCGCGGCGCCAACGGGCGTCATCGTCCTCGTCCTCAGGGGCGCCCTCCCAAGCGACGGCATGGGCCTCTTCAGCGGCTTCGGGCCCGTCGATGTCGAGCCGCTGCGCCAGCACGAGCCGCACATCGTTGAGTGCACCCAGCCACTCCTGCTCATGCCCGCGAGAGATCCTGACAGCACCGCCGGCACCAGTGGGCTCCAGCAGCTCGGTGATGACGGTCTCGAGACGCTCATGCTTCAAGTCGCGCAGGCGCTCACGCGTGAGGTCCGCCACTTCAAGAGCGATCTCCGGGTCTTCGGAGGCGTCCGGCAGAAGCGCATTGATGACGGGAGTGAGCGCGGGCAGAGCGGATGCCGAGTACAGCGGAGCACGTGAATCGGAAGGCCCATGCGGAGCCGGGTCGAAGTCCAAAGCGGCGAGAACATCACCGTCATGGGCGCTCTCCCCGCGCCGCGGCTCCGACTGCCCGGGCTCCTCGTTGTCGCCCTGATTCCTGTGCGGGGCAGCAGGATCGCCGGGTATCAGCAGCACGGCGACCTGTTCGAACAGACCCGCGAGATACTCGCGCTCCCAGGTCTCCAGGTGACTCTGCCAGCCGTCGGCCGACGCCGCGAAGCCGCGCATCAGGACCCGCCTCGGTCGATACCGTCAGCACCGCCGGCACCGTCAGCACCGTCTCCGACGGACTCGAGGGTGGCGCGCAGGCCGTAGGAGTGCATGGCGGTGACATCGACCTCCATGCGCTCGCGCACGCCAGTGGATACTGTGGCGCGCCCGAGCGTGTGAACCTCCAGCATGCGCCGGCGCGCCAGTGGCACCGGGAACCCGAAATATGAGTGGAATACCCAGGTCACGTAATCCATGGTGTTGACCGGATCGTCGTGGACGACCGTGCGCCACAGGGAATGGACAGCACTGCGTGCGCGCTCCTGAACGTCAGGCTCGACAACATGCGGCGCACTGGACATGGGCACCAGCGTAGCGGCCGGGACGGAAGCGGGGCAGGTGCTCCGCGCCCCGGATTCCAACTCCGGGATAGGCTATGCGCCATGACAGCCATGCAGCGCGCCGCACTCGCCCCGGCGGCTCCCGCCACAGCCCTGCTCACCGACATGTACGAGCTCACCATGCTTCAAGCGGCGCTCCGCTCGGGAACCGCCGAGCGGGCAAGCGTGTTCGAGCTTTTCGGGCGGCGACTGCCGTCCTCCCGCCGCTTCGGCGTGGTCGCCGGCACGGGCCGCCTCCTGGACGCCGTCGAGGACTTCGTGTTCACCAGTGCCCAGATCGACTTCCTCCACAGCGCCGGCGTCGTAGATGACACCACTCTGGATTACCTGCGCGATTATCGTTTCTCCGGCACGATCCGCGGATACGCCGAGGGCGAGTGCTACTTCGCAGGCTCGCCGCTGCTCACCGTCGAGGGCACTTTCGCCGAGGCCTGCATCCTGGAGACCCTGGCCCTGTCGATCTACAACTACGACTGCGCCGTCGCCTCGGCGGCCTCCCGCATGACGATTGCAGCGCACGGTCGCCCCTGTGTGGACTTCGGAGCCAGGCGGGCCCATGAGCAGGCAGCGGTCGCGGCGGCCCGTGCGTCCGTCGTCGGCGGCTTCGTCGGCACCAGCGACCTCGAGGCCGGCATGCGCTACGGAATTCCCACGGTCGGCACCTCGGCGCATTCCTTCACCCTGCTGCACGATTCGGAGGAGGACGCCTTCGCAGCCCAAGTGGCCAGTCTCGGAGCGGGTACCACGATCCTGGTCGATACCTACGACATCGCCCGCGGCGTGGAGCGCGCTGTCAAGGCCGCCCGCGACGCCGGGGGCGAGCTCGGAGCGGTGCGCCTGGACTCCGGAGATCTGGTCGCCGAGGCCTTCAAGGTGCGCGCTCAGCTCGACGCCCTGGGTGCCACGACGACGAAGATCACGGTGACCAACGATCTGGACGAGTATGCGATCGCCGGCCTGGGGGCCGCCCCGGTGGACTCCTACGGCGTGGGCACCAAGCTGGTCACCGGCTCCGGCCGCCCGACCGCCGCCCTGGTCTACAAGCTCGTCGAGCGGGCGGGAGCCGATGGTCAGATGCACCAGGTCGCCAAGTTCTCCGAGGGGGGCAAGGCGACTGTCGGTGGGCGCAAGTGGGCCGGCCGTGTAGCGGGCGCCGATGGATCCGCCCTCGAAGAGCTCGTGATATCGGCTCGAGAGCAGGATGAAGCACTGGCGGCCCTGAGCGAGGCCAAGGCCCGCCCGCTGCAGGTCGACCTGGTGCGCAACGGCGTCATCGTCGAAGAACACAGGGGTCCGCAGGCACTGGCCGCTGCAGCCGACCGGCACCAGGCCTCACGGGCTGAACTGCCCTACGACGCCTGGCGTCTGAGCGAGGGCGAGCCGGCGGTGCCGACGCGTCACCTGGACCTCGATGGCCGTAGCCCCCTGCAGGGCTGAGCGCGAGCACGGCCTGCGTCGTGCAATGCGCCCCCGTGGGCTTGCGGCGCATCGCACCGCAAGCCCCAAACAGTCCCTTCTCAACGCTTGCCGACGAACCAGCGGCGCAGGGTCTCCACGCGCTTGACGATCTCCTCGGTGGAGGCCTGGGCCACCTCAGGACCACCGCACACACGGCGAAGGTCGGTGTGCACAACACCATGGGGCTGACCGGAACGGCGGGCCCAGGCGGCGACGAGCTTGCTCAGCTCCTTGCGGGCGGCGGCCCGTCGTCGGGCATCATCGACGCCGGAGTTGGCGCGGCGCTGCGCCGCCGCAGCCGCCTGCTTCTTCTGGGCCTTGATCTGCTTGTCCTGACGCTGACGCAGCAGGGCCGTCACCTGCTCCGGCTCGAGCAGGCCGGGCAGGCCGAGGTACTCCTGCTCTTCAACGCTGCCGACCATGGCGCCGGTGCCGAACTCACCGCCGTCGAACAGGACCCGGTCGAACTCAGCGGTGGAGTCCATGGCCTCGAAAGCGCCCAGCAGGTCGTCCGAGGCCTTCTCCTCCTTGTTGGCCTCGGCTACGAGCCGGTCCTCGGGGGCGAAGATCGAATCCTCGTCAGTGGGCCTGGCGCCGCCTAGAACGTGATCGCGGGCAACCTCGATCTCGCCCGCCAGCCCCAGCAGGGGCGTGACTGAGGGCAGGAACACCGAGGCCGTCTCCCCTCGGGCGCGCGAGCGGACGAAACGACCGACGGCCTGGGCGAAGAACAGCGGAGTCGCAGTAGAGGTCGCATAGACGCCCACCGCCAAGCGGGGCACGTCCACGCCCTCGGAGACCATCCGCACCGCCACCATCCAGCGGTCCTCGCTCGCGGCGAAGGTCTCGATGCGACTGGACGCGCCGGCGTCGTCGGACAGCACCACGGTGGGGGCCTGGCCGGTGATGGCGCGAAGCCGCTTCGCATAAGCACGGGCGGAGCTCTGATCCGAGGCGATGACGAGTCCGCCGGCATCGGGCACCTGACGGCGCACTTCACTCAGGCGCTGGTCGGCTGCAGCCAGAACCGCGGGGATCCACTCCCCCGAGGGATCGAGGGCCGTCCGCCAGGCCTGAGCCTCCAGGTCCTTGGTCAGCGGCTCCCCCAATCTCGCCGCCACCTCGTCACCGGCCTTGGTGCGCCAGCGCATGTCGCCTGAGTAGGTCATGAACATGACCGGGCGCACGACCCCGTCCCGCAGGGCGTCGGCGTAGTCGTAGGAGTAGTCGGCTCGGGAGCGCTTGGCGCCACCGGCCTCCTCGACGTAGCGCACGAACGGAATGGCCGACTCGTCGGAGCGGAAGGGCGTCCCGGTCAGGGCGAGCCGACGGCGAGCCGGCGTGAACGCCTCACGGATGGCATCGCCCCAGCTCAGCGCGTCTCCACCATGGTGAATCTCATCAAGAACCACCAGAGTGCGAATCGAGTCAGTACGGCTGCGATGAAGCCTGACGTTGGCGGCGACCTGAGCGTAGGTCACGGCCGCCCCGTCGAAGCGCGAGCCCAGCGCGCCCTGAGAATTCGTGTAGGAGGGATCCAGATGGATGCCGACGCGAGCGGCCGCCTCGGCCCACTGGTACTTCAGGTGCTCGGTGGGGCACACGACGGTGACCTTGTGGACATCGCCAGCGGCGAGCAGCTCAGTGGCGATACGCAGGGCGAAGGTCGTCTTCCCCGCGCCCGGTGTGGCCACGGCCAGGAAATCCTCTGGCGTATCCGCCAGGTACTTCTCCAGCGCGGCCGCCTGCCAGGCCCGCAGCGGTCGCGATGTCCCCCAGGCGGCGCGCTGAGGATAGGCCGGAGACAGATTCTCGGCGGCGAAAATGGATGGCTGGGTCGGGTGATGCTGCGCCCGAGAGCCTCGCGCGGGACTCACCGACCGCCTCTCGAGAAGGGGAAGCGCGGGAAGCGGGAACCGTCTCCCTTGCCGCCGCCGGGCTTCATCGTCTCGTATATCTGCTTGCAGGTGGGGCACACCGGGTACTTCGACGGATCCCGTCCGGGAGTCCACACCTTGCCGCACAGAGCGACCACCGGACGACCGGTGGTGGAGGCCGCGGCGATCTTGTCCTTCCGCACGTAGTGGGCGAAACGGTCGGCATCGCCGTCGTCAGTGGACTGGAGCTCCTCGCGCTCGAGGACGGCGATCCCGACCGACTGACTCGGCTGAGCATCCGGGTCGCTGGAGACTCCGATCGTGGGTGCAAAGGGCTCGCTCATGGAGTCAGTGTAAGCCGAGTAAGCCGAGTAAGCCGGGCAAACCGAGTCAGCCGGGCGAGCAGCAGATAGGCAGAGCGGCAAGAGCCTTCGTACGATCAGTACTGCTTCTTGAGCAGGCTCGCGGCAGCGGGATCAACGAGCACGAGCGCATCGGCGTGGTTCTGCATCACGGTGGCGGGCCACTGAGAGTCGACCTCGCCCTCGACAAGGTGGGCGATGGCCTCGGCCTTGTTCTCGCCGGTGGCGATCAGGACGAGCTTACGGGCCTTCATGATGGTCCCCAGCCCCTGGGTGATGCAGCGGGTGGGGACAGCATTGATGTCGCCATCGAAGAAGCGGGCGTTGTCACGGCGGGTCTGCTCGGTGAGCTCATCAAGGTGGGTCGAGGAGTCGAGCGGGCCGCCCGGCTCATTGAAGCCGATGTGGCCATCAGCGCCGATGCCCAGGATCTGCAGGTCGCAGTAGCCGGCAGCCGCCATGGCGGCCTCATAGGCGTCGCAGGCGGCCTGGAGGTCGTCGCTCAGGGCATCGGGGCCGTGCAGCGCGCCGGGCCGCATGTCCACACGGGAACGCAGGTTCCTCTCCATGAAGGTGGCGTAGCGCTCGGGGTGCCCCTCGGGCAGACCGACGTACTCGTCGAGCATGAAGCCAGTGACCTCCTTGAAGGAGATGCGCCCGGCCTCGCAACGGCGAGCGAGCTCGTCGTAGAGGGGAAGCGGACTCGACCCCGTGGCGGTTCCCAGAACAGCGGCGGGTTTCGCGGCCAGAAGATCCTCAATGGAATCGGCGGCGCGCTCGGCGATGGCCTCGGCGGTGTCCAGGATCACGAGCTTCATAGGTGTATTCCTCTTCGGCGATGCGGAGACGATCTCGGCCCAAGCGGGCCATCGACACCGAGCTGCGCAACAATGCGCGCCGGCCAGAAAACCTTAAAGCAGCAGATAACTGTTTGTCATCCTTCGGCACCGGACTCTCCGTCCATCAAGACCCGATGATCCGATGGCTCTCACTGCGTGTCGGCGTGCCCGGGCCACGAGCGCACGGTGGCGAGGACCTGAACCCAGCGCCGGTCCAACGCCCGCCCGCCCCAGACAGCACCTGCCCAGGCCAGACCCGCGCCCCAGAGCGTCCCGCTGGCCAGGAGCGCCCAGCCCCACTGCCACGCACCGGTGGCCGCGAGGACCCAGATTCCGATGAGGACCGGCAGCACGAGCACGGCGATCACCATCAGGCCGATCATCTGCACCAGGGAGGCGAGCAGGATCATGCCTGAGGTCCGCGACTTCAAAGGGCTCTCTCCCGGCGCATTGACCTCGTAGGGCAGGAGCGCGCTGATAACCGCCGACCAGGCTGCGGCGGCCCCGTACAGGCCGAGCTGCGCCCCGATGGACGCGGGGACGATGTCCCAGCGCCCGGTCCACGCTCCGAGGGCGGCGGTCCCGATCATCAGAACGGGAAGGTGCCACAGGGCAGCGGCTAGCATGCGCCCCAACCGGTCGTCACGGCCGCGTACTCCGGCGCTCAGGTGCATCCACAGGGCAGTGGAGTCATAAGCCAGGTCGTCGTGCAGCACCCAGCCGGACATCAAGGCGATCCAGGGGGGAACCCCGAGCAGCGCCGCCGGCGCTTCGCCGAGCGCAGCATTGACCGGAGCGCTCATGAAAACGACATCACTATCAGCGCTTCCGGTTGTCATGCTCAGCACCACCACAATGCCCACGATGAGCATGACGAATGTGGAGGAGAGGCCCAGAGCCAGGTAGCGCGGATCGTTGCGCCAGTAGCGCAGGCAGCGCGCGGCGATCGCGGCGGTCCGTGATGGAACGACCCGCGCCAGCCTCCGCTGCCACAGCAGCGGCTCGAAGGAGCCGGTGGTGGCGTCCGTCGCGCCGGCGGAGGCTGCATGAGGCGCATGGGCTGCAGAGGCGAAGCGCTCCGGGCGCCCACGCCGCCCGGCTGCACGGCCACCCGACATGACACGCTGCACAACCCGGCCCCACAACGGCATCAGCACAACCGGAAGCATCAGGGCGCCGGCCGTCAGAACCAGCGCCATGCCGAATTGCCCCTGGGCAAGACAGCCGGGAGCCGCGAAGGCCCATCCGAAGGGACTCAGCGACAGCACCCGGCCGATCATCATGAGCCCGGAGCCGTCGAGCCCGTGCGAGCGCGTGGCGACGAGGTTGAGCAGGCTCGGCATGAGGGCGGCCCCGATGACGGCCACTCCTCCGATGGCGCCGATGAGGTCTCGGCCTCGGCGGGTGGTCGATGCGCCCGTGCCGATCACGACGATGCGGGAGGTGAGCACGCAGGTCGCCAGGGCAACCGGAGCGAGGACCAGTGCGAGGCCGGCGGCGGCCCAATGCCCGCCCACCGCCCAGACCAGGGCGGGCAGAACGGCGCAGACGCCGGTTGCAATGCCCGGAATCCCCGCGGCTCCGGCCACGGCAAGCCCTCTGACCAGGGAGCGGGAGGGGGCGATCCATGGAGCGAGCGCCCGCGGGTCGAGCGTGGAGTCGACGCCCGTGAGCAGGAGCGGCACCAGGGTCCAGCCCAGGGTCGCCAGCGCTCCCAGAGCGCCGATGGTGGTCGAGGCGAGCGGGGTCGGGGCATGAAGACCGAGCGCTACGGCACCGGCCCCCACCGAGATGGTCGCGCTGAATGCCCAGGCGGCTCCGAGCAGAGCAGCCAGCAGGATCCACACACTGCGCCCCAGGGCGTTGAGGGTGATTCTCCACCTCAGTCGGACGAGGGTCGCAACCACGACAGCCCCTCTCTCGTCGCCGGGGCCCCGACGAGCTGGGTGAATCGGTCCTCCAGGTCCATGCCTGCGGCAACCTCCTCGGTGGTGCCCGCGGCTACGACTCGGCCGCTGCCGACAATGGCCACATGGGTGCAGAAGCGCTGCACGGTCGCCATCACGTGGCTGGAGATGATGACGGTGCCGCCACCGGCGGCGAAATCCGCCAGGATCGACTGGATCGTCTGGGCCGATACCGGATCCACAGCCTCGAAGGGCTCGTCCAGGACGAGGACACTGGGCGAGTGGACCAGCGCACAGGCGAGGTTGATCTTCTTGCGCATGCCGGCGGAGTAATCGGCGACGAGGGTGCGTCCGGCACTATCGAGGTCCAGGACATGGAGGAGCTGGGTCGCACGGGCGACGACGACGTCACGCTCGAGACCGCGCAGCAGCCCGGCATACGTGACCAGTTCCAGCCCGGTCAGGCGGTCGAAAGTGCGCAGGCCATCGGGCAGAACACCGAGCTGCGCCTTGGCGGCGATCGGCTGGGCCCATACGTCGATGCCATGGACGCTCGCGCGGCCGGCGTCGGGAAGCAGCAGTCCTGTCGCCATTGACAGGGTCGTGGTCTTGCCCGCCCCATTGGGACCGACAACGCCGTAGATGGAGCCGACCGGAACGACCAGAGAGAGCATGTTGACGGCGATCTTCTGTCCGAAGGCCTTGCACAGCCCTTCCAGGACAAGCGCGGAATCGGCTTGCACGGGTTGAGGAGACGCTGAGTCCATACGACTGAGGGTATGCACGAGAGCTCGCCCGATCCTCCTACCCGCGAAGGATCCTCGATATCTCGATATACAGACCGCCAGACCGCCTCTTTACAGCGCGTTATGCCGCGTTATGCCTCATCGCGCCTCATCGCCTCATGGCGATCGCTTCGCATCGCCCCAATGACGAAGGCGCGGCACCCAGCAGGGGTGACGCGCCTTGACGTCTTCGGTCCGGCTGCTCTCAGCAGCATCGGTCCCTCACGCTGAGGTCACTTGGCGACTGCCTTCTTCAAGGCGGAGCCGACCGTCAGCTTGACACCGTAGCCGGCGGGGATCTGGATCTCCTCGCCGGTGCGGGGGTTACGGCCGGTACGAGCGGCGCGCTCAACGCGCTCCACACCCATCAGGCCGGTGATCTTGACGGCCTCGCCCTTGGCGACATTGTCGACCAGGACCTTCTGGAAAGCAGCAAGGAAGGCATCAGCCTGGACCTTGGTGAGATCGGCCTCCTCGGCGATGGCGGCAATGAGCTCAGTGCGGTTGACGGACATATATCTGCCTCTCAGTCGTTGGTGGGCACCAGGAACGGTGCCGCTGACGGCAACGCTATGCATAAATGGGCTGTTTTGTCAGATATGACGGTGTTTTCTCGGCGTGGCGCACTACTTTGTGATCTTCTTTCGCCTCGTTGGTCACACGCGTCACACTCGCCACGGCCGGCAGTGCGAGCCGCGGCAGCAACGCGCACTCAGGGAGCAGCGATGGCCTGAACGAACCAGGAGGTGATAGTGGTGGGGTGAGTCACAGCAGTACCGACGACGACGGCGAAGGCCCCGTGCTCCATGGCCAGAGCCGCCTGAGCCGGGGTGTGCACGCGGCCCTCGACGACGAGCGGGACCTCCGCTATCGCCGCCACTTGGTCGATGAGCTCGATGTCGGGACCATCGGTTCTGGGGCGTTCACCGGTGTAGCCCGCCAGGGTGGTGCCGAGCACGTCGGCACCGGCGTCCTGGGCCATGCGGGCATCGTCAAGGCTGCCGCAGTCGGCCATGACCAGGACATCCGGGCGTACCTCCTTGAGGCCGGCCACCGTCTGGGCGAAGGTGCGGCCATCCGGCCGCGGGCGGCGCGTGGCATCAATGGCGACGATCTGCGAACCAGTGGCGGCAACGGCGATGGCGTGATTCAGGGTCGGGGTGATGAAGACGCCGTCGTGACCGTCCTTCCACAGGCCGATCACGGGGACATCGACGTGCTGATTGATCAGGGCCAGGTCGGCCAGGCCCTGGGCGCGGATGCCGACGGCACCGCCGGCGACGCAGGCCTGGGCAACCTGGTCCATGGTGCGCGGATCGCGCATGGGCTCTCCCGGGTAGGCCTGGGCAGAGGCGATGAGTCCCCCGCGCAGCCTGACGAGAACAGGATCCAGTGCGGTCATGGGGTGTTCCTCCGTTAGTCGAGTGGGTGAGCCCCGCAGTCGGGACTCCGGGCGCTGTCGTCGCGGCGGCCTCAGAGGCCCGCGGCGCGGCGCGACAGGAGACGCAGCCGGGCCTGGTGGGCGGCGCCCACGATCGGGGCGGTCGTGCCGAGGGCGGCGGGAACGAGCTCGAGATCATCGGCCACGAGGCCGACGACCTCTGCGCGCACTGTCTCGCGCAGCGGCCCCCACCACAGGTCGCCGGAGCGGGCCAGGCCTCCGGAGACGATGACGCGCTCAGGATCCAGGACGGTGACGACGGCGGCGATGGCCTTGCCCAGGGCGATGGCCGCCTCGCGATAGACGCGCTGGGCGACGGCGTCACCGGCGTCTGCGAGTCTCTCCACCTGGTGGGCGCCGGTGACATCGACAGCGCCGGTGGCCTCGCGGTAGCGCCGGGCGATCTGGGGCCCGGCCGCGATGGCCTCCAGATGGCCGGAGCGCCCGCAGGTGCAGGGCTCGGATCCCGCCGTGCCGGAGGGCATGTGCCCCATCTCCCCGGCCAGGAAGTGCGCGCCGTGATGGACGTGGCCGTCCAGGACGACCGCCCCGCCGACCCCCGTGCCCACGGCGACGACGAGAACGCTGCCGGCACCGGCACCGGCACCGATCCAGGCCTCGCCGGCGGCGTAGGCGTTGACGTCGTTATCGACATGCACGAGCAGATCCTGCGACGCGACGCCTGCGGCGAGCAGGCGTCGCGCCACTCCCCCGGCGATGTCGGTGCCGGGCCAGCCGGTGATGGTGTCGGTGGCCGAAGCGACCACGCCCCGGCCGGCGTCAATGACACCGGCCGAGCCGATCCCGACCGCCACCGGGGCGAGTCGCACACGCCGCGCCGCGGGCGCACCGGTGTCGATGAGGGTCGTCACCGAGGAGGCGATGGCGTCGAGCACGGCCTGAGCGCCCTCGCGCGCCGGGGTGGGAGCTTCAGCCACAGGGCCGAGCAGCCCGCCGTCAGCGGACACGAGGGCAGCCGCGATCTTCGTACCCCCCACATCGACGCCGACGACCGGAGCGGTCAGCTGCTCGTCGACGATGGCGGCGGTCGACGTCGTCATCTCAGATCAGGCCCTGTTCGCGCACGATCGCCACGACCCTGTCCTTCGCATCGCCCTGCACCGCCTTGACGGGGAACGCCATGGTGTTGGTGTCGATGATGCCGATGGCCTGCATGGCTGTCTTGAAGGCGCCGATGCCCGACGCGTCGCCGGAGCGCCCCTGAGGCACGTAGACGATCTCGAATCCGGCGCAGATCCTGTCCTGGATACGACGTGCCTCCTCCCAATCGCCTCTCTGAGCGACCTGCCAGATATCCGCGTAGGAGCGCGGGTCGACATTGGCGTACCCGGGCACGACGCCATCGCTTCCGAGCAGGAGCATGCCATCGACAACGCACTCGTGCCCCGTCAGCAGCGCCAGTGGATGACCGGCGGCCTCATTGGCGGCGACCAGACGGCGGAAAGCGACATCGTCGCCCGAGGAGTCCTTGACGCCCGCCAGGACGCCTTCGCGTCCCAGCTGGACGAGCAGATCGCAGCCGAGCTTGACGCCGTTGAGGCGGACCGGGACGTCATAGGCGAACAGCGGAACGTCAATGGCGGCGGCGATGGCGCGGAAGTGATCGGCGATCTCGACGGCATCGTTGATCGCGTAGAAGGGGCAGGTGGCCACGACGGCGTCCGCTCCCAGGGCTTGGGCGCGCCGGGCCTGCTCGATGACACGGTTCGCCGTCGTGTCGATCGCTCCGGTAAGGACGGGCACGCGCCCTGCCGTCGTAGTGATGGCGCGCTCGATGATGGCATCGCGCTCAGCGTCGGTGAGATAGGCCGTCTCACCGGAGGAGCCCAGGAGGAACAGTCCGTTGACTCCTCCTGCGATGAGGTGCTCGATGACGCGGTCAAGACCAGCGAGGTCAACAGAGCCGTCTTGGGTGAATGGCGTGACAACCGGGGGGATGAGGCCGGTGAAACGGGTGTCCATGTGCTGCTTTCTCTGATTTCTTCAGTTGTCCGTGAATGGATGCCGGGGATGGGCGTGCGGGGCTCAGCCCTCGATCAGTCCTCGATCAGTCCTCGAGGAGCGAGGGCACTGCGCCGAGCAGAGTGCGCGTGTACTCCTGCCGGGGGCTGTTGAAGATCTCCCGGGTGGAGTTCGTCTCGAGGATCTCGCCGAAGTACATGACCGCGATGCGGTCACTGACATACCGGACGGTGTTGATGTCGTGGCTGATGAACACCAGTCCGAGGCCGAGGGCGGCCTTGAGATCCTGGAGGAGGTTGAGGACCTGGGCGCGCACGGACACGTCCAGGGCACTGGTCGGCTCGTCGGCCACGATGATGTCGGGGTCCAGTGCCAGGGCGCGGGCGATGGCCACGCGCTGACGCTGGCCACCCGAGATCTGCCTGGGCAGAACGTCCAGAGCGCTGGAGGGCAGCCCGACCAGATGAAGGAGATCCTTGACTTTTGCCTCGCGCTCCTTGGCGGAGCCGATGCCGTGAACATTGAGCGGGTCGATCAGGGTGTCGTGCACGATCATGCGCGGATTCAGCGCCGTGGCCGGGTCCTGGAAGACGACCGAGACCGAGCGCCCCAAGGCTCTGCGATCCGCAGCGCTACGCCCCAGCTTGCGTCCTTTGAAGTAGACCTCGCCGCGCGTCAGGGTCTGCAGACCCACCATGACGCGGGCGGTGGTCGACTTACCGCAGCCGGACTCCCCCACCAGCCCGAGGGTTTCGCCGCGCTTGACGCTCAGCGAGACGTCGTTGACGGCGTGAACCGTGTCTGGGCGGAAGAGTTTGCCCGTACGGGACCTGTGGATCACGTGCGCGTGTCGCAGCTCGATGACCGGGTCGGTCTCGGGGTTCCAGGAGCTGAAGGTATCGGCGGGCATCAGTGGCTCTCCTTTTCGAGGACCGCCTCTAGCTCGGGCGTGATGGCGTAGTAGTGCTCGGTGCTTCCGACCACCGGCTTGAGGACCGGCCGGCTCTCCAGGCCGACCTCGGGGTGGGAGGACCTGGGGGCGAAGCGGTCGCCCTTGACGAACTCCTTCGGGCTCGGAACGGTGCCGCGCACCTGATGCAGCCGCTTGGATCCCCCCTCAATGGAGAGGACCGCTCCCAGCAGGCCGCGGGTGTACTCGTGAACCGGGTTGGACAGCAGCTCGGAGGTCCCGGCCTGCTCGACGACCTGCCCGGCGTACATGACGGTGACGCGGTGAGCGACCTTGGCGACCAGAGCCAGGTCGTGACTGACGAAGACCATGGCGAATCCGAGCTTCTCGCGCAGCTCGCCCAGCAGGTCGATGACCTGCTTCTGGACGGTGACGTCCAGAGCGGTGGTCGGCTCATCGGCGATGACCAGGCTCGGGTCCCGAGTCAGGGCCATGGCGATGAGCACGCGCTGGCGCTGGCCCCCGGAGAGTTCATGCGGGTAGCTCTTGAGAGTGCGGACGGGGTCGAGTCCGACGAGCTCGAGGAGCTCTTCGGCACTGCGAGTCCCACCGCGTCGCGTGAGCTGCTTCATCTGGGACCGGATGAGCATGGAGGGGTTCAGGGAGGACAGCGCGTCCTGGTAGATCATGCTCATCTCATGGCCGCGCAGGGCGTTGTGCTCCTCAGGAGTCATCGTGAGGATGTTCTTGCCCTTGAACAGGATCTCCCCGGTGATGCGCGCCGTCGGGGGCAACAGCCCCATGACGGCCATGGATGTGATGGACTTGCCGCAACCGGATTCGCCGACCAGGCCCATGGTCTCGCCCGGGCGCACCGAGAAGGAGACGTTGTCGACGATGCTGACGTCGCCGTGCTGGACCGGGAATGCGATGGACAGGTTCTTGACCTCCAGGACAGGCTCGGCCTGGGGGGTGTCGTAGACGAGTCGATCATTCCTGGCGAGCTCGGTGGCGCGCAGAGCGGCCAGGCGCTCGGCGAGCGGGACTTCCTCTGCCGCCGGCTCGATCAGTCCGGTCAGGGAGCTCTTCTGGCCGCCCGGGGTGGCTGAGGGCGCGTCGTCGGCGTTGTCCCTTACGGCAGAGCCGGCCTCATCCCAGGCTTTCTCGGTATTCATGGCCTCTTCGTCGGCCTCGACGTCCACGCGAGCGCGGATGCGCGGGGAGGCCATGGCATCGGTCAGCCCCTCCGCCAGGACATTGAGGCACAGGGTGGTGATGAGAATCATGAGGCCGGGGAAGAAGGTCGGCCACCAGTGACCCGACAGCAGGAGCTCCTTGCCCTCGGAGAGCATATTGCCCCAGGTGGGGGTGTTGACCGACGTGATGCCGGCGCCGATGAAGGACAGCGATGCCTCGAAGACGATCGCATCGGCCACGAGCACCGTGGCGTAGACCATGATGGGGGCCACGCAGTTGCGTACGACGTGCCTGGCAAGGATCCAGGGCACGCGCGCACCCATGACCTTGGAGGCGGCGACGTAGTCCTCGCCGAACTGGGACAGGATGTTCGCGCGGACTACGCGCGTGAGCTGGGGGGTGTAGACGATGGCGGTCGCCAGGATGATCACCGGCACTATCGGCAGGCGCGAGGACATGGCCAGCACCAGGACCGCCGCCAGGGCGATGCCGGGGAAGGACATGAGGACGTCGAGGACGCGCATGACGACCTCGCCGATCCACTTGCGGCTGGTCGCGGCAATAGCGCCCAGGACGGAGGCCAGGGCCAGGGCGATGCCCGTGGCGCTCAGGCCGACGACCAGTGAGACCCTGGCCCCGTAGACGGCTCGAGAGAAGATGTCGCGGCTGGGCTTGTCGGTCCCGAAGAGATGGTCCAGCGAAGGCCGGACAGCGGGGTCGTAGGTGACGATGTCGGAGCCGCCCGGCACATGGACGGTCGTCTCCGCGGTGGCCAGGCCGGTGGCGCCGGGATCGTAGGGAGCCACCACCGGGGCGAAGATCGCCATGGCGACGACGATGAGCAGGACGGCGACGGCGATCTTGCTCCCAATGGGCAGGTTCTTCCAGCCCTGGAAGCGCAAGCCGGGCTTGGAGACCTTGTCGAGTGTGCGACTGTGCAGCATCAGACGCTCCTGATCCTCGGGTTGACCAGCACGTAGAGCATGTCAACGACGATGTTGATAATGATGAACGCCAGCGCCACGGTGATGGACACGCCCTGGACGATGTTGACGTCGTTGCGGGTGACGCCCTGGAAGATGAGCTGTCCCATGCCCTGGATGTTGAAGATCATCTCAATGACGACCGCCCCTCCCATGGCGTAGCCCAGGCGGAGACCGAGCACGGTCAGCGGGGTGATGAGGGCGTTGCGCAGCACGTTGCGCGCCACGACGACCCGTTTGGGAATGCCGGCTCCGATGGCGGTGCGCACGTAGTCGCGGTCGAGCTCCTCCACCATGGCGGTGCGCACGACCCGGGTCAGCGTCCCGGTGTTGGGCACGGCGATGGCCAGCGCCGGCAGGAAGATCTGACGCACGTATGCGGCCGGATCGTCGCCGAAGGGCACCCACTTGGTGACCAGGGAGGGGAATGTGCCGGTGGCGCCGGGGATGTCGCCGAACCATTGGATGAGCAGGAGCGCCAGCCAGAACGAGGGCGTGGCCAGGCACAGGATGGAGATGACGCGGATGACCTGATCCGGCATCCTGTCACGGTACAGAGCGGCGACAACACCCAGAACGGTGGCGGCGACGACTGCGACCAGGATTCCGATGAATGTCAGCTGAAGGGTGATCGGGAAGGCGCTCGACACCATGTCGGAGATCTTCACACCGGTGAAGGACGTACCGAGGTCTCCATGGGCCAGACCGATGAGATAGTCCCAGAACCGTGTGAGCAGCGGGTCGTTGAGGTGATGGGCTTGCCGATACTGCTCGAGGGCCTCTGGCGTGGCCGATTCTCCGAGCGCCAGGACCGCAGGGTCCGCGGTGGAGAACGACATGACGACGAAGACGAGCAGCGTCACGCCCAGCACCATGATCGGCAGCGCGAGCAGGCGCCGCCCGATCAGGCGGAGAAGGTTGGACACTGGAATGCTCCTTTGCCCCGCTGCCCGGCCGCAACGGCCCTGCGATGCGCAAGGCGGCGTGCGCGGCCGGGTGGCGAAGGCGGTAGAAGGGAAGTAGAAGGGAAGCGGACAGCCGGTCAGACCTGCGTCGAACCGACGTCCACGAAGGACAGACCGGGGTAGTTGACGCTGCGGAACGACACGAGGGTCTGGTTGTTGTAGGCCGTCGGTGTCGTCCGGTGGAAGATCGGGTAGAGGGGCACGTTCTCCGCGATGAGGTCGAATGCCTCCTGCCACTTGGCGATCTGCGCGTCACCCTCGACTTGGACGGCCTCGTCAAGAATCGCCTGCAGCTTGGTGTAGGCCTCAGTCCCCTTCCAGTGCATGCGGTCGTTGGCCCACAGATCCGCGCTGTACCACCAGCGCATGAGAAGGTCGGCGTCATTGCCGAAGACCGAGGGGTCGCCGGGCGCGATGGCGATATCCCACTTGTCTCCGTTCTTGATGTAGTCGTACAGCTCCTTGGACTTCTTCTCGGTGAAGTTCGCGGACACGCCGAGCGCTTCGAGGTTCTCCTTGATGATCGGACGCGCTCCGGAGAAGAACCCGTGGTCCGTGGCGATGGTCTCGATGGAGGTGATGCCGGCCTCGGCCAGCAGCGACTTGGCCTTGTCGGCGTCGTAGCTGTAAACCGTGGAGGCCTTCTTGTACGCGGGGTGCTCCTCCTGCACGAAGCACGTGGCCGCAGTGGCCAGCGTCCCCATGCCCGTGGTGCAGATCTTCTCGTAGTCAAGGGCGTACATGATGGCCTGACGCGCCTTGACGTCGGCGAATGCGCCCTGGTGGTTGAACATGACGAACACGAGGCTGAACCCCTTGTCCGCGGAGACCACGACCGGATCCGTCATCGCGCTGAGGTTCGTCGCCGGCACGGTGTCGATGGCCTGAACCGTGCTGGAGGTGATCGCGTTGGTGCGCGTGGTGTCGTCGGGCAGGACCTGCCACGTCATCTTCTTGGCGAGCGCCGGGTGGGAACCGTTGTAGTTGTCATTGCGCTCGAAGACAACGGTCTGAGACGCAGCGCTGTTGTCCGTCATCTTGTACGGACCGGATCCGATCGGGTTCATGTCGAAGGCCTTGGGGTCGGCCTCGACCACCGCCTTGGGAACGATCTTGACGGTGCTGAGCCGCTCGGCGACCAGGGAGTAGGGATGCTTGGTCTTGATGGTGACCGTGGTGTCGTCCTTGGCCGTCACCGACTCCAGGAAGGTGAGGAACTGGCTGTAGAGCGAATTGTTCGCCGGGTCGAGAACGCGCTCGAAGGAGAAGACGACGTCTTCGACGGTCACGTCGCTGCCGTCGGAGAACTTGGCGCCGTCGCGCAGGGCGACCTCGTAAGTCGTGTCGTCGACCTTCATGGGCAGGTCCTTGCCGAGAGCCGCGTATGCCTCGCGGCTGACCGCGTCGAGCTCGGTGAGCCCCTCCAGGGTGTGCCAGTTGGCAGCGACGGTCAGACCAGATGTCGTGGTCATCGGGTCATAGCCGCTCGTACCCAGCTCGTAGGAGATGCCCGCGGTGATGGTGCCGTCGGGGTTGGCGCTCTCGGCGCCGGAGGCTCCCGAGCCGCCGGAGGAGCCGCCGCATGCGGCCAGAGCTGCGGCGAAACCGGCAGCCATCCCCATGGTGGACGTAAGGCGGATGAAGTCACGGCGGGAAGCCCGCGGAGTTGAGATCGCCATTGATGTTCTCCTGAAGTCTGACGTCTGTTGTCTGACGTTGGTAGGATGACTGTAGCAGCTTCGAAGGACGTCTGACCAGATCGTTTACGATCTCGTGTCGTGAAGTCCTTCGGACGAGGTCCGGTCGAGGTCGTCCGGACGCAGGACCACTGAGCACGACGATGGAGTTCCGGTCACAATGACTGCCATGAACACGAAGCGAGGCGCCTACGCCTCCATCAACGGGGCTGCAACGACGCAGGCTTCAACCGCGATCAACGCCATCAAGGACTACATCCTCCAGGCGCACCTGCGTCCCGGAGACCCCTTGCCCACCGAATCGCAGCTGTGCACCGACCTGGGCATGTCCCGCTCGTCCATCCGAGAAGCCGTCCGCACACTGGTGGCCCTCGACATCGTCGAGGTGCGCCACGGCCATGGAATGTTCGTCGGTCAGATCTCTATGCGCCCCATGGTGGAGTCGCTGGTCTTCCGCGGCCTGCTCAAACCCGGAGACGACTACCGGGCTCTGCGAGAGGTCGTCGATGTGCGCGCCGTTCTAGACGATTCCCTGACCGAGCAGGTGATCGCGACGTGGAGGGGCCGTGAGGACGCCGCGATCGACGCCGTCATCGAGGAGATGGAGAAGCTCGCCGCCTCGGGCAGGACCTTCACGGACCAGGATCATCGTTTCCACTCCATGCTCCTGGATGCGCTGCCCAACCAGCTATTCGGTCACCTGACGGACGCGTTCTGGGCCGTGCACATGCTGACGGTACCGCTGCTGGACGCGCCGCATCCGGAGGACATCATGCGCACGGCCAATGCGCACCGCGCCATGCTCGAGGCGGCTCGAGCCGGCGACCCCGACGCCTACAGGGCGGCGGTCAAGGAGCACTACGCCCCCCTGCAGGCCGCCCTCCAATCCGAGTGACCCTCCCCCGCTCCAACTGGCCGCCCGGGTCACTTCCTCTTACCTTCCCCTCCCCTCCCACCGAGATCGGTCCGCTTCCGCGCCGAGATCGGTCCGCTTCCGCGCCGAAATCGGTCGATTTCCGCACCGAGATCGGTCCACCTCCACGCCGAGATCGGTGACGACGACGAAACGAGTCGCCGACGTCCGCTCCTCAGTCTGCGGCGCTCGGACAAGCCCTACGCAGGCAGCTGTCATGTGCGAGCGAACGGCGACGGCGGTACCCGCCCTCTTTTGAGGATGGGTACCGCCGTCGTTTGGAAGCAGACCTCAAGCCGTACTTGCAACAGGCCAACTGGTGGAGATGCGGGGAATCGAACCCCGGTCCGACGGTGGTGCAACAGGACTTCTCC